>Ga0304730_1002419_pt1 | contig 13321 bp, 9 predicted proteins | sample M_130628_MF_Meta_FD_190474 | JGI IMG/M metagenome (GOLD analysis project Ga0304730, IMG submission 190474) | Freshwater microbial communities from Lake Montjoie, Canada to study carbon cycling - M_130628_MF_MetaG (v2) (version 2) | ecosystem: Environmental > Aquatic > Freshwater > Lake | place...
AAAAACGGAGGCCAATATTAATGCCAATAATCCTGAAATGAAAGAAACGGTGGACGCCTATACAGCAGGGGTGAACGCCTTTATAAAACAAATGGATCCTGCAGACATCCCTTTTGAATTTAAGTTAATGAATTATGCTCCTGAAAATTGGACACCTAAAAAGACTTATTTGTTTTTAATGTTTATGTCTTATGATTTAACAGGTCGTGCAGCGACTTCCGATTTACAATTAACCAACACCAGAGATTTTTTAGGCTATGACTTATTTGATAAACTCTATACCAATAACCAAGATTCTTTAGACCCCATTATTCCAAAAGGTACTGTGTATCAAAAGCCATCCATAGTTCCTATTAAACCTATCAATGCCGATTCTGCTTATTTGCATCAATCTACTGCGCTTGCTATTACAAATATTGAAACGCCTATAGCGCCTAATAAAAATAATGGAAGTAATAACTGGGCCGTAGCCGGATCTAAAACAAAATCGGGACGACCTATTTTAGCCTCTGATCCGCACCTGGGATTAAACATGCCTTCACTTTGGTATGAAGTACAAATTACTACACCAACGCATAGCACTTATGGAGCAAGTTTCCCAGGTTCTCCTGCAGTAATTATTGGATTCAATGATAGTTTAGCTTGGGGAGTTACCAATGCAGGTAGAGATGTATTAGATTTTTATGAGATTAAATTTAAAGACAGCACGGAAAATGAATATTGGTATAATGGTAAGTGGAACACCGCTGAAAAAAGAACAGAAGTAATTAAAGTAAAAGATAGTACCGATGTAGTGGAACAAATTCCAATGACAGTTTGGGGGCCTACGATGTATAGTGCTCATTATCAAAATCCACAATCTAAAGGACGCAATTTAGCCATTCAGTGGACTGCACATAGTACTTCAACAGGTGTGGAAGCTTTTTACAGATTAAACCGTGCTAAAAACTATGACGATTATATCAAGGCCATTTCACTATATACTTGTCCTGGACAAAATTTTGTTTTAGCTACTAAGACGGGAGATATTGCTATCAAGCAACAAGGAAGATTTGTAGCAAGATGGGAGCGACAAGGAGACTTTATTATGCCAGGAGACGATACTACTTATGCATGGCAAGGAATAATTCCGAACGAAGAAAACCCCACTATTAAAAATCCGGAGCGCGGTTTTGTAAGTAGTGCCAATCAAAAACCAACCGACCCTAGTTATCCTTATTATTTAGGCACCGCAACTTCTTTTCCACTATATAGAGGCATTAGTGTAAACAAGCATTTGACAGCCATGTCTGGTATTACAGCTGAAGATATTCAAGCCTTGCAAACCAACAACGATAATGTATTCGCGGCCACTGCAAGACCTGCTTTAATGAAATATGTACAAGTAGATAAACTGAGCCCTGATGCCAAAAGAATGTTAGATGAAATGAACAACTGGGATTTAGTGAATAGCGAAAATTCAAAAGGCATTACGGCATTTAAAATTATTTGGGACAGTGTCACGCAAGCAGTTTGGGGAGATGAACTAGCAGGTTCTCCCATTCCACTTACTAGTCCTGATGATTTTGTTTTAGTAGATCAGTTATTGAAAGATTCTAATTGGTCTGTTGCAGACGATATCAGTACCAAAGATAAAATTGAAAATTTTAAAGATCAAGTAACTTTGGGTGTTGAAAATGCCACCAAAAAATTATTAGAATTAGAAAAAGAAAATAAATTAGAATGGGCTTTATTTAAAGCTACCAGGGTCATGCATCTTACTAAAATACCTGCTTTAAGCAGAATGAATTTACCTATTGGAGGAGGGGAGCATATAATTAATGCCACTACTGATGATCATGGACCTAGTTGGAGAATGGTGGTGCACTTGACAGATGAAATAGAAGCCTACGGTTTATATCCAGGAGGCCAGAGTGGTAACCCGGGCAGTGCTTACTATGATTCCTTTGTTGATTATTGGGCAGCAGGAAAATATTATCGATTATTATTCTTGGCCAAAGAAAAATTAAAGCAACATGAGCGCACAAAATGGCATATTCAATTTAAAAAAGCGGTTGCATAATTTTTTAATTTATCAACTTAAAAACATTTTATGAAATTTATTTTTTCAATAGTATTAGTAGGATTAGTGACTTACGCAATTGGTATCTACGGGAACTTACCTTGGTGGAGTTTTGTAGTAACCAATTTAATCATTGCCATTGCATTGCCCATTAAACCATTACAATCATTCATTGCTGGCGCGTTGGGTGTGGGTGCGCTGTGGGCAGGCTTAGCTTTTGGAATCGACTTGGCAAATAACCATATTCTATCCACCAAAGTAGCACAGATTCTTCCATTAGGAGGTTCATACATCGCTTTAATTGCAGTGACTGCATTAGTAGGGTCTTTGTTAGGAGGGCTTGCTTCTCTAACTGGATCATTTGTTAGGAAGCCTGAATAAGTTTACCTTTGGGGTCAATTTGCTTAATCTGTAATTGAGCTTAAATTAAATCCATATGGCACAGCTGCACAACCGTGTTTCAAACAAGGAGTTGAAACAAAAACTATACGAAGAGGCATTCGATAGAACCACGATTAGTTTTTACCAGTACTTTACAATTTCAGATCCTGTACAATTTAGGGACGACATGTACCAAGCATTGAATAACATGCAGGTTTTTGGTCGAATCTATATTGCTACCGAAGGAATCAATGCACAAATTAGTGTGCCCAATCATTTATTTGAGACTTTCAAAGCGTATCTTTTTTCAATGAAGGCATTGGATGGAATCCGATTAAATAATGCGGTAAATGACAATGGTAAAAGCTTTTGGGTATTAAAAATAAAAGTACGAGACAAAGTAGTGGCCGACGGCATTGAGGATCCCAATTTTAGTATGGAGAACAAAGGGAAATATGTGAATGCGGAACAAATGAATCAATTGATTGCATTACCTGATACGATTGTTATTGATATGCGCAACCATTATGAATATGAAGTAGGACATTTTGATAATGCCATTGAAATTCCTTCAGATACATTTAGAGATCAATTACCGATGGCCGCAGAAATGATGCAGCCTCATAAGGACAAAAATATTATCATGTATTGTACTGGAGGAATTCGATGTGAGAAAGCAAGTGCTTATATGTTACATGAGGGTTTTAAAAATGTATATCATTTAGAAGGTGGGGTCATTCATTATGCCAATGAAATAAAAGCCGCAGGATTAGAAAGTAAATTCAAAGGAAAAAATTTCGTCTTTGATGATCGCTTAGGTGAGCAAATTACCGATGATATTATTGCAAGCTGTCACCAATGTGGCAAGCCTGCTGATACCCATACCAATTGCAAGAACGATGCTTGTCATTTACTTTTTATACAATGCGAAGCATGTGCCATATCATTTGATGGTTGTTGCACCACAGCTTGTAAGGAAGTATTTCATTTGCCATTAGAAGCACAAGAGGCATTGAGAAAAGGGGTTAAAAAAGGCATGCAGGTATTTAATAAAGCCAAAGAAAGATTAAGACCTAGACTCGGGATTGATATTGAAGTCAAATAAAATAAATGATTGCAAAAAAAATCCCGACCAAGGCCGGGATTTTTTTATTGTATTCCTAAATTGTTCAATGCATTTCGAATCAATTGAAAAGTCTCAGTTTCAGATTTTGATTCAGGTTTAAAAGCCTCGCCAATAATTTGCTCATACAATTCAATATATCTTTTTGAAATAGTTTGAATCCACTCTTCAGACATCGCTGGTACGGTCTGTCCTTCCTTGCCCATAAAATTATTTTCAATTAACCATTCTCTTACAAATTCCTTGCTTAATTGTTTTTGTTTTTCTTGTTTGGCTTGTCTTGCTTCAAATCCTTCTGCATAAAAATACCTGGAAGAATCAGGGGTATGAATTTCATCCATTAAGTAAATCGTATCTCCAATTTTTCCAAACTCGTATTTTGTATCTACTAAAATCAATCCTCTTTTAGCAGCAATTTCTTTTCCTCTTGCAAATAGGGCAAGCGCATATTTTTCTAAAATGGCCCAATCTTCTGCAGAAGCTAAACCCTCTACAATGATGGCTTCTTTTGAAATATCCTCATCATGCCCTTCACTTGCTTTGGTGGAGGGGGTGATGATAGGCGTTGGGAAAAAGTCATTTTCTTGAAGTCCCTCTGGCAATGTTACGCCACAAAGTGTCCTCCCTCCAGCTGAATAAGTTCGCCAAGCATGCCCTACTAAATTGCCTCTTACGACCATTTCGATCTTAAAAGGGGTACATTTTTGACCAATGGCCACATTGGGAGCAGGGGTGCTCATGAGCCAATTTGGACAAATATCCTTGGTGGCATCGAGCATATAGGCTGCAATTTGATTTAAAACCTGCCCTTTATAAGGGATTGGTTTAGGTAAAATGACATCAAATGCAGAGATACGATCGCTTGCTATCATTACAAGTAGTTCATTTTCAATGTAATAGACGTCCCTTACCTTTCCGTGGTAGGTATTTAATAGACCGGGGATAGTGTTTGAGTTCATACTACGAAAATAAAAACTTTAACAGTATTTTGATAATTTTTTCTGATTTGCTAACAATTTGGTATTTTGAGGTACAATTCAAATAAAAACAATTATTTATGACAAGATTATTAACTCGTTTTAGCCTTTTTTGTGCCTTTGCTTTTACAGCAATTAGTGCAATGGCTCAAAATGCAGGAACAATCACTGGAACTGTAAAAAATGGAACCAATGGTGAAACCATCGCTGCAGTATCTGTTACATTGAAAGGCTCATCTGTTGGAACCTATACAGATGATAAAGGAACTTTCAAATTAAATGTGTCTCAAAAAGCACCTTATACATTGGTTTTTAGCTCGGTAGGTTTTGAAAACCAAGAGCAGGTGGTGAATGCTGGAACATCTAAAGTGGATGTGAGTTTAAAACAAGCTTTTACTTTAGGTTCTGAAGTTGTTGTTGCAGCTTCAAGAGTTGCGGAGCGTATTTTAGAATCTCCAGTGACGATTGAAAGAATTAGCAATGCTACAATTAAGAATGCGCCAGTCTCTAATTATTATGACTTATTGGGTACTTTAAAAGGGGTGGATGTCAACATCGCCAGTTTAACTTTTAAAAGTATTAGCTCAAGAGGTTTTAATGGTAGTGGTAACAGCCGTCTAAATCAATTTGTTGATGGAATGGACAACCAAGCGCCTGGCTTAAACTTCTCAGTGGCTAGCATTATTGGTTTAACAGAACTAGACGTAGACAATATTGAATTATTACCAGGTGCCTCTTCTGCTTTGTATGGTCAAGGAGGTATGAACGGTACCGTTTTGATCAATAGTAAAAATCCATTTAAATACCAAGGCTTAAGTTTCCAAGTTAAGCAAGGTATTAATCATGTTGATAACAAACAACGTGCATTGGCTCCATATAAAGACTGGACAGTTCGTTATGCTAAAAAAATAGGTGATCGTTTTGCTTACAAATTCAGCATTCAATACACAGAAGCTGATGACTGGAGAGCAAATAGCGATCAAAACTATTCTAGATCAACTGGTACACAACTCGGTCAAAAGATTCCTGGTAACAGAGCATCTGATCCAAACTATGATGGTGTCAACTTTTATGGTGATGAAACAACAAGTAATTTAGCTGGTGTTGGTACTGCTGTTAAAAGCGGTGTCTTAGCTGCATTAGTAGGTGCATACGGAACTACAATCGGAACAGCAAACTTCAATGGTTTATACGATGCAGCAGCTGCATTTCCTAGTTTAGCTGCATACTCAGCATTCTTAAGTGCTGCAGGCGGCGCTGCTTTTGGTCCTACATTAGCTGCAAATGCTCCATTCTTATGGGGTGATAAAAGAGGTTATTTCAATAATGTGAATGTAAGTAGAACAGGATATGCCGAAAAAGATGTCGTAGACCCAACTGCATTGAACGTAAAATTCCAAGGTTCTATCCATTACAAAATCAATGACAATGTAGAAGCATCTTTTTCTGCCTACAACGGTTCCGGAAATACGGTGTATACAGGAAGTGACCGCTATTCAATTAAGGATTTTAGCATGGGACAGTATAAATTAGAATTAAAGGCTAGAAATTGGTACGTTAGAGCTTATACTACTTTAGAGAATTCTGGTGCGTCATTTAACTCAACGATTGCTGCACGTTATTTCAATGAAGCATGGAAACCTAGTACAACATGGTATCCTACTTATGCTGCTACTTATTCTACTTTATTAAGTCTTGGTATGAATCAACAAGCTGCTCATGCAGGAGCTAGATCAAATGCGGATGTTGGAAGACCAACTGGCTACCTTGGTGATAATGCAATGTTCAAATCTTTAGTAAGCACCCCAATTTCACAAGGTGGTGCGATGTTCTTAGAAAAAACTTCTATGCGTGCAGCAGAGGGTCAATACAATTTAACAGACGCTTTAGGTCTTGCTAAACACAATGCTGATTTATTAGTAGGTGGAAGCACAAGACAATTTATATTGAATTCTCAAGGTACTTTGTTTGCTGATACAGCTGGAAATATTTTGATCAATGAGTCAGGTGCTTACGCTCAATTGTCTAAGCGTTTCTTAGATGATTTATTCAAGTTCTCATTCTCTGGTCGTTATGACAAGAATGAAAACTTTAAAGGTCGTTTTACACCTAGAGCAACGATGGTTGTGAAATTAGAAAAGGACCATAATTTACGTGTGTCTTATCAAACAGCTTACCGTTTCCCAACGACTCAAAACCAATGGATCAACTTATTAGTTGGTGGTGGTACAAGATTAATGGGTGGTTTGCCTGAGTTAAGAAATTTCTACAAATTCAATACCAATCCTGCTTATTCTTTAGCGAGTGTGAATGCATTTGGTGCTTCAGCAATGCAAGGTGCACCAAATCCAGGTTTATTGAAAGTACAAGCCTTCCCAGAATTCAAACCTGAGTCTATGACTTCTTTTGAAGTGGGTTACAAGGGTTTAGTAGCTAAAAAATTATTGATCGATTTCTATTACTATTTTGGTAAGTATGAAAACTTCATTAGTGGTGTAACTGTATTACAATCTAGAAATGCAGCAGCGCCTAGTCCATTAGATGTATTATCTGCAGATAAGCGTATTGCTTATTCTATTTCTACTAACTCTACTCAGGAAGTAAAAACTTCTGGATGGGGTCTTTCATTAGACTATTTATTACCTGCTAACTTTACAGTATCTAGTAGTATTTATGGAGATAAAATTGGAGGGTTAGAAGAAGGATTTATTGCTTACTTCAACACGCCAAAAATGAGAGCAAACTTTGCATTGAATAATAGTGGTTTTGCATTAAAGAATCGTTTAGGATTTAGCGCAATCTATCGTTACCAAGATGGCTTTACTTACGAAGGAACATTCGGAGTAGGTCAAGTATCTTCTTTTAACACATTAGACGCTGTTTTAACTTATAAATTACCTGCCATGAAGTCCTTGATTAAAATGGGCGGTACCAATATTATGAACACTTATTATAACACGGCACATGGTAGTCCAGCAATTGGTGGATTGTACTATGTAAGCTTTGCTTATAACGTGTTTTAAAGCTACTCAGATGGGTTAGTTCCTAATCCCTTCCCGATTTTCGGGAGGGGATTTTTTTTACATCTATTCTTAGTTTTTCCTTGATAAAACGCTATTTTTGCATTTCAAAATAAAAATGATTTTTCCATGCGATCAATAGCCTTTAGAGAAGCCTTACGCGAAGCAATGAATGAAGAGATGCGAAGAGATGAGCGTGTATTTTTAATGGGTGAGGAAGTAGCAGAATACAATGGTGCTTACAAAGTAAGTCAAGGCATGTTGGCTGAATTTGGACCAAAAAGAGTCATTGATACACCTATTTCTGAATTAGGTTTTACTGCAGTTGCAGTGGGTGCAGCTCAAAATGGATTAAGACCTATTGTTGAATTCATGACTTGGAACTTTGCAGTTTTGCCATTGGATCAAATTTTAAATACAGCCAGCAAAATGTTGGCAATGAGTGGTGGTCAAATTGGCTGTCCAATTATTATGAGAGGACCTAATGGAAGTGCTGGTCAATTGGGTGCGCAACACTCCACAGCTTTTGAAAGTTATTTAGCGAATATCCCTGGTATCAAAGTGGTATCACCTTCGAATGGATATGACGCAAAGGGTTTATTAAAACAAGCAATCCGTTACGAGGAAGATCCAATCATGTTCTTAGAAAGCGAAGTGATGTATGGAGATAAATGCGAAGTGCCTGAAGAAGAATATTATATCCCATTAGGGAAAGCAGACGTGAAGCGTCCAGGTAGAGACATTACGATTGTCTCTTATAATAAAATGATGAAGGTCGCTTTATCCACTGCAGATGAATTAGAAAAAGAAGGCATCAGTGCAGAAGTGATTGATCTAAGAACCATTCGCCCTTTAGACTGGATGACAGTATTGGAGAGTGTAAAAAAAACCAACCGTTTAGTGATCATTGAAGAGCAATGGCCTTTTGCTTCCGTGTCATCTGAACTAAGTTATCGTATACAAAAAGAAGGGTTTGACTATTTAGATGCCCCAATCAGAAGAATTACAAGTGCAGATGCACCAATGCATTATGCCCCTAATTTAACTGCATTGGCCATTCCCGATGTAAGCCGTTCAGTGAAATTGGTTAAAGAAGTGTTACAGCAATATAAGTAATTGCTAAATCCTTTTATTTAACCATTTAAACAGCCTCCTTACAGCTAATAAAAATTTTATTTAATATCCCTCACAAAGGGATATTTTTGTAATATCTAATTCTAAGATTATGGGCATGATCCTTTTTATCCTTTATTGGTTGGGCTGGCATTTCGGTATTTATACCATGTTGAGAAAAGCAGGTGTGCCCGCAAACAAAGCCATCATTCCAATTTATAATACTTGGGAAGTGGTTCAACTTTGTAAGATTCCAAAAATTTGGTTTTGGATACAACTTATTCCAATTCTGGGTCAATTTGTAACATTATGGATCACGATCCTATTTGTGATGCATTTTAAGAGAGTAAATTTAATCCATCATACACTAACGGTGTTCTTTCCTTTTATCTATTTACCATACCTAGGATTGGATAAAAAAGAAAAATGGCATGGTGATGAAGCATTAGCACATTACCATAAGCCAGCATCAAGAGAATGGGTGGATGCAGGGGTGTTTGCGATTGTAGCTGCCACATTAATTAGAACATTTTTATTTGAAGCATATGTGATTCCAACAGAAAGTATGGAAAAGACTTTATTGGTGAATGATTTTTTATTCGTCGATAAAGTGACTTATGGTGCAAGAATTCCACAAACGCCAATATCATTTCCTTTTGTACACAATACATTGCCGGGAGCGCCAACAAGGCCGTCTTATTTAAAATGGGTTCAACTGGATTACAAACGATTCCCTAAATTAAGGGAGGTCAATAGAAACGATGTGGTTGTCTTTAATTTTCCAGCAGGAGACACGATTATCAACCTGCCAGAATTTGGTTCTAAGATTCCATACTATGATGTTTTAAGAAGTCCTCAATACAATAATGACCGTGCAAAATTGCAGGCAGATTATCCAATTTTAGTGCATCCAATAGATAAGACAGACAACTATATTAAAAGATGTGTTGGTATTCCAGGAGATGTCATTGAAATTAAAAAAAGTCAATTATGGGTGAATGGCGCACCAGCATTGGTAGCCCCGTTTATGCAAACAGAATATATTGTAGAAACAGATGGTAGGCCTCTAGCAGAAGATTTTATTCAAGACAGTTTAGGGATCAACATCAATGAAGCAACAGCTGATTTTCAATTTGTAGAAGGGCAACCCAATACGTTTAAATTAAACCTCACTGCAGCTGCTGCTTTAAGTTTAAATAAATTACCGAATGTAAAATCGGTTGTCTTATTTGAAGACCAGAATGTGGGCTATACCTTCCCAAATGACATCCTACATTTTCCTTGGACTGCTGATAATTTTGGGCCATTACGTATACCAAAAAGAGGGGATCAAGTGCCATTGAATGATAGTACGATAGAACTTTATAGAAGAATTATTGAAGGGTATGAGCAACAAAAATTGACAACCCAAAATGGCCAATACTTTATCAATGGTAAAGCAGCTAACACTTATACCATTCAAGAAAATTATTATTGGATGATGGGAGACAATCGTCATCGTAGTCAAGATAGTCGTTATTGGGGTTTTGTGCCTGAGACCCATATTGTTGGTCGCGCAGCTTTGATTTGGTTTAGTTATAGTCAATCCATTAGATGGAATAGGCTCTTTAATTTGATAAAATAAAAAGCATGCAAAAAAAATTCGAATTTGAATACGAAGAGTTGGATGCGAAAGAAGCTTTAGGTTCGGAAGATTTAGTTTTATTAAATGCTGCTTTTAAAGCAGTGGATACAGCTTTTGCACCTTATTCAAAATTTAAAGTGGGTGCAGCTGCAAGATTATCAAACGGTCAAATTATTTTAGGATCCAATCAAGAGAGCGCAAGCTATCCAGTTGGTATATGTGCAGAAAGAGCCCTGTTAAATAGTATAGGAAGTCAATTTCCAAATGAAACCATTCAAGCCATGGCCATCAGTTATATGCCAAATGGTGTTGCGTCAGATCATCCATTATCACCTTGTGGAATGTGTCGACAATCCTTATTAGATTACGAGTTAAGATACAAAGGTCCAATCAAGCTTATTTTAGCTGGTCAAACAGGGAAGGTCATGTTGATTCCATCCGCTTCCCATATACTCCCATTTGGCTTTACTGGCTCTATACTAGGCAAATAAGGTTTGCACACCTAGTCCAATCCTGAATTCATGTTGAAGTAGCCATTTTTTTCTGGATAAGCCCCATGCATAACCAGTCAAATTACGATCAGAACCAATAATTCTATGACAGGGTACAATAATAGCAATCTTATTTTTTCCATTGGCAGATGCAGCTGCTCTTATCACTTTAGGCGCCCCTAATTTTTTTGCAAGTTCGGCATAACTCATTGTTTTTGCATAGGGGACTTCATATAACTCTTTCCATACCTTTTGTTGAAATTCAGTTCCTGATTGGTGGATGGGTACAGTAAATTGAGTCCTACTTCCATTAAAGTAGTCTATTAGTTCATCTATACATTGATGAATGATCGCTGGGCTCTCTATCCCTTCTGTGTTTGAACTAGATTCAGCGTCTTCAATAAAAGTGAGTGCATGGATGCATTCGATATCCGCAACAATTTTTATTCGACCAATTGGGCTGCTATAAATATGTTCGAATAGTTGTTGCATCCTTAGGGTAGTTTGATCCTTAGTCTAATAATTTGGCCAATTCTATTAAATCATCTTGTTTGAATTGTAGTGTTGGACTTTGAAAACACTTTGCAAATTCAAGCATCATTTTTTTAATCACTCTTTGATTGGAAAGGCGCTTATAATAAATTGTCTTGGGCTCAATATTGTGCCTTAAAAAATATTGGTCCATATCTTTTTGAGAAAAAGGATGTCCGGATGTGCCTTCTACATAAAATTGTATAAATTCTTGAGGATTTGGTACAATTTCATGCGGTTCCCAGTCTGCACTAAAATAGGCAAGAATACATTGCTTTGGAATATTGATCCATTCGGCATGAATTTCTAATTGTTGACATAATTCAGCATAGATCAAGGAATTCGCAAATGCATTTCCTGGTTTAGATTGTAGCGGGGAGGAGACTAAAAAATCTTCGGGATTTTCATAACCAACTTCGACCCCTTTAATTTGGTAATAGCTAAATAAAATATTTCGAATAACATTCGCTTGTTCTAAAGGCGTTAAGTAATTATTTAATTCAAGCCAGATATTGCGTCTAATTTTTTCTAATTGATGTCTTAATGGGTCCAATGACAATTCAGGGAACTGATATTTAACCAAAATCAATGCACCTTCAAAAAGAGACGGTTTAGGCATGGCTGCCCAGTCCATTAATTGTTGCTGAATGTCTTTTAAACGGAGTCGGTAAATCATTTTTTCGATCCGATCTAATGTCGTTTCCTCTAAAGTATTTTCCCATAAATTTTCCAAATCGGGAATAATAGGGGTGCCGTAGTCCAATAATCTATTTGCTATTGTACTAAATACTTCCTCATCAGGGTCATCCATGAGGGTAAATAAGGCTTTTATTTCTTCATTTTTTGGCAACATGGGGAATAATGGCTTACTTTTTCTAGTTCAAATTGACAAAAAATAAATCAATTTCACGATTTAAGTTATACATCCCTTGTGGATATAAAGTTGATCCATGGTATACTATTTTGTATTGTTTAACGTTAGTAGATCTTTTAGGTGGTTTTTAACATATTTAAGCCATTATGAGCTATTAAATGACGTAATTTGTGAATACTAAATTTTAAACTAGTCTATGCAAACTCAACCTGTTTCAGTTCCTAAATTTACGGTCGTGCATAAATCATTACATGCCGAATTAAAGAGGAGAGTGAACCAATATCTAGAAGAACATACTATTCGTGGTACAGGTAATTATAAACTCTTTACAAAAGCAGTGATTCTTATCAGCTTATTTTTAGTTACTTATGTTCATTTGGTATTTTTTACCCCACCAACAACCATTGCGATTGTGGAGTGTTTATTTTTTGGCGGCCTGATTGCAGCCATTGGATTCAACGTCATGCATGATGGCAGTCATGGTAGTTTTAGCAAATACGCGTGGTTAAATAAATTAGCTTCTTCGTCTATTAGTATTCTTGGCGCGAGTCGTTTTATGTGGAGTATGAAGCATGTAACCATCCATCATACCTATACGAATATCGACGGCGTAGATGATGACATAGAAGTAGGGGCCCTAATGCGCATGGCGCCAACACAAAAACATCTTTTAGTACATCGTTTCCAACATATTTATTTTGTAATTCTTTACATGTTATTATATGTGTTTTGGCTTTTCTTTACGGACTACAATAAATACTTTAAGCGTAAAATCGGTTCCATTCCTTTGAAAAAGATGGCCATTGCTGATCATCTAGAATTCTGGATTGTAAAGGTATACCATGCAGCCATCTTTGTTGTGGTTCCAATCCTGATGTTAGGCTGGCAAGCTTGGTTGATTGGATTTATTTTGAGTACATTTTTTGCTGGCTTTATTTTAAGTATTGTATTTCAGTTGGCGCATACGGTAGAACATACAGCATTTCCAACTGCGATACAGCCTGAGAATAGAATGCCAGATGAATTTGCAGCACACCAAATTCAAACGACTGCAAATTTTGCTACCAAAAGTAAAATTATTTCTTGGTTGGTAGGCGGATTGAATTTTCAAATTGAACACCACTT
>Ga0304730_1002423_pt1 | contig 13314 bp, 15 predicted proteins | sample M_130628_MF_Meta_FD_190474 | JGI IMG/M metagenome (GOLD analysis project Ga0304730, IMG submission 190474) | Freshwater microbial communities from Lake Montjoie, Canada to study carbon cycling - M_130628_MF_MetaG (v2) (version 2) | ecosystem: Environmental > Aquatic > Freshwater > Lake | place...
TCTTGGCGACCCTACACAACTAAGGCAAGTAATACATAATTTATTGCAGAATGCACAAGATGCGACCCTCGAAGGTAAAGATCAGGCTGCTTTTGTTACAGTAAAGACTAGCATGGTTCCATACGGAGCTGGGGTTGGCCTGCTGCAGAATGCAGTTCGACTCACAATAAGTGACTCAGGATGTGGATTTCCAGCTAAGATATTGGCAAGGGCGTTCGAGCCCTACGTTACAACCAAGAGTAAGGGAACCGGATTGGGCTTAGCAGTAGTAAAAAAAATCATTGATGACCATGGCGCCAAAATTGAAATTCAAAATCGCTTACAAGGCGAGCTGGTGATTGGCGCTAAAGTGGCGATTGTATTTATGAACCTTGCAAAAGAACCCGCATAAGATGGCAAATATTTTAGTTGTTGATGATGAGATGGGAATCCGTGAATTGCTTAATGAAATTTTGAGCGATGAAGGCCATACTGTTTATTCAGCAGAAAGCGCCATTCAAGCACGAACTATTCGTGAGCAAATGCGCCCCGACTTGGTCTTGCTCGATATTTGGATGCCCGATACCGATGGGATTACTTTACTTAAAGAGTGGTCGAAGAGCGGGCAGCTGACAATGCCAGTAGTGATGATGTCTGGCCATGCCACAATCGATACCGCCGTTGAGGCAACCCGCATTGGCGCAATGAATTTTTTAGAAAAGCCGATTGCTTTACAAAAATTACTGAAGACGGTAAATAAGGCTTTAGAAAAATCGCTGAAGGTACCTGATCCTGATGATGCCATTACCGCAAATGGCGCATATTCACCGGGCCAACCCAAAACAGGCGCGGCGCATGAGGCCACAGCAATTTCCAAGGGTGGGCAGTCTGAGATTGAGTTAATCAGTGGCATTGCAAAAAGCTATTTTGATTTGCCCTTGCGCGAGGCTAGAGACTTATTTGAAAAGGCCTACTTTGAAAATCAAATGCAAATTATGGGCGGCAGTATGACCAAAATTTCTGAATTTACTGGCCTTGAGCGTACCCACCTTTACCGCAAACTCAAGGCCCTAGGTATAGATACCTCAAGAAATAAGGGTAATTAATTTATCTTTCTTGGCCTTGCCTTGGTAGCCCAGTTGGTAGTATTTCCCCGGCCCGCTTGAAAACATCACAACTTAGCTTATGGCGCCCTTGCAAACAGCCAAAGTAAAGACGTTTTATTCACTTAAAAACACTTCCGCTACAATCTACTGTCTTAAATGGCCTGGTAGCTCAGTCGGTAGAGCAGAGGACTGAAAATCCTTGTGTCGGTGGTTCGATTCCGCCCCGGGCCACCAAACTCAAATAATGCCCTGCTTCGTGCGGGGCATTTTCTTTCAATCAGGCGTGACTTAATCTTCCAGAATACTTCTAAGCATCCAGGCAGTTTTCTCATGAATATCTAGGCGTTGCGTTAAGAGATCTGCAGTGGGCTGATCATTTGCTTTATCCACCAAGGAGAAAAGTTTGCGTGCAGTTTTGGCTGTAGCTTCTTGAGCCTTTACGAGGTAACGAACCATTTCGAGAGCTTTTGGAGTCCCACTGACTTCTGCAATAGAAGTCAGCTTTGAAAATTCCTTATAAGTAGCGGGTGCTGGCTCCCCGAGCGCCCGAATTCTTTCTGCTATCAAGTCTAGGGCCGCCCATTGTTCTGTGTACTGAGTCATAAACATATTGTGGAGCGTATTAAACATCGGCCCTGTGACGTTCCAATGAAAATTATGTGTCATCAGATAGAGGGAATAACTATCGGCTAAGAGTTCAGACAAGCCTTTGGCAATAGCTTTGCGATCTTTCTCATTAATTCCGATATCAATTTTTGATGCCAAAGATTTTGTGGCCACTATTTTCTCCATTATTGTGAATAGCTATATGAATGAGTTGAAGTTATTCCTTATAACTATACTAGCTCAAGCATAAGATTATATGAAATCGTTTATCTCCGGTCGTTCGATTTCGCCCCGGGCCACCAAGAAACATCAAAACCACCTTCGGGTGGTTTTTCTTTAGTGCTTCATACAAACGAGCCACATTTAGTTTATTTACCTAGCGGCATTCAATTAGATTAAGATTTAACGGCTATTTAAAAATATACAAGGAAATCATAATGAAAAAAATAATTTGTCTAATTTTCGGTATGTGTATTTCAATGACAATTTTTTCACAAACACCTGCAGTATCTATATCGGAAGGGGAAAAACTAGAGCGGCAACATTGGGTAGATGATGCTGATAAAAATTTTGCAAATTGGATGTCTACTACATCTCCACAAATTCAAGTAGTAGATACACAGGGAGTTATTGATTACTCACAATACTTAAGTCAGGTAAAAAACCTTAATTTAGGCAAATATGTTTTAAAAGATTTTAAAACCACTCAAGTTGGAAATACATTAATCATCACCTTCTGGGCAGCTGCTACAGAGCAAATAAATGGTAAGACTCTATCTACAAAGTTCATGCCGCGCTTAAGTGTTTGGCAAAAAACTAAGGATGGCTGGAAAAAAATTGCATTTGCAAATTTAAATACAGTGAAATAAGATATTTCACTGTAGGCCACCAAGAATCTCAATAGCCCACTTGTTGGGCTATTTTCTTTTAAGGTTTGGCGAATGAGGTTCCGTTAGTCGGTATTAAAATGGGGCTTAACCAATAAGAAGGGGGAGAGTTATGAGTTCTAAAAACTTTATAGTTGGACTGCTATTTGGTATTTCGGTGTTTTCCTTGGCTAGTGCGGCGCTACCTGAACCACAAAACCCTTTGGCAAATATCAATCTCACATTTGATCAACGCCTTGAGCAAATGAAGCAAACTCATGCCGCATTACTCATGGCAACTCCAGAAGAGCGAAAAGAATATTGGTATAAATGGCGCGATCAAATAAAGGCCCTAAACCCTGAAGATCGTAAGTTAGTTCACGAAAAGATGAGGGCTCAATGGCAATCCATTACCCCTGAGCAAAAAGAGAGAATGAAAGCAGAGAGAAAGACTTTCTTTGATGGCTTAACACCAGAAGAGCAAGCTAAGATGAAGGCCCGTAGAGCCAAATGGGAAAATATGAGCCCTGAGGAAAAGCAGAAGTGGCAAAAACAGGCTAGCTAGGGTCAAACATCCTAGTCCCTGGTTAATTCTGCCCCGGGCCACCAAGAAACTGAATAGCCCACTCGTTGGGCTATTTTCTCATTTCTATTTGCCTAAAAGTACTCTATGGAGCATTCACCTAGAGCCAGCGTTTGAAGCCTGTTCAGGGTGACGACCTTATGAGTGGGGATCCCGAAGGATGTGAATGTCTCAAATCCGCCAATAAGACACCTACACATACTTATTCAGTATTCACTAAAGTACTAACATCAGGAGGTTACCTTTGGTTTGGATCAAATAGCCCATAAAATCTTTGACCTATATCATTTAGCCAGGCATCCTACTTGGAGCAGACCTCCACCTTCGGATTAATGGCTATTAAGTAAAATGAACAGTATTTAACTTGCCCCTATTTGTAAAATTTAAAACTAATTAACTTGGAGTTTCTAAATGAAATTTAGCAAGATAGCAATAACCTTACTGTGTTTATTTCCAATAACAGTTTTTTCACAAGCAATTACCCCATCACCGCAAGTTGCAAGTCCAACGGTAGTTAAAAAATATAGTTTTAAAAAAATTGATTTTAGCGGTGATAAACAAATATCAAGAGAAGAGGCGAAGAAGGCGGGCATTTCTGAAGCTGAATTTAAACTTATTGATAAAGATAATAGCGGTTTCATAACTTGGAGCGAGGCAGTTAATAGCCCAGCGAAAAATTGGACTGATTAAAATTAATAAATTTGGATGAGCCAGCCTATTAAGCCAGCTCTATTGGGCGGGTTGTTACGACCTAATGGAGGTCGCTTATAGGCCTTTGCGATTGTTTGTATCTAATAGTAATCAAGCGCCCTTTAAAAGGACAGTCAAGAACTGGGGCCAGACATGCTCGGCTCTGGTCAATTCCGCCCCGGGCCACCAAGAAACACCTAAACCACCTTCGGGTGGTTTTTTCATTTAGGCCTTGATGAGACTATGGACCCAAAGCGCACAAAAAAATATTACGATTTAATTTCTCTGACATAAAACCTTCATCAAGTTGAAATAATTGCCATTTAAATTTTTGACTATCTCATTTGTTTAAAAAATCAGAGTCTAAAAATGAAAATCATTAATCAAAATGTCTTTAAATTATCTGCAGTAGCTTTTGCTGCGATATCTCTCCTTATTGGCTGTGGCGGAAGTAGCACAACCTCTTCCACCCCCACTTCAAGCGCAGTAACATTTGCGGCAATTCCCGCACCAAGTACTGATGCAGAACGTCAATCAGTTATCACATCTACAACAATGACAGTAGATGGAGTTGACTATAAGTTTGCCTTTACTGCATTTGCTAAGTCTGGCGATCAAATCGGAACTGGTACTAATAATGTGTGGGGACAACATACAGATGCTTTAGGTAACGCTCTAACGACATACTCTGATCAAGATTTGGTTATTGGCGGCAAAGCAGGTATATCAAGTTCTCCAGACCATACGACACTTCTTCAGATAGGAAGCAAGCTATTCTCAATCACTCAATTTGAGGAGTATGCAGGCTTCATGTATATCACCGAGTTAAATCAAAATAAAACTACTGGTGCATTAACTGCTGTAGCAACTAAGCCTATTGATCTGAGCGGCGTATATGGCGGTTGGGACTATTGCGCAGGTATGCCGACACCTTGGGGATCACATTTAGGCGGTGAAGAATATCCAGTTGATGTTAGAACTATTGAATCTGGTTCTGGAGCTGACTATACTGCTTTTGATGTATACCTAGAATACTTTGGCTATAACCCTACGCTCACAGGTCAAGCAAAGACAGACAGTAGAGCTGCTGCCTTAGCAAAAACATCACCATATCGCGTTGGTTTCCCAACGGAAGTTAAGCTTACAGGCGATTCTCTTGGTGATGGAAAGACGGCTGCTAATACATCTGCAGCAAAACACTATTCTATGGGACGTATTGCTTGGGAGTTAGCGTATGTAATGCCTAATAGTAAGACTGTGTATGCAGGCGATGACTCAACGAATAAAGGAATGTTTCGATACGAAGCAAGTACCGCGGGTGACTTAAGCGCCGGGGAACTCTTTATTGCAAAGCTTACACAAACCAATACAAAATCTTTAGATACTAATGGCGGTGAATTCAGCATCAATTGGATCAGCCTTGGTACTGCAACCAATAGCCAAATTGATGGTTTTATCAAACGTGGAATTAGTTTTTCTGATATGTTTGATTATGTTGCCCCAACAAGCAACGCATGCCCAACAGGATATTCTCCAAGTATTGCAAATAACGTCTCTGAATGTTTAAGACTCAAGACTAGCAATAATTTAGGCATGACAGCAACTGATATTAAGACTGCAGCATCGCGCTTAGAAACTTTGCGTTATGGCCATGCTGTATTAGGCGGCACAGCTGAGTTCCGTAAGTTTGAGGGGGTTACATTTGATCCAAAACGTAACAAACTCTATATTGCAATGAGTGCCATTGGTTCTGGAATGTCTACTTCACCAACATTGACTGGCGTTGCGGACGATATTCTAGTTAAGGCGAACGTCTGCGGTGGCGTATATCAATTAGATGTAGATTCTAGCTATGTCACAACAAAAATGAAACCTTTGCTCTTGGGTATTCCAAAAACATATACTGATCGCCCAATTGGAACAGACGCAAAAGACGCTACGAAGGTGTCTCAACAAGCTTGTGATGATGCTGGCATTGCTTTGCCTGACAACGTTGTAATGGGACCAACCAACGATATCTTAATCATTGGTGAAGATGGTACAACTGAGCATCAAAATGATTTCTTATGGGCTTATAATTTGGCAACTGAAACCCTTACTCGCATTGCATCTGGGGTCTATGGCGGTGAACTTACATCACCTTGGTACTATCGCAATATCAATGGCTGGGACTATATGACTTTAGTTGTTCAGCATCCTTATGATGAGTCTGATTATCTCAAAGGTCCAGACGCCACATATGGTAAGGGAACAACAGGCACAGCACCGGCTTCAGGAATTTCTACTACTAAAGCAAATGCCATGCGTGCACAAGCTGGTTACCTTGGTCCATTCCCCGTGGTTAAGCAGTAAGTTTTTCTAATTAAGTAGTTAGATTTTTTAAATCCCCGCTAGTCGGGGATTTTTTTATGACAATGGGTTTTTCGATAAGCTGTCTTACTCAATTTGACAGATTGCTTAAGAGAGGGCATGTGGTGAAAATCCTTGTATCGGTGGTTCGATTCCGTCTCTGGCCACCAAGAATGACCAAAACCACCTTCGGGTGGTTTTTTATTCGGGTTTGATAGTATTTGAGTATGGAAAAACTAATCATTTCTTTGGCACTAACCTTGCTCTCAGTTAATTCATTCGGGTTTGAGATATTTGCTCTTGGTACAAGCAATACAAATTGTAAAAATGCAGATCAGACTTTTACATCAACCCTAAGCGATCTTTTGGCGCAGGATAAGATAAATGCTACAGTTGTTAATGCTGGCGTAGATGGCGATAAACCAACTTTTATGCAGGCTCGACTTGAGCAAAGCATTAAAGCTAATCCCAATATCAAGATAGTTATATTCGAGCCAGGACCTAACGAAAAAAATAAGAGATTCAATATAGGGGCTTCTGGAGATATTTTGGCCTACCTGCAAGAACAAAAGATGCCAACTATTTATGTTTCTCATCAGGCTATTCAATCAAGTGAAGAGGCAACTGAGATGGCTAAAAAATACGGAGCATATTATTACGGACACTGGATAAAAAATGTGCCCGTTGATACAGAGCATAGACAATATGATCAGCCTGGGCAGGCGGGTCACATGACTGTAGCAGGATGCCAGTTATGGGCTAAAAATATGCTTCCCTTTGTTAAGGATGTATTAAAGGCGAGAGGTGTTCAATAGGATTGAAATCCTTGTATCGGTGGTTCGATTCCGCCCCGGGCCATCAAGAATGACCAAAACCACCTTCGAGTGGTTTTTTCATATGTGAACCGTCAATTGAATGGATGCTTACTGAAACGTCGTTTTAAACAATGTTACGAGTGACTACGTTGGTTAACTGGCAAGGTGAAACAAGTCTATTGTTTAGGCCCATCTAGTTTAAATAATCGCACTGCATTTCTGTAAGAAATTTTTTCAATTACTTCTGGTTCAAAGTAAGGCAAGAACATAGTACGCATATCATCAATCATTTCACTGTAACGTGTTTCTAGCCTGCAGCAAGGATCGGTGCCCAGCATAATACGATCTGGATATTTTTTAATTACATCAAGCCAGGCCGGCTTAACTCCATCCTTGTCAAACATTCTTCCGGATTCAAAAGGTCCTGCGTGAACTGGCCCATTTTTGCCTGATATTTCACAAACCACATTAGGTAAATCAGTAAAAAACTGGCTCATAACTTTTGGATTGCTTCTTGGCAAACAATGTGCCAGTACTGTAAGAGTGCGAGGATAAGTTTTTGACATGTAATATAAGTCCTCAACAAATTGAGTATCGTATTCTGCATGGACTTGAACGTAGGCTCCATACTTGTTTGCAATTTCATACATCTTTTCAATTGCTGGAGAACGGATTCTAATTTGACGACTAATGTCGGGCGAACCGCTTCGGTGATTGTCGCTGTGAATTTCTCCAAAGCCTTTTAATGTGCCTGCCTTAAACATTTCTTCGGCTTGAGTAAACATACTCTTAAAGTGCTCAGGATCTACTAGTGCACTCTCACTGCGAGTATTCATGAACTCGTCTTGTCCAATTGCGGAAATATATCTATTGCCCAAAGCATTGGCTAGGTAAGTTTGATAATCACCTACACCACCTGCCCATTGCACGTTATTCTTTTCCATTTGATATTTGAAATCACTGGAACTGGGACTGTAGGATGTATTGTGGACATGCATGTGTACGTCAGCAATGGGAATGGTTTTAGCCAACTCAATAGATTGAGCTGTTGGTTGTGCAAAGGAATGAGAGAAAGCGAACGCAAGCGCAAGGAAGAGCTTTTTCACGATTTGTTTCCAAGTAGACATACGAACAGGATAAGGCATGTTCGGCCCTTGTTCGATTCCGCCCCGGGCCACCAAGAAACACCTAAACCACCTTCGGGTGATTTTTCATTTAGGGGACTTTCTGTTTTAGATGCCCCTTCATATAATGAACTTTTGATCAATATTTAATGGAACAGCTATGTTCAACTTCTCTAAGTTAGGCGTTCCGATTATTCAGGCGCCGATGGCTGGCGGCATCAATAATCCATTGCTTGCCTCAGAAGTTTCTAATGCTGGCGGTGTTGGTAGTTTTGGATTCGCTTACAGCACTCCACAAAAAATTAGCGAAGATTTAGCGGCTACGAGAGCTTTAACAAATGGCCCCATTAATGCCAACTTCTTTGTGTTTAGCCCAGTTGATTTGCCAGCACAAGACATTCAAACGCAAGCCATTGAAGCATTAAAGAATTTGCCTATTCAAGGCGAGTATTCAGTAGTTACACCTCAATCCCCGTTTTATCCTACTATTGAGAATCAACTTAATCCTATATGGGAGCATCGCCCAGAAATATTAACTTTCCATTTTGGAGTTCCGTCGCTAAGCCTCATTGAAAAGGCGCATTCACTAGACATTGCTGTTGGCATTACTGCTACAAGTCTTAAAGAAGGAAAGGCGGTTGAAAAAGCTGGCGCTGATTTTATTGTGGCGCAAGGCATTGAGGCTGGCGGACATCGAGGCATATTTAACCCTGATAGCGAAGATGAAAAATTAAGTGCGATGGATTTAACTAAGCAACTGGTTAAAGAATCCTCTATTCCTATTGTTACCGCAGGCGCAATCATGGATGGAGCAGACATTGCCAATGCGTTAAAGGCTGGCGCTGTGGCCGCTCAACTGGGAACAGCCTTTTTATGTTGTGTTGAGTCAACCGCCTCTCCCGCTCACAAAGCGTATTTGCTTAAGCACCATAGCAGGGGCTCAGTATTCACGACGGGATTTTCTGGAAGACCTGCTCGCGGAATAGATAACGAATTTATTCAATTGATGGATGGCAAAATAGTTTTGCCTTTTCCAATACAAAATACGATGACAGCATCTCTAAGGCAATTAGCGGGAAGAACGAATAACGGTGAATATCAAAGTTTATGGGCTGGGCAAGACTATTCCAGAACAAGAAAGCTCAATGCTAAGAGCCTGATGTTGGCGTTAAAGAAAGAGCTTTTGGTTGCCCTTGACCGATAAAGGATCGGTATCCTCAGCCCCAGCTGATTCCGCCCCGGGCCACCAAAATCAAATAATGCCCTGCTTGGTGCGGGGCATTTTCTTTTGGGCAGGAGGACTTGCTTCTTCTAATTAATATATGTACAATGTACATATGAGTTCATTGCGATTTGAATGGGAGCCCAGAAAAGCTTCAGCCAATCTGAAAAAACACGGTATTTCTTTTGAAGAGGCGAAATCTGTGTTTTATGATGAAAGTGCTAAGTTAATTTCCGATCCTGATCATTCTGAGGATGAAGACAGATTTATCTTGCTGGGAGTGAGCCATTCTCTCCGTGTGATTTTGGTTTGCCATTGCTATCGCAGCGAGGGTAATGTCGTTCGTATTATTTCGGCTCGTAAGGCAAGCCCTAAAGAGTCAAAAGCTTATTAAAGGTGATGAAGATGCGTAAAGAATATGATTTCTCAAAAGCTCGTAAAAACCCATATGCTTCCATGCTCAAGAAGCCTATAACCATTAGACTGGATGAGGATTCGGTGAGCTACTTCAAATCTGTATCAGAAGAGGTGGGCATTCCTTATCAAAGCCTTATTAATCTCTATTTGAGAGATTGCGCCGCTTCGCATAAGAAATTGAACCTTAGCTGGAAGTAGTCTAGGGGTAGGATGAGAATCTCCTGAGGCTCTGGTCAATTCCGCCCCGGGCCACCAAACTCAAATTATGCCCTGCTTCGTGCGGGGCATTTTCTTTTATGGGCTTGGCTATCCAATCTTTAGCAAAATAACTCCAAGTAAGATGAATACAACACCAAACCAGCGTATCGGAATATTAGGGTCTCCAAAAACTAGAACACCAATAGTGAAAGTGCCAACAGCGCCAATAGAAGTCCATATGGCATAGGCTGTTCCAATAGGAATTTCCTTAAGTGAAAACAAGAGAAGTATGCCGCTTAGCGTCGTGCTAATAAGGGCCAAAACGATGCCCCATATTTTCATATTAGGGAGGCTATAGAGCTTTAAGCCAAGCGGCAAGCCAATCTCCACAAAACCTGCCAAAAAGAGTGATAGCCAGTAAATACTCAAGGGAAAATAAGTTGAAATAGAAAGATTCAGGATACCAAAAATTTAATAGTAGAGGTCTCTAATTTCCCCATGTTTCAGCCTGCCAACCTATCTCTTTCGATTATTCAAGTACCGATGGCGTGTTTCATTTAAGGCCCGGCAGGATTAGACCCCATTAGTCTCGGTGAGAATAGGGCAACGAGTCTCATGGCAGGTTTAGTTATAGTTATTATAAGATATAACTACAAAGAAATATAAATTTAACGGGAGATGATATGGGATTTAGCCAAGCTATTGCATCATGCATGGGAAAATACGCAAATTTTCAAGGCAGGGCCACTAGAGGTGAATATTGGTGGTTTTATTTGTTTCAAATACTGCTAACCTGGGGAGCATCAATCGTTGGTAGTCTAACTCTGGGAGACTCTGGCAACATGCTTACTGGCCTAGTTTCCTTGGCATTATTGCTGCCAAGCATCGCTGTTGGTGCAAGGAGGCTGCATGATACTGGCAGAAGTGGATGGTGGCAGCTACTCGCCTTCACAATTATCGGCATCATTCTGCTTATTGTTTGGTTTGTATCTGATGGTGAGAAGGATGCTAATAAATATGGTGAGCCAATAAGCAGTTAGACTTGTTTACCAATTTAGTATGAATTATAAAACCACCTTCGGGTGGTTTTTTCCTTTGCTTGAACCTAACTGTAAAATTGCCTCTTATGACCTTTTATAGAATTTGCTGAGATGACCATTCTGCGTGTATGCAAATCCATTGTTTGTTTATCGCTTGCCATATTCGCTCTATTGGTCTGCTTGAATAACCTAATGGACTACAACTCTAATTACACTTTTGTTCAGCACACTCTTTCTATGGATACAGTATTTCCAGGTAATACTTTGAAGTACCGAGCGATTCTTGACCCCTTCATTTGGAGTCTTGCCTATGGGCTAATCATATTTGCCGAATTTTTAACAGGCGTGTTGTTGCTTATAGGCGCTATTGGGCTGCTCAAAAATATTCATTCTCCCTTAGCATTTAATAGGGCTAAGAATTGGGCATATCTTGGCTGTTTGGTTGGTTTTTTACTGTGGTTCTTTGGTTTTATTGTTATTGGTGGCGAATGGTTCTGTATGTGGCAATCCGAGCAGTGGAATGGCATAGAGGCAGCCTTTCGGTTCGTTGTCATTATTATGTTTACATTGCTATTTACCGCAATGCCTGAGCCAGAGGGCGACAATAAATAGAGCCAGGTATCCTCAACCCCGGTCGATTCCGTCTCGGGTCACCAAGAATTCTCAATAGTCCACTTGTTGGGCTATTTTCTTTTAAGGTTTGGTTCGGGTATTTCCCTATTAATTTAAGTCAACGCCTAAATTAACCTGGTACTTTCTTATGAGACCATTAATGAATACAACCATCCGCCTTGGGCTTGCTTTAGTTTTTATGAGTTTAGTAAGCGGCTGTTCTACGCCAAAGGTGATCGAGACAACCAAGCTTACTGACAGAGACTTATCCTGCGAGACCTTAAAAGATGAATATAAGCAGGCTGGGCAGGCTAAAAAAGAAGCTGAGGATGTAAAGGGTGTCACTGGTACAAATACTATGGCCGCAATTTTTTGGCTCCCAGGTATCATTGCTACCTATAGCAATGCTAATGAAGCTATAGCGGCAGCTGATGCAAGAATGATACGGCTCACCGATTTAATGGACAAGAAAAACTGTAAATAGAGCAAAACATCCTCAACCCCGGTCGATTCCGTCTCGGGTCACCAAGAATTCTCAATAGTCCACTTGTTGGGCTATTTTTCTAGAGCCTTCAGTTTCATTTGAAGATCGCTTGATAGGCTGGCAAACCACTCATTCTCTTTGCCCGATAGCGGGAGAATTTCTCCATACTCAATCATCTGGGCAGGAATTAGATCAACAATGTAAATCCAAATTTGATCTTTGCTTAGTCCCGAGCTTTTAATTAAAGCCTCCCTCATTGCCAGTATCAGTTTTTCTTTTAGTTCCGGCGGTCTTCCTGCCCGTATTTGTCCATGCAAGAAGATTTGGCTATCTTGGACCGGCTTGCCCCCCATAAAATGTTTGCCGCTTGGGGTTTCTTGAAATATTACTTGAGCAAAGTAGGTATTCGCTCCCGTACACACATTGTGAGTCTTCGTAATGGCCTGAGCAATATTCTCCATTTGTGCGATGCTTAGTTTGGTGTTTGAATAAGTCACTGTATATGTCGGCATTTTTTACTCCAAAAGTATTTTGAACTGAATTTACTGTATCACCAAACAGGCTCGGATAACCTCAACCCCGGTCGATGCGGCTCCAAGCCACCAAGAAACTCCAAAACCACCTGCCGGCGGTTTTTTATAAATAAGGCCTAGAATGACCAATGTTGTATTTCACACTAAGACTGTTTAGCTCTCTTCCGCTGGTGATCCTTCAAGGCATCGGGGCCACTATTGGATTATTAACCTATTTCAGTTCTGCTCAGTATCGAAAACGGTTAAATCAGAATCATCACAGTGCAGCTACCTTCTCGGGATTTACGCCGGCCCACTGAATATCAATAATACGTTGCCCATACAGATTTTTTCTTTTGGAGGTGTCTTTTGGAGTACATTAAGCATTAGTTAAAACGTCAATTGAATCGACTCTATTTCAATACCCAAAATGCTAAAGCCAATCAAAACCCGTATTACTGTTTTTATTTTTATATTTATTACTTTCTTTGCAATTCCGAGCGCAGTAACAGCAATCGAGATTGGTCAAACATTGCCGCTAGAAAAAATACAAACCTTAGATGGCGCTTATTTTGAAATCCCCAAAAATAATACAAAAAATACACTCATTCAATTATGGGCATCATGGTGCCCATTTTGTAAGCGCCAAAATACCTACCTAGAAAAATTCTCGAAGCAAATCTCTCCTGGATCAATGAATATCCTGACTAT
>Ga0304730_1002424_pt1 | contig 13304 bp, 6 predicted proteins | sample M_130628_MF_Meta_FD_190474 | JGI IMG/M metagenome (GOLD analysis project Ga0304730, IMG submission 190474) | Freshwater microbial communities from Lake Montjoie, Canada to study carbon cycling - M_130628_MF_MetaG (v2) (version 2) | ecosystem: Environmental > Aquatic > Freshwater > Lake | place...
ACTCTCGTGCTCCTCCCCTTCGACCGCTGCCAGTGGCGGCACACGAATACTCATCGGCTCGATCTCGTGCGGCTGTCGGCAACGCAGTCGATCGATCCCGGCCGCCCCGACCACGTGCCGCGCGGCCACCGCGTCGATGGGAAGGTGCTCCCAGTGGACGAGCGGAGCTTCGCCCACTGGAATACCGATCCGTGGTGCCTCGACCAGGGAGGCGACGGTCGCGAACTCGCCAGCGGCACGGTCTTCCTCCTCCCCTGGCACATGGGCAGATACCACGGCTTCCTCGCTGACGACTGAGAAGATCGCTCATGACCTGACGACTACCGAACACCGCTCTCGGAGAAGTACCATGGTTCCTAGACCACCCCTCAGCGACACGGCCCATCGCACCCCACGGACTCCTCAACCCGTCATGGATGGCATAAGTCGACGCATGTTTCTCGCCGGAGTTGCCGCTGCCTCGATCCGTTCCTCGATGGCTGAGGGAGCGCCCCTCGACGACCTCATCGGTTACGTCACTCGCCTCTCGGGGGGATGGGACCAGCGGCTTTTCACGCGGCTCCTCGGCCATGCCAACGCCTTCAAGGAGGGCGACGAACTGATCGGCGTCGCCGCCCCGAACGAGGCGGCGCGACAGGCGGCCCGCGAGCTGCTCGGGCGGACGCGGCTCCGGGACATCGACTCGCATCCTCCCTTCTCAGACGCGCTGTCTGCCGCGCTCGCCGCCGATCTCGACCCAGAGGCTCGGGAGCGGACGGCGGAGTGGACGGTCGGTGAACTCGCCGCCTTCCTGCTCACTCAGCCCGAGGCTGACATCAAGGCGATCATGCCCGGTCTTTCCAGCGACGTGATCGCCTGCGTCGTGCGGATGATGGACGACGAGCAACTCGTCCGCGTGGGCGACACGATCTTCAATCCGCTCCCTGGCACGCAGATCGGCAGCCGCGGATGCCTCGCCGCACGTCTCCAGCCCAACTCCCCGACCGACCATCCCGTGGACATTCGCTGGCAGGTCTTTGACGGCTGGGCGTATGGGGTTGGCGACGTGGTGCTCGGTACCAATCCGGTGTCGAGCGATCCTGCGAGCGTGAAGGCTGTATCCGACACGCTTCGTGACGTGCTCGAGGCCTTTGGGCTCGCCGACACGATGCCCCACTGCGTGCTCGCGCACATCGACGTCCAGGCCGAGGTCGACGCGGCCGCCCCAGGCACGACCGGCGTCTGGTTTCAGAGCATCGCGGGCAGTGACGCGGCCAACGCCACGTTCGACCTGACACTCGACAAGATGCTTCGCCATGCCGACGCCCGCCGCGGGCCGTGGGGCCTGTATTTCGAGACCGGGCAGGGAGCCGACTTCACCAATGGCCACGCCCAGGGAGTCGACATGGTGGTGCACGAGTCGCGGAAATACGGCTTCGCGCGGCTGTTGGCCCGCCGGGTGGCGCGGGCCCGCGGGGCCGAGCCCTGGGTGCATGTCAACGACGTGGCGGGATTCATCGGGCCCGAGGTCTTCCGTACACGTGAGCAGCTCGTTCGCTGCTGCCTCGAGGATCTCGTGATGGGCAAGCTGCACGGCCTGTGCATCGGCCTCGACGTCTGTGGCACGCTCCACATGGACGTCTCGCTCGACGACCTCGACTGGTGTCTGGAACGCGTGCTACCCGCGCGGCCGGCGTACCTGATGGCCCTCCCCACCAAGGTCGATCCGATGCTCGGCTACCTGACGACGGGCTTTCAGGACCACGTGCGACTCCGCCGTCAGTTCGGCTGCCGCGGCGAAGAGCGGATGGAGCGATTCTTCCAGCGGCTCGGGGTGCTCGACGCCGAAGGGGCCCCCGGGCCACATTTCGGCGACCCCGGCTGGGTGCACCTGCAGTACCAGCGGGCCGTGGGCGACCGCCGAACCGATGACGTCATCCAGGCCGAGGGCCGCCGCGAGATGGAGGAGGTGCGGCAACGGGGCGTGTTCCTTGCCGAGGGACACGGTCATCGGCCGGAGGATCTGGAGCCGGCGCTCGACACCACGATCCGCCGCATCTACGCCGACGCGAAGCAGAGCATCTGGGCGGAGTTCGACGATGCTTTCCGGCGGTCGCGGGTGGGTTCGCTCGCGCTGTTCACTGAGTCGGCCGACCGCCGGGACTACATCCTCCATCCCACCACCGGCGAGCGACTCGCGGAGGCGTCGGTGGCCGCCGTCGATGCGGAGCGGGAGGCGGAGCGCGGGGGCTGCGACGTGCAGGTGGTGGTGTCAGACGGTCTCAATCCGCTGGCGATCATGGACCTCGCCCAACTCGACCCGTTCCTGGCGGCGGTGCACGACGGTCTCGCGGCGGCTGGCCGCCGCCTTGCTCCACGGGCGATGCTCGTGACCTCGGGTCGCGTTCGCGTCGGCTACCGGATCGGCGAGCGGCTGTTCGGCGGGCTCTCCGGCCCGCGGGCGGTGCTGCACGTGGTGGGGGAGCGGCCTGGCACCGGCCACCGAACGTTCTCGGTCTACATCACCTGCCGCCGTGGCGACGAGTGGGCCGTCGCCGATGCCACCGACCACCAGCACACCCGCGTGGTTGCGGGGATCGCCACCACGGCCCTGGACCCGCGGCTCGGTGCCGCCGACGTTCTGCGGGTGCTCGAAGGCATGTGGCGAAAAGCCTGAGTTGTCGGGCGACTTCAGCAACTGCGGGTATCGAGTGGGCGAGGAGGCGGGGACATGGTCGATCGTGCGAGCGACCGCATCGAGACCGCTGCCGGAACGGACGCGATCCCGCCGCCGGCGCGCCGCCGCACGCCCCTCCGCCGCTGGCTGATGGCCGGGCTCATCTGCTGTCTTGCGGCCGTCGTGCTTGCCGCGGGCCTCGCGGCAGCCGCCTGGGTCTACGCCCATCCACCGTGCGACTGGCAGCGGGGCATCGTCTACGGCGAGCGTCGTGGAGAGCCGCTCACCCTCGACGTCCTCACGCCGCCCGCGCCCAACGGCCTGGGCATCGTGTTCCTGGTGAGCGGCGGATGGAAGTCGAGCCCAAACTCGTTTCGCCCGTGGCTCCTCTCGCCCCTCCTCCGTCACGGCTACACGCTGTTCGCCGTCGCCCATGTGCCGCAGCCCCGCGCCACCGTGGATGAGATCGTCGCCGACATTTCCCGCGGGGTGCGCTACGTCCGCGCGCATGCCGCCGAGTTTCACGTCGATCCCGACCGGATCGGCGTCACCGGTGGGAGTTCCGGCGGCCATCTCGCGCTCATGCTCGCCACCCGCGGCGGCCCGGCAGCGGCCGACTCCGCCGACCCCTTGGCGGGCGTTTCGAGCGCCGTGCAGGCGGCAGCCGTCTTCTGCCCCGTCACCGACCTCAGCAACCTGACCGGATCGACCGAAGACCCGGGAGACGGCGGCCCGCCTCCTTCCTTTCGCAAGGCGTTCGATCAGGAGCCGGTCGACATGGTCCGCTGGCGGGAAACGGCCCGCGAACTCTCCCCCCTGTTTCACGTGACGTCCGAACTTCCGCCGATTCTCATCCACCACGGCGATCGCGACACGCTCGTTCCGCTCGACCAGTCCATCCGCTTTTGCGACCGGGCCAAGACCCTCGGCCGCGACGTGACGCTCACCGTGGTCGAAGGGGCCGGCCACGGCTGGCTCACGATGCCCTGGCACATCATGCGGTGCGCCACCTGGTTCGACTCGCGGCTGAGGAAGCCATGAGCCCCGTCGGCCGCGGCAGCCGCTATGGCCGCTCCCGTGCGCTCGCCGCGAAGCCGACGAACGCGTCGAGGTCGTCGCAGCCGATGAGGTCCACGCCCGCGGCGGAGAGTTCCTCCCAGAACGGCGCGGTGTCGGGCGTGGCCCAGAAGCGAACGGCCTGACCGCGGGCATGCGCCCGGTTCACGATCCGTCGGAGTTCCGCCCGCTCATCGTCCGGCATGGGGCCGTCGCCGTACCAGGTGAACCGCGTGCCCCAGCGGTCGCTGACGAGCGGCATCAGCGTTGCCGGGCGGTCGTCACGGTCGAGGTCTTCGAGCCGACCGTCGACGCCGGCCAGCCGCTCCGCATCGGCCGCCATGGCCTCGATGGGCCGGTCGCCACTCACCACGACATGGAGCGCCGCGGGTCGCGAGTTGTCTCCGACGAGAAACCGTCGCAAGGGCCTCAGTTGCTCAGCGAGAACCCTGTAGGCCCCTGCCCCATCGGCCTTGATGTCAACGAGCAGCGTGAACGGCCTCCCATCATGCGCGACGCAGCCGGTCGCCTCGAGGCGTTCGCGGATCGGATCGAGATAGGCCGCGGCCAGGGTGCGGCCCGGCCGGAGTTCCCCCACGGCGTGACCGACGAGCAGGTCGCCGTCGCGGAGGAACACGTCGGCCTCCACACTGCAGAACCCTCGCTCGAGGGCGTCGAGGAGCGGTCGGTCGTGCCAGTAGTCGTTGTGGGCGTGGCCGGCGTGAGGAGGCACCGGCCGGAGGGCTGCGGGCGGCACCGCGTCGGAACGCGGGGTATCCCCTGGCGTCGAGGGCCGCTCCAGTTCGGCGAAGTTCAGCCGATAGATAAGTTCATCGCGGCCCGGGTCGGCGGAGACGTCGTCGCCGCCGAGTGCGGTTGCCCCACCGGTGAATGCTGCAACGAGAACCAGCAGCCAGCGCACGACCATGAGCCTCTCTCCTGCAAGCGTTCGGACCGCACCCGCGGCATGCGACGTATGAGACCGCGAGGTCCGCAAGTCGCAAGCAGGCACACAGGATTCTCACACGCTCCCGAAACCGGACTCGACGAGGTGCCGTGACGCCGCGCCGCATCGCCACATGTCGCCGGCATGGCCCGTGTCCGGAATGGCACGTATCATGCGGCGGTTTTACCGAAACCGGAGCGCCGTCATGCTCGTGAAACATCTCCTATCGGTCACCCGGAAGCCCCATGCGCTGAGGCCCGAGCGATCGCTGGTCCGCCGGTTCGGTCCGTGCGCGGCGCTGGTGGCGCTGGTGGCCGGCGTCGCCATCGGGGCGGCCGTGGCCGCGGAGGAATCGGCCGCCCTGCCCCTCGATCGCCTCGTCGGTCGCCGCGCCGGCGATTTCCGACTCGTGGACGTCCAGAGCGGCCGCGAGGCCTGGCTCTACGGCCTGCGGACGAACGGCGGCGACAGCGGCGGCCCGCTCGGATCCCAGCCGGTGCGTGGAGCGGTGCTGGTGTTCGTCTCTCCCGGCTGCCCGCTGGGCGACAAGTATCTCCGCCGTCTCGACGAGCTGGCCGCCGAGTACGGCCCCCGAGGGATACGATTCTTCGGCATCGCCTCCGGTGCCGGCGAGTCGCGCGAGTCGCTCGCCGCGTGGGTCGCAAAACAGACGCCCGCGTTCCCGATCCTCTTCGATGGCGGCAGCGTGCAGGCCGACGCCCTGATGGTCGAGCGGTCGAATGAATCGATCCTCCTCGATGCGGAGGCCACGATCCGCTACCGCGGAGCGATCGACGATCAATACGGCTACGAATTCTCCCGCGAGGAGCCCCGGTCAAGGCCGCTCCTTGACGCCATCGAGGCCGTTCTTCGCGGCGACACGGTGGCGGTGAAGGCCACGCCGGTGGCAGGTTGCCTGATCACGAAGGCCGAGCCCGCAACGTCGAAACTCGCCAGCCTCGATCGCGTGCGGCCGGCGCGGGCCGACATTGCCGGCTGGCTCGACGAGCATGAACCATCCCCTTCGGTAGGGGTTGTCACCTACCACCGTGACGTGGCCCCGATCGTCCAGGAGCGGTGCCAGGGCTGCCATCGGCCCGGGCAGGTGGGGGGTTTCGATCTCGTCACCTTTGACGATGCCTTTCGGCACGCGGCCATGCTGGCGGAGGTGGTCGAGCAGCGGCGCATGCCCCCCTGGCACGCGGATCCGCGGCACGGCACGTTTGCCAACGACCGTCACCTCTCCGCCCGTGAGCGTGCCACGCTGCTCGCCTGGGTCGAGCAGCGGTGCCCCGAGGGCGACCCTGCCGATGGACCGGCGTCGAAGTCCTGGTCGGAGGGGTGGACGATTGGCACTCCCGACCTCGTGTTCGAACTTCCCGAAGCGACCCTGATCCCGGCGCAGGGCACCATGCCCTACGTCCACGTCACCGTGCCGACAAACCTCGCTACTGACGTCTGGGTGCAGGCGGCCGAGGCGCGGCCCGGCGACGCGGGCGTGGTCCACCACATCATCGTGTACGTCGTGCCGCCCGGGGGCGACCGCAGGCGGACGATCGCGGCTGGGCGGGGCCACCTCTGCGGCTACGCGCCGGGTGACATGCCGAGCGTGCTTCCGCCCGGCACGGCCAAGAAGATCGCGGCAGGCAGCGACCTGGTGTTCCAAATCCACTACACCCCGAACGGAAAGCCCACCACCGATCGTTCAAGGGTTGGGCTCATCGTGGCCAAGCAGCCTCCCTCGCGGGAGGCCCTGACCATCGGGATCGCCAACCCCGGGTTCGTCATTCCGCCGGGGGCGTCCGCTCATCCGGTGCACTCCGAGCGTCGCTTTCGCGACGACGTGCGACTGCTGTCGTTCATGCCGCACATGCACCTCAGGGGCTCATCGTTTCGCTACGTGCTCGCCTCGCCCGACGGACAGTTGCCGGTCGAGGTGCTCCTCGACGTGCCCGCGTTCGACTTCGGCTGGCAGAGCTACTACGTCCTTGCGTCACCAAGGACTTTGCCGCGGGGATCCCTGCTCGCGTGCGACGCCACGTTCGACAACTCCGCGGAAAACCCTGCGAATCCTGATCCCACGGTCACGGTGCGATGGGGCGAGCAAACCTGGGAGGAGATGATGATCGGCTACGTGGATATCGACGTGCCGATCGGTGCCGAGGCAGGCGAAGAGCCAGGCGATGAGGCCGGCGGCGGCGAGAGCCGCTGAACAAATCCCGCGAAATAGCTTTGCTGTGGCTCGAACGGGCGATGTTCCTCATCAAACTGTCACGAGGTTCTCATCGGAAACTCACGAAAGCCTGATCATGCCCTCATGCACGGACTCGATAACGCTCGCACATAGGACCGCTGATCCAAACGCCCTCACTAACCGGGAGCTTCTCATGTCGTTCCGCCGCCGCCCGACCGCTGCCTCGTTCGCGACCGCCCTCAAGAGCCTGTTCCAGTCCCGACAGGCCCGTCATCCGCGGCGGCTCGGCGGGCTTGCCAGCCTGGAGCGGTTCGAGAACCGCAACATGCTCGCCCTCTCGGTGACGGGCATTGCTCCGCTCGACGGCTCGACGAACGTTCCGCTCAACAGCGATCTGGTGTTCACGTTCAACGAGAACGTCGGCAAGGGCCAGGGCAACATCTACGTCGTCCGGCAGGGCACGGGCACGACGGGCGTGGCGGTGGATGTGCGGTCGGCGAACGTGGCGATCAGCGGCAACCAGGTGACGGTCGACCTCCCGACCGACCTCGAACTCGACAACACCTACTCGGTGTACATCGACAAGGGCGCGTTCATCGATACCTCCTCGACCCCGACCACCGGTGCCACGCTCCTTCAGCAGGACTTCGAGTTCACGTCCCTGCAGCCGTTCGTGACCGACGGCGGCGGTGACGGCACCGACTGGAGCCCGAACCCGGCGCCGGGCTTTACGGTCGACAACAGCGAGATGCCGACCGGCGGCAAGGAAGAGTGGAAGGGCTGGGTGGCCGCCGACAAGAACTCCTGGATCAAGGAGTCCGGTGCGCCCGAAGGCCAAAACCGCGATCAGTTTACGCTTGCCTCGGGGTCGATCATGGTGGCCGACACCGACGAGTTCGACGACGCCGCCAATGGCGGGGCGTTCAAGGGCTATGTCACCACCAAGCCCGTTGACCTGACGGGCGTGGCGGCCGGTTCGGTGAAGCTCGAGTTCGATTCGAGCTTCCGACCTGAAGGCCCCGGTGAGGCCCAGACCGGCAAACTCGATGTGAGCTACGACGGTGGGACCACCTGGTCCACCCTCTTGACGCTCAACGAGTTCAACACCACGAACTCCGCCGGAAGCACGAGTTTCGTGAACAAGAGCATCAACGAGCGGCTCGTCTCGGGCACCTCGACCGGCGTGAGCGGCGACGGCAAGGGTGGCGCGGCGTTCGGAGCGGTCGTCAACCCGAGCAGCGGTTCCCTCGTGTTCCGCTTCTACTGCGAAGGCACGAACGACTGGTGGTGGGGCGTCGATAACATGAAGATCACTGGCAATATCGTGGGTCGCGAATATGCAGGCCTCTCCGATGCCAAGTTCTGGAACTTCACCACGCCCGAGTCGCCCAAGCTGACCCTCTCAATCAACCCCAGTTCGATGAGCGAAAACGGCGGCACCGCCACGGCGACCGTGTCGCGCAACAACCTGCCCACGGGAGACGTGCTCGTCACGCTCTCAAGCAGCGACACGTCTGAGGCCACGGTCCCGGCCACGGTACTCATCCCGGACGGCCAGTCGTCGGTCACCTTCCCGATCACGGCCGTCGATGACAGCCTCAGCGACCGGAAGCAGACGGTGACGATCACCGCCACGTCGGTGGTCTACGCCCAGAGCACAGCCTCGATCAACGTGCTCGATGATGAGGGCCCGAAGGTCCTCACGCTCACTCCGGCCGACGACGCCACCGGTGTTGGCTACAAGGCGAACTTCATCCTCACCTTCGACACCGCAGTGAAGAAGGGCACCGGCAACATCCACATCGTGGAGACGGCCACCGGCTGGATCGGCGCTACGATCGACGTCAAGTCGTCGGCCGTCGTCGTCTCGGGCTCGACCGTCACGATCGACCCGCCGATCAACCTCAAGGGCCTCACCGGCTACTCCGTGCTGATCGACGACGGTGCCTTCCTCGACACGAGCCGCACGGTCACGACCAACGCGGTTCTGCTCACCGAGACGTTCGATCGGCTTCCCCTCGGCCCGTTTGTCACCGAGCCGAACGGTGATGGCACCGACTTTACCCGCGATCTCCCGGCGGGCTTCACGGTGGACAACTCGCAGATGCCCGCCAGCCAGTCCGACTTCCAGGGTTGGACCGTCTTCGACAAGGACTCGTGGATCAGGACGTCTGGCGATCAGGATCGCAGCCGGTTCACCTTCGGCAGCGGTGGCGTGGCGGTGGCCGACTCCGACGAGTGGGATGACGTCTCGCACGCGACGGGCCGGTTCAACAGCTTCCTGATCACGAAGTCCATCGATCTCGCCGGCATCACGCCGGGCTCGGTCACGCTTGAGTTCGATTCCAGCTACAACAAGGAACTTCCGCAGTACGCCACCGTCGAGGTCTCGTACGACGACGGGGCAACCTGGTCGCCGCTGCTCTTCTTCGGTGACGCGAACAACCCCAACAGCGGTCTCAACAACCACATCACAGTGTCGGCGGCCAACACCGCAGGCCAGTTCGTCGGGGGTGCCACCGTCGATGCCCCGCTCAACAGCCCGGCATCGGGCCTGATGAAGATCCGCTTCGCGTACCTCGAAGGCGAGAACAACTGGTGGCATGCAATCGACAATCTCGTCATTCGCGGTGAGAAGGAGGGCGTGCCCTACGGCGGCATCGACGACAAGGCCTCGTGGAGCGTGATCACGGCCGAAGCGCCAACCCTCACGGTGACGTTGGCTCCGGCGTCGATCAGCGAGAACGGCGGCGTCGCCACCGGCACCGTCACCCGCAATGCCGCCGCCGGCACGTCGGGCGCGCTCGTCGTGGCGCTCGCCAGCGGCACCATGTCGGCCGCCACGGTGCCTGCCACCGTGACGATCCCCGACGGCCAGTCGTCGGTCACGTTCTCGATCTCGGGCGTCGATGATCTTCTCTCCGACGGTTCCCAGACCTCGGTGATCACCGCGACCGCGACCGACTTCTTCTCGGTCTCGGCCACCGTGACGGTGCTCGACGACGACTTCCCGAAGCCGACGAATCTCTCGCCCGCCGACGGTGCGACCGCCGTGGCGGTCTCGGCCAACGGCGTGGTCACCTACGACCAGGCCATCAAGAAGGGCAATGGGTACATCTACATCGTCCGGGGCTCCGACAACAAGGCGGAGAAGATGATCGACATCAACTCCGCCGAGGTGTCGATCAGCGGTTCCACGCTGACGATCAATCCGGTGGCCAACCTGGTCAAGCTGACCGACTATTACATTCTGATCGACAACGGGGCCGTCCTCAGCGCCTCGTCGTTTGTCACCAGCGGCGTGCAACTCCTCAAGCAAGACTTCGAACTGCTTCCGCTGGGGCCGGCCGTCTACGAGACCGTGGGCCTGCAGGGTGGTAAGGAGTTCACCGCCACGCCGCCGGGCGGCTGGACCACCGACAACTCGGCCATGCCATTCGGCGGGGCGCCGGAGTGGCGGGGCTGGACGTTCGCCAACAAGAGCTTCTGGAGCACCGAGGGCGGCCAGAGCCGGGCGAACTTCACTCTTGGTTCGGGCACGGTCGCCGTGGCCGACACCGACGAGTGGGATGACTATGGCTTCTATCCCAACAACAGCTTCAACGCGAAGCTGCTGTCCACGCCGATCAATCTCGCCACCGTGGCCGCCAGTTCGGTGACGCTCGAGTTTGACTCGAGCTTCCGCCCGGAGAGCGGCGCGTCGTTCACGCCCCACACGCCCGACAACATGCAGGGCTTCCTTGACGTCAGCTACGACGGCGGCACGAGCTGGACCAACCTGCTCACGCTCGACTCGAGCAACACATCCGGTAGTGCGTCGGCTGCCAACGTCAACGAGCACCGCACGGTGTCGGTGCCGAACCCCGACGACGGCACGATGGTCTTCCGCTGGACCAACACCGGGACGAACGACTGGTGGTGGGTGATTGACAACATCAGCGTGAAGGGCACCGTGGACGGCCTGCCGAGCCCCGGCATCAGCTCGCCGACGACGTGGAACTTCACCACGGCCGACGCCGCCACGCTGGTCGTGGCGGTTGCGGCGACGGCAACCGAGGGCGACGCCCCGCTGACGGCGACGGTCACGAGGACCCTCGGCACCGTCGGCGACTTGGTCGTGACGCTTACCAGCAGCGATACGGGTGCTGCCACCGTGCCCGCCACGGTGACGATTCCGAACGGCCAGGCATCGGTGACGTTCCCGATCACGATCGTGAACGACATCATCTACCGGGGTACGCGGCCGGTGACGTTCACGGCCACAGCGACGGCCCTCCTCGCCGGGACCACGAGCGTGTTGATCGCCGACAACGACGTGGGCGAGGTGGTCATCTCGGAGATCATGTACGACCCGTCGCGGTCCGGCAGCCGAGACACGGCCACCGAATGGGTCGAGCTCTACAACCGCGGGTCGAGCACGGCCGATGTCGGCAACTGGACCTTCGACGACGAGGACACCATCAAGTGGGGCGCGATTCCTGCGGGAACCACGATCCCGGCTGGGGGCGTGCTCGTGCTGTACAACAACTGGGTTGGCACGGCGAGTGAGTTCCGCGCGGCCTGGAACGTGCCAGCGACGGCGGGAGTCGTTGGGTTGGTGTGGGGAGATCTCGACAACTCGCCCACCCGGGCCAACGAGATCTTCGTTCTGAAGGATGCTTCGGGCACGACCCGCAACACGGCGAACTTTGCCGAAGACGGCACGGTCTGGCCGGCGTACGTGGCCGGCTCGAGCCATTACCTCAAGATCCTGAGTGGCGACACCGATGTGGGCACGAACTGGCTTGCCTCGGTGGCGGGCACCGACGGGGCTCTCCACCCGACGTCGGCGGTCTACGGAGTCGGCGACACCGGCTCGCCGGGCCGCGTCGGAGCTGACGGGACGATCGTTGATGTCCCGTCTGGCCAGACCCAGACCGACTCGACGGTCCACTCGGGCTCCGAGCGGATCATCAAGCAGGGCACGGGCACGCTCGTCCTCACTGGCTCCAACACCCACTCCGGTGGCACGGTGGTGACGGCGGGCACGCTGATCGTGCGGAACGTCGCCGCCCTCGGCAGCGGTCCGCTCGAAGTCCAGGCCGGGGCGAAGGTGGTGCTCGACGTCGGCACCGGCACGGTCGACATCACCTCGCTCGTTCTGGCGAGCGGCGGCCTCGTCGACTTCGGGGCGGGCAAGATGACGACCCGGTCCGGCCTGAATCGGACATCGATCCTTGCGGCGATCAACGCCGGCAAGGGCGATGGCTCGTGGAATGGCACCGCGGGCTTCACATCGTCGGTTGCGGCCTCGAACTCCGCCCGGACGCTCGGGTGGATGGATAACGGCGGGTCGTACACCGTCGGCTTTGCGGCCCCGGGTGACTCGAACCTCGACGGTCTGGTTGACGTCCAGGACATCGCCGCCCTGTTTACGTCCAATAAGTACGACTCCGGTCTGCCTGCTGACTGGAGCGAGGGCGATAACAACCATGACGGAGTGGTTGACGTGACCGACACCACCGGCATTGGCGATGTCTACGACAAGGGCTCCTACCTCCCGGCGTCGCAGTCGGCTGCCGTTGAGGTTGGAACGACCACGGCGGTGTCGCCGGCTGATGCGGCCTTCGCCGCAATGGCGTCGACATCGCAGAGTTCCGTCAGTAGCGGCACCGGTCGTAAGAAGTCGGTCTTCTCGGTGATCTGACCCAAGATCTTGGGGACCGAATCTGGGACGACCACTTGACCGATAATCACCAGCACCGACAAACGTCTACCAACCAGGCCAACCCCGGCGACGCGGCCAAGCGTCGCCGGGCAGGCCCTTGGTTGGGGTGCGTGATCGGTGCTCTGGTGCTGGTCGGCTGCGGCAAGCCGCCCATGCATCAGGTGCAGGGGACGGTGCGGCTGAGTGGAAAGCCACTCGGCGGCTGCAAGGTCGGTTTTTTTCCCGATGCGACGCAGTTCGACCCAAATCGTCACGGCTTCGGTTTTGGCATTTCGGGCACCGACGGCCACTACGTCATTCAGCATCCCCAGGGCGAGACTGGCATCTGGGCCGGTGACTACAAGGTGACGCTCGTGGCCTGGGTGAACAAGGCGGGAGAACCGCTTCCCCCCGACATCAAGCCCAGTGAAGTCGAGGGGGGCGTCAGGAACCTGTTTCCGAAAGCCTACGAAGCGCCGAGCACCACGCCGGAGCGTGCTGTGGTCCGCAAGGGTGAGCCGAACACCTTCGACTTCGACATCCCCTTGGAAGGAGCCAAGAAGTGAACGACGTGCTGAATCATCGAGGCGGAGCCCGGGTCATCCCCGGTTGGCTCACTGGGCGTCGAGCCCGGGCGTTTACGCTCGTGGAACTGCTCGTGGTGATCGCGATCATCGCCACGCTCATCGGCCTGCTCTTGCCGGCGGTCCAGTCGGCGCGGGAGTCGGCGCGGCGGATGAGCTGCCAAAACAACCTGAAGTCGGTG
>Ga0304730_1002425_pt1 | contig 13303 bp, 20 predicted proteins | sample M_130628_MF_Meta_FD_190474 | JGI IMG/M metagenome (GOLD analysis project Ga0304730, IMG submission 190474) | Freshwater microbial communities from Lake Montjoie, Canada to study carbon cycling - M_130628_MF_MetaG (v2) (version 2) | ecosystem: Environmental > Aquatic > Freshwater > Lake | place...
ATGTTCTCTCTCCCCGATGGTCAGATTTGACCCACCATCAAAAGGATTAGCGCCATGACAAAACCGATTGTCCCGGATACTTACCAGATACCAGCAGGCTCTATCAGTGAACATCTGGGGAACTGTATTTCAGAGGGTCAAAAGTGGATAACCGCAGCTGACCAGGGGGCTGTGTGTTTGTCGATGAAACTGGCTGTGTGCATTGACACAATTTTTGACTCAGGCACAGACCTAGATAAGGCCGCAGCTCTTATTGGTCGATTAACTATTCTGATGAAAGAGTTAAAGCTGACTCCGCTGGCTCGAGATGCATCTAAGGCAATGGCAGAGGAGGTAGACCATGGCACAGCGTACGCCGAAAGTTATTTACGGCTCATCGGTGCCCCGAATAGCAAGCCCAAAACAACCAGGGCAAAGCCTGGGGCCAGTAGTCGGAGCATTAGCAAGTGATTTAGGTATGCCACTACTTCCCTGGCAGCAGTATGTTATGGATGATGGCCTGACCGTAGATGCGCAAGGCAAGTTTGTACGCTCAACCGCAGGCATTTTGGTAGCTCGACAGAACGGAAAATCGCATGTTATGCGGATGCGTATTCTTGCAGGGCTGTATGTGTTCGGTGAGGGTTCGATTATTGCAATGGCCCAAAATAGGCAACTTGCCCTAGATCACTTCAAGCAAGTAGTGGACATGGCAGAGAGTTTGCCCTGGATGCGTAAGCGGATTAAAAGAGTGTCCCGGACTAATGGCCAGGAGGAGTTAGAAGTTTATTGCCATCATTACCCAAAGCAGTGTGAGGGTCGATGTAAGCGAATACGCAAATACGGCATCAGGGCTGCAACATCTGAGGGTCCTCGAGGCGCTACTGCCGATTTATTGTTTGTCGATGAGCTGAGAGAAATTAAGCAAGAGGCATGGACCGCCGTAACTCCTTTAACTAGGGCCACAGGGGGGCAGACTTGGGTGGCCTCGAACGCAGGCGATGCATCATCCACTGTGCTTAATGAACTAAGGCAGAGAGCCTTGCTAATGGAGTCACCGAGGCTTGGCTGGTATGAGTGGAGTGCTAATCAGGGCGCAAAGGTCGATGACATTAAGGCATGGCAGGCAGCCAATCCAGCAATGGGGCACACTATTAGTTTTGAGGCTTTGCAAGATGCGGCAGCTCGAGATAGTGACGATGCTATCCGTACTGAGATGCTATGCCAGTGGGTTGAAAGTATCGACTCGCCCTGGAACCTCAATAACTGGGCTTTAGGTGCAGACAATGACCTCAGTTTAGAATTGGGTTATGAAACGTACATGGGTCTTGATCTTAACTTTAATCGGACAGAGGCTTACCTTGTTACTGTTCAAATTGTTAAGGACAAACTCGCAGTGTTCCTCACTCGATGGCAAAAAGACGGAGGACTAAATGACCGAGAACTTGCAGCTGATTTGGCACATCTCGCTAGGACTTACTCGGTTAGGTCGCTTGCATTTGACCCTAAAACGGCAGGCCACATAGCGCCACACTTGGCTAAAGTAGGGGTCCCAGTAGCGCCTACGACTTGGGCATCCACAACCTTTTCCACATACTGTGACTTAACGCTCTCAGCGATGAACCAGGCAGACCTAATTCACCCAAACCAAGAGACCCTGCACTCTCACCTAGTGGCATGTGCTCGCAGACCCTCGAGCGATGGCGGCTGGCGTATTGCTCGCAAGGCCGCAGTGCAAGACATAGGGGCGGCTATTGCCCTAGTGATGGCTGTGGGACTCGCCGCAACGCCTAAAGCCACTGTGGGCATTAGTGTGGTATAGGGTTAAGTTATGATTTCACCCGGTACTTACAACATGACTTGTTTCCAGGGTTCAACCTTTGACAAGACCTTCACAGCTACTAATGACAGTACGCCTATCAACTGGACTGGCTACACAGCCAAATTGCAAGTTCGGCAGTATGTAAATACCTCAGATACCGCTGTCTTAACCTTGACTACAGGTTCAGGGATTACAGCAGGTGCTAACGATGGCAAAATCATTATTACTGCCACAGCTACACAGACTGGGGCTATACCTCAGGGTAATTATGTTTATGATCTAGAACTTACATCGGGCTCGTATGTTGTCCGTATTGTGCAAGGTCGGTTCACTGTCGATGGTCAGGTTACCTCATGACCTACAAATTAACCGTAACCGATACGACTACGGTACTTGCTGTAACCGAGTCACCAGTAACAATTACTGAGCAGGTAACAGGTATTCAGGGCCTTAAAGGTGACACAGGCTCAACAGGTGCGACAGGCTCAACTGGGGCAACAGGGGCAACTGGAGCGACTGGGGCCACTGGCGCAACAGGTCAGGGCTACACCGCTCGAGGAGTTTACTCATCAGGCACAACTTATGCAGCCTACGATGTAGTTTATTACAACGGCAACTCATACCGCTGCAAGTTAGCTAGCACAGGCAACATCCCACTAAACACAACCTATTGGGAACAATTCACAATGGGCTTTGGTACACCATTGGCATACAACGCCTCAGATACTTATTACTTGGGCGATACCGTTACTCGTAATGGGTCTAGTTATTATTGCATAGCGACAACAACTGGTGCTGCCCCACCAAATGCCACTTACTGGGTACTTATTGCATCCAAAGGTGACACAGGCGACACAGGCGCAGCAGGTCCAACAGGCCCAGCAGGACCAACAACAGCAACAGTTGGTAACGCCGTTTTATACACTACGGTTGCAAAAGCAACAAACAACAACACACCTGAGGCAGTATTTAGAACAGCTGCAGGCACTGTTAATTATTTTGCTGTAGATGCAGACACAACCTACATGTTTGAGGGCATGTTGCAGTTACAGACTCAGACCTCACCAACAGCCGCTGCAGCTCGACTTAGCCTAATTTATGTGGCCACTGGCTCGACTAGCACATTAACTGAACAGGCAAGCAGGCTTATCTTTAATACTAATCAGACAACTGCTAACTACATTGGTGTAGGCGGTATGACTGATGCAACTAATACCAACGCTGACGGCAGTATAACCTCGGCATCCAGTATTAGTTATCACATCAAATTTAGAGGATTTATCAGGACTAACGCCACAACAGCAGGGCGCATAAATTTGGGAGCTACACAATCCGTTGCCGGGACAACAACAGCCCCTAACTTTGTTCTTGGCTCATACATTAACATTTACAAACTAGGCGCAGGTGCAACTGCTCAGGCTGGAACTTGGTCATGAGTAAGTGTCGCTCAGGTTGCCCGACTCAAGACCATGAGACTTATGGTGACTGCCTCGAGGCTGCTAACATTAGCATCGACAAGACCTCACTAAAGGTAAAGTAAAACGCCCAAACCTTTACAAATACACATAAAAGATTTCTGTTTAGAACATCTGTTCGATAGTATGACAGTGTGGGGTTACTCAATGCAATGCGTATAAATAACTCTGCTATCGTCATGCCCGAAATAGATGTCACAGCTGCCATTGCGGAAATGTATCCCGTAAACCCTATGAACCTGGGCTACACACCAGACATGGGGTATTTGCAACCAATCTCTAGACGAGCTGCCATGACCGTTCCAGCAGTAGCCCGAGCCCGTAACATTATCGCTGGCACTATCGCATCACTTGAAATTTGCACCTATAACGAGATGACACAGGCTAAATTACCCAGTCGGCCAGTAATCAAACAGCCAGACCCTAGCCTCGCTCGCAACACCACTACCTGCTGGACCATAGATGACCTAATCTTTTATGGGGTCGCTTACTGGTCAATCTTGGCAGTATCGCCCGAGGATGGTCGAGTAACACAGGCCAGGCGCATAGATCCACTACGAGTGAACACTCGAACGGACTCAACTGGTGTGCTTATCTTGTCGTACACAGTCGATGGTGTCGATGTACCTATGCGAGGCGTAGGCTCACTTATTATTTTCTGGGGTCCAGATGAGGGCGTATTAGCCCGGGCATCTCGAACAATCAACGCCGCCATCGAACTTGAGGCCGCAGCTCTACGCATGGCTCAAGAGCCAGTGCCTCAAATGGTGCTCCGCAATGAGGGCATGAACTTACCACCAGACCAAAAAGAAGCACTACTAACTGCCTTTAAGTCTGCTCGTCGTACTCGCTCAACCGCTTATGTTGAGGGTCCAATTAACCTCGAGGTCGTAGGTCTAGACTCTGCACAGATGCAACTCACCGAGGCTAGGGCATACACAGCATCAGAAATCGCTCGAGTAATGAACATCCCAGCCTGGTACATTAACGCCGAGTCAGCCACCAGCACATACAGCAATGTCTCAGCTGAACGCCGCAGCCTTTTAGATTTCTCATTACGCCCATACCTTGACTCGTTCGAGTCTCGCCTAAGCATGGATGACATTACGCCAAGAGGTCAGTATGTTGAGGTCGAGATGGATGATTTCTTGCGAGGCAATCCAACTGAGCGAGTAGATGTAATCGTAAAGCTTCTAGAGTCAGGCATCATCAACATAGATGAAGCAAGGGCTATGGAGGATCTAGCACCGAGGGGAAATCCAACAAATGACGCTTAACCTAACTTTCGCCGCCCACATTACTGGGGCTAATGAAGTCACCCGACAAATCTCAGGCATTGTCGTACCGTTTGGCAAGACTGGCAACACCAGTGCTGGGCCAGTAATCTTTGAGGTCGGATCTATTAGCAATCCAGACCCGAAGCCAGTCAAATTCTTATTACAGCATGATGCGATGCGACCAATCGGCAAAGCAATCGAGTTTCAGGTGACCCCGGGGGGCATCACTGGAACGTTCAAAGTTTCCAACACAACAGCAGGCTCTGACGCTTTAGTCGAAGCAGCTGACGGTCTAAGAGATGGACTCAGTGTTGGTGCACAAATCGACAAATACACAATCCAAGATGGAGTAATGAGAGTTACTGCAGCCAAGATTGTTGAAGTGTCGTTAGTCCATGCCCCAGCATTTAGTGATGCTGTGGTTACAGATGTGGCTGCATCCGAAGCGGAGGCAGACCCAGACACAATCCAAGAGGAGGACCAAGTGTCAGAACAACCAATCGCAACACCAGAGGTTGAGGTTGAAGCCGCCGCTGCTCCAGTAGTACAGGCATCAAGCCCAATCCAGACCGCACCTCGCCTAAACATCACTGCTGCAGGCTACCTAGAAGCCAGCATCAAGCAGATGACAGGTGATGAGGATGCCCGAGCCTATGTTAGAGCTGCCGATGATTCGACTTCAACAAACACAGGTCTTACACTCCCGCAACATTTGCAGGAGTTTTACACCAACACCATCGCAGACCGCCCAGCAATCAACGCTGTATCCCGTCAAGCACTTGTGTCATCAGGCATGAGCTTCACTGTTCCAAACTTGGGCACTGCACCAACTGTTGCATCGACATCAGAAGGTTCAGCACCATCAGAAACAGGCATGACCAGCACCTACCTAACAGGCACTGTTGTTAAGTACGCTGGCATGAACGATGTTTCATGGGAACTTATTGACCGTTCAAGCCCTGAGTTTTACACTGAATTGCTTAATCAAATGGGCAATGCTTACGCAAAGGCTACTGACTCAGCAGTACTAACTGCCCTAGCATCAGGTACACAGGCTGCAACAACTGCTGCAACTGCCGCTGGTTTCATCAGCTACGCAGGCACAGAGTCTGCTGCATGTTTCGCTGGCTCAAAGAAAAAGGCTCGCAACGTAGTTATCAACACCGACTGGTGGGGAACTCTACTAGGTGCAGTCGATACCGCAGGTCGCCCATTGTTCACCGCATCAAACGCACAGAACAACCCGGGCGTATTCAGTGGTCAGAGCATTGACGGAAACATCATGGGCTTAAACGCATACGTAGACCCATACTTCTCAGTAACCACCAAGATTGACGACTCAGCGTTTATCGTTGCACCAGAGGCAATCACTTGGTACGAAGCACCTACAACTCGTTTACAGGTTCAGTTAATTGAAACTGGTCAGGTGCGAGTCGGTGTTTACGGTTACGGTTGTGCACTGCTTAAGGATGCAACAGGCGTACGCCGTTTCAACTTAACCTAACCAGACTGAGGTAGGGTCTGAACTGCTGTTCCCGGGCCCTACCTCTACCACTTGAGGACCTGACATGAGCAAAATCGACATAGACGAGCTGCGTACGACACTTGGTGTTGGAACGCTCTACCCTGACTCGACTTTGCAACAGGTTGCTGATGCTGCCGAAGAGTTAATCGACGGCCTGCTCGACTACAATCGAGCCTCCATAGCATCGGCTCAAATCTCAAATAATGTGGTGACATTCTTTACCGCTGACCGTAACTCGTTATCTATTGGTGACTCAGTTACGGTCAGTGGTACAGATGCAACTTTTAATGCAACTTATACCGTTGTGCGCCGGGATGATTTCTTTTTTACAGCTGCCAAAATTGCAGCGAACACTGAACTAAAACGATACAAGCCATTTGGTAAAGTGATCTTGGTATCTCAGGCCCTAATTTACGACAGCGTACCAAGTGTTAGAGAGGCATCGCTCGCTGTGGCTATCGAGATTTTCCAGCAACGCACCGCACCAGGCGGCAGTATTCAGGCAGTGGACTTTACTCCTGGGCCACATCGCTTAGGTCAGGCATTGCTTACCCGAGTTAGGGGTCTATTAGCCCCATACATGGACATGGGCGGATTTGTAGGATGAGCCTAACCGAAACTAGGCAAGACCTCGCAGAAGCCCTAGCAGACCCCTCATACAGCGTTTATGCGTTCCCTAATGAGGTTATGTATGCACCAGCCATAGTTCTAGTACCTGGCTCGCCCTATGTGCTATGGCAAACACCAACAAGGTTTGGTGCTCGCTTTACTTTAACCCTGATGGTACAAAACAACGACAATCAGGGAGCCCTTGTCAATCTTGAAAAAATGATAGAAACTGTTGCAGCTCTAATTCCGGACTATGTAACAGTAGGCGATTTTTCACAGCCGACAACTAACGAAGTCGGGTCTACCGAATACCTCACAACCGACATCGAACTCGATGTCACAATCAACTAGGAGGGTGCTCTAATGGCACTTAAATATGTAACAGGGCGAGACCTTGCCCTAACAATAAACAGCGTTACTTACACCAGCATTGCCAGTGGATGTACCCTAACCCTTGATAGTAATCAGCAAACGCTAGAGACAATCGCTGGGCGCAAGTACACAACTATTGACCGCACAGCAACTTTGCAGGTTGAACTGTATCAAGACTGGGGCTCAACATCACCAGCCTCACTATGTGAAGTGCTATGGGATGCGACAAAGACTGCCCCAGATACAACCATTGCATTTAGTTTCACAGCTAATGGCGAAGTCTTTACAGGCAACATTTACCCTAATTTCCCAGTAGTGGGCGGCAATGCTACAGATGCTTTAACCGCATCAGTGTCATTTGTTGTAGACCAGGGCGCAGTAACACACACCTAAGCAATAGAAAGCAGGAACAGTGCAAGTTAAATACATAAATAACAAAACTGAATACAAGGCCAATTTAGACCAGGCCTGGGTGTGGGTGCGGCTCGAGGATGACCTCGGGCTCACCATCACTGAAGCACAAACCAAAATGGGCAAAGGTAGTACAAAAATTATTACCTACGCCATTTGGTTAGCCTCAGAAATACCTACCCCATACGATGACTGGATTAAAAACCTAGAGTCATTTGAGGTAGCTGATGATGACCCAAAAGACACCCAGTCGGAAGCCTAAAAAGAGATCTAGTCCAACTAGCAGTCCATACTGGATTACCGCTACAGGATTTACTCACTTGGTCTCTGGCTGACATAGCAACGGCATGGGAGGTGCTTACTGATGGCAAACAATAACAAAGTCAAAATTGATATCCAGATGGATAAACAAGACAAAGACATGTTATTTAAGGCATTTAAGACCTTACCAAAAGAAGCACAGGATGTACTCCGAGCTGAGACACAGAAACTTGTTGGCACACTTGCTGATGAGATGAGGCGCAAGGCAGCCACAGCGCCCAATCCTAAACAGGCTATGTTGCTGGCTCGCTCTATCAAGGCAAACAAAGACCGAGTGCCCAGCATCACTGTCGGCGGTGGGCGCAAGGTCCCAGTGCAACGCAAGAAAACCCCGGGCAGTCCACAGCCTATGCAGTCAGACTTGCTATTTGGTGCAGAGTTTGGCGTTAGACAAGGTGGCCCAGGCACATTTAAGCAGGGTGGGCGCAAGTTTGCTAACTACTCAGGGCGCATGGGTAAAGGCTCTAGGGGTTACTTTATCTTTCCGACATTGCGTAAAAATCAAGACCGTATCCGCCGCACTTATCTTGAAACCGTTTATAAACTGCTTAAAAGAAAATGGGGTCCTGATAAATAATGGCTAACATACGCACACTCAAACTTAATCTGCTTGCAGATACAACAGATTTTGCTGATGGTATTAAAAAAGCATCTGGACAGACCGAGTCATTTAGCAGCAGTGTTAAGTCCTCGATGAAAACCCTAGCCAAGTCAGCGGCTATCGCTGGTGCGGCTGTAGCAGGTATGGCTGTGGCATTTGGTGTGGATGCTGTCAAGGCCGCTCTTGTGGATGAGAAGTCCCAGCGCCGACTTGCCAAAGCATTACAGAACACAACCAAAGCATCAGCGCAACAAATAAAAGGTGTTGAAAAATACATAGCCAAAACATCGCTAGCAAGTGGTGTCATCGATGATGACTTGCGCCCATCGTTTCAGAAATTAGTCCAATCGACTAAAGATATTGGCAAAGCCCAAGACTTGATGACTCTTGCACTAGACACAAGTGCAGCAAGCGGTAAAAACCTTGAAACTGTGAGTTTAGCGTTAGCCAAAGGTTATGGAGGGAATAACGCTTCACTCGGAAGATTGGGTCTTGGTCTAGACAAAGCGACATTAAAGTCAAAAGACTTCAAAGTGGTTCAAGAAAAACTTGAGAAGATTGTAAGTGGACAGTCAAAAGCGAAAGCCAATTCTTTTGAAGGTCGCATTGAACGATTTAAGATTGCTATCGATGAAGCCAAAGAGTCTATTGGTTACGCAATCCTTGAACAGATAGAGCCGTTTGTTGATAAGTGGCTACCCAAAATTGCTGAAGGTGTCCAGGATGTGATTGACGGTTTTCAAGGCAAGGGTGGCAAAGGTTCTGGCGTATCGCTAGGCGAGGCAATTAGAAATGTTACTGATGCTATGGGTGAATTTTTTGCGGCCTTTAATGAGAGCGATGATGGCAAACAAAGGAGTGTGGCTGACAACATCACAGCAATAGCAAATGCTTTTAATGCACTGGCTGGAGCAATCACTAAAATTTCAGGCGCTTATAGTTCGATAAAAAAGTTTGAAAACTCGCCACTGTTTGAGAAATACTTGAGCAAAGTTCCACTGTTTTACGGTTTACAAATTTCCAAATGGGAGCAAGAAAAACTGTTTGGTGATAGTGGCAAACCTAAAAAGGCTTTGGGTGGTCCAGTGTCAAAAGGCAAAAGTTACCTGGTGGGCGAATACGGTCCAGAACTATTTACCCCTATGGGCGGAGGCAACATCACCCCAAACAGTCGGCTAAATGGTGGCGGAGTCACAATCATTATGAACGGCATTGTCGATGGTGAGTCTGCCCGCCGTAGCATTGAGCGAGTATTGCAACAGTCCAGCATTAGAACTGGGGTAGTAAATGTTAATGGTGTGGCTCTGTAATGCCTGGTGCTAGTTATTATTTAACAATTGACGGGTATGGGGTAGACGACTATGCCATGATCAATAGCCTCAGCTGTACACATGGGCGAAGTGACATTAACCAACAGCCATCACCTAGTACTTTTAGAGCCCAACTACAACTAATTCCGGGCGAAATTTTTCCAACCTCAATAGAATTAAATTCTCGAGTGTTGTGGCAAATTTACGACTCTACAGGAACAGCCGACAAGCGAATTATCTTTAATGGAACTATAACTGACATACAGACTAGTCTGCAATGGTTAAACGGTGACGGCATTTATTTTTACGACATTACAGCAGTAGACAATTTAGCAGGCTTAAACAATAAATCCACAGGCAATTCATTTGCTAAACAGTATGCAGGCACTCGTATTGCAGCTATTTTAACTAAGTTTGGTTATGACACCACAGACATTACAGTACCCGGTGATTATGAAATTAAAGTGCACTCATCGGGCACTATGACCAACATGCTTACATTTGCTCAAGAAGCGGCTCAATCATCTATGGGGATTTTGTATTCTCAACCTCAAAACGGGCGTTTAAAATATCAAACTTATTTGGATCGAGAAAATAATACAGAAATAGTGCTTTCGACAAGTGACATTTTATCTGGAGATTTCCAGCTAACCACCTCAACTAATACTGTAGTTAATGAGGTTGCTGTAAATTATAGCTCAGGCACTGGCACTACATATGATGATTCTCCTAGCCAAGCAATTTACGGTTTACGATCAGGCACTCGAGATACCACATTGCATGATGTGGCAGACGCTAACAGCCAGGCACAAATACTGCTGGCATCTCGTAGATTAGCGTCTATCGGACTAACCTCTCTAACGGTCAATACTGCTGTAATTTCTGATGCGCTAAATACAAAATTAGCCAAAATTGAGGTAGGCACAAGAATAAAAATTACAGATTTACCGACACCAGAGTTGCAATCCTTTGAGGGATTTATAGAGGGCTATACATGGACCTCGGCCCGAGGTCAAAACATAATCCAAATGAATTTAAGCAATGCTGAGCAACTATACCCATACACTTTATGGAACGAGTTAAATGGCACAGATACTTGGAATACTTACGCATCAGCTACTACACAATGGGGGAATATTCAATAATGGCAACTACAACTAATAACGGCTGGACTGTGCCAAATGACACAGACCTGGTGAGAAATGGCGCATCTGCAATTAGGTCTTTAGGCGGTGCTATCGACAGCGCCATAAAAAAACTTACCTATACCAACATTACTCCGACTTATGGCGGTACTGGCTGGTCTTTTGGAAGTACTGGATATTCAGCAGATGCTAACTGGGCGCAAACAGGAAAAACTGTATTTTTTGATGGCACAATAACTGTAGGCGCAAGCGTAACAGCAGGCACAGGCTCCCTCAGCGTTATTTTACCAATTAACTCAAACACTTTGACAAATGAATTCACAGGAACAGGCATGTTTTACGATGCAAGTTTAGGACATTTTTACCCTTGCGAAATTCGTATAAATCAAACTAACTTATCTTTCTATATTCTTAGTACAGCTGGAACATATTTAAGAGCATTAGAATTTGATAATACTAATAAACCAGTAACTATAGCTCAAAATGACCAATTTATTTGGTCTGTTGTATACCAGGGAGTCTAGACATGACCGATACACCAAAAAAGGCAGTCGCTAAACCATTAGCATTCAAGGCCCCAGTGCCAGACAAGGTGACTTGTGAGTTTGGCAAGCAGGGGCAAGTCTGGGCTGCTGGGTATCACACTGGGGTTGATTACGGTTCTAAGAGAGGTACACCAGTCACTGCTGTAGCTGATGGCATCATTATTGCCGCTAACTGGGGTCCAGCATACGGACTGCAAGTTATCATCCAGCATGGCTCACATCGTTTCTTATACGGACATTTGCAAGATAAAGAACCGATAGCCGCCGGGACTCGAGTCAAACAGGGACAGCGCATTGGTCACAGTGGGGCAACAGGCTCTAGTGTTGCTGGACCACACTTACACCTCGAAGCCAGAACATTGCCCTACCGATACGCTGTAGATGCTGTAGACCCGAGGAAGTGCCTAAAATGAGTAAGTCAAGATTTTCATACGCCAACTTGCCAAAACCTATCTCGTTTGGTCTTATTGCGTTTTTAGCCTCATGGCAAGCAACTGAGTTTAGTCTCCAGTATCGCTCAATTATGGGTGCTATTGTCGCTGGGCTGATGGGCTTTCTAAACCCTGAATTATCGAACGACACACCGAACTCTGACTAATGTTGTAAAACTGTCGCTAATCTGTGCTACTGTCCTAGACATGACACAACTACTAACAGCGAGCCAGGCAGCGCAGTATTTCCAAGTGTCGAGGCAGACCCTCGTTAATTGGGAAAAAGCAGGCACAATACAGACTTACCGCATTGGTGGCATTGTCCGTTATTTAGTCGATAATCAGAAAAGAGAACAGCAAAATGCAAAAAAGAATAACTAACGCACTGAGAGTGGCACACTTAGCCTCAGCTGTAACACTAGGCATCTTGATTTCAATTTCAGAGGCCGCACCACTACGCATGCTTTACGGAGCATTTGCAGTATTTATTGCTTTGGTAGTTTCGTATCGGGCACTGTATGTAATTAAGAAACCACACAGCTACTCGGATACACCAATAGATGAGCAAGTACGCCGAGACCTCGGCATTAAAGACTAGACAGAGAAAAGGGAACAGCAACCCATGACATTTAACATGACCGATTATGTCGATGTAAAAGAGCGCATCGCACAGTTTTACGCAAAATACCCTGAGGGCTCAATACAGTTTGAGTACAAGGGCACACTAGAAAGCAACCCCGACATGATCTGGGGTATCGCTTACGCTTACCGTACAGCCACAGATGAACGCCCAGGCATAGGCACAGCTGCCGAACTAGCAATCGGCAAAACTACCTTTACTCGAGGCTCGGAACTTATGAACCTAGAAACAAGTGCCTGGGGCAGAGCAATAGGCGCTTTAGGTATTGGTCTAGGTAAGTCTGTGGCTACTAAACAAGAGGTCGAAGCGGCTAAGGCTCGCCAGGAGCCTTCAGATGACCCCTGGGCAGAGCGTAAGCCGTTACCAGCCAAGCCGAGTGCTCCAGGGCAATCGGCACAGCCAGAGATGACAGAGAAGCAGTACGGCCTGATTAAGGCATTATTCAATTACTCATTTAGTGCTATGACCGACTATGTAAACGCATTTAAGGTAACAAACGAAATCCCGGCAGAGGACAAATTGACCTCATTTTGGGCCTCTAAACTTATTGAGCAGTTAAAAGCTGAGGGCTATGTAGCAGGCAAGAAACCAAACAACCCAGACCCAGAGAGCAGTTGGAACTAATGATTACATTGAGAGATGCAATTATCAGGTCATGGGATAACACTCGGCCTTGTCCAGATGGCGTTAATGGGGGCTTTTGCCCATCTTGCCTATACGCAAGCCTCCAGCAGTTACTCGAGGAGCATGAACTAATTGCAAAGGCGTTACGACATGGCGAGTGAGTATGACAGTGGCTACACCTCAGCACTAACACAGCTGCAGAATAAGTTACGCCAA
>Ga0304730_1002433_pt1 | contig 13285 bp, 14 predicted proteins | sample M_130628_MF_Meta_FD_190474 | JGI IMG/M metagenome (GOLD analysis project Ga0304730, IMG submission 190474) | Freshwater microbial communities from Lake Montjoie, Canada to study carbon cycling - M_130628_MF_MetaG (v2) (version 2) | ecosystem: Environmental > Aquatic > Freshwater > Lake | place...
TAATATTTCCATCTTTATCAAGACATTTTAAATCTTTTTCAACATTATCTACCGTTGCTCTATTTATCCGTTTTATTCTGTTTTTAATTTTATTTAGTTTCTCTTTTAATTCCTCATCATTAGGGTTTAACTCTAATAAGCGTGTATATAACACAATATTTTTTAAAGCTGTGTCCTTATCTCCAAACATCTTTTCAACTTCATTTAAAATTTTCATTTCAGCATTTGAAACTGGCTCAAAATCCATTCTGTATATATATCCTAAATATTTTTTTCTCCTTCTATTTTACTAAATGGAAGAAAGTTTAGACGAACCCGTTGAACCACCTATCTCTCAAAAAGAGAAAAAACCTCGTAGCCCCGCCCAAGTTGAAGCATTCCAAAAAGCAAGAGATAAACGACTGCTATTAGCATCACAAAAGAAAATAGATGAAGCAAAACGGATAGAGAGCGGTGTAAAGACGATTAAACCAAAACCAGCACCAGCACCAAAACCAGTTGAAAAGGAGGAAGTTGAAGAAGAAGAAGTTAGGGTTGTTAAAAAACCAAAAAAGAAAAGAATTATCTATGTTGAAAGTGACAGCGAAGAAGAACTTGTAGTGAAACGAAAAGGAGAAAAAAAAGAATTACCACCACCACCACCACCAGCAGAGCCAATTAAATTACCACCAACAAAAGCGAAACCAGTTTATGTTTTTTTATAATTGTATAGTATAGATGAGTATTCAAATCAAGGTTTTAGAGAAACCAAATATCAAAAAAATAAAAATGAACTGTGATATGTGTATAGATGAGAGAATGAAATTATATCCCATGGTTGATGATGCATTTAGCACAGCCAGTTTCAATATCATCGTAGCAAAAATGGGTTACGGCAAAACATCTCTCATTACATCATTTATGAAAACCATTTTTAAAAAGGCATTTGAAAATATCTTCATAGTTATACCACCAAACAGTAGGGCATCTATTGATGATGATATTTATGGTAAAAACTTACCCGAAGACCAAATATACGATACATTAAGTGAAGAAGGTTTAGCAGATATTTATTCAAGATTACAAGAAAGTTCAAGTGAAGGATACAATAGCATTTTAATTGTTGATGATTTCCAAAGTCAAATGAAAGATGCGAACATAGTGAAAGCACTACAAAAGATTATTACAAAGATGAGACATTTAAGAGTTTCTGTATGGTTACTCCAACAAAATTATCAAGCATTAGCAAAACCTTTAAGAGAATTAGCATCTAATCTAATCATTTTTAATTTAGGAAAATCACAACTATCAAAGATTTTTGAAGAAACAATAGAATTATCCAAAGATAAATACCAAGATTTAATAGATTTAGCATTTAAAGATAAACATGACTGGTTGTTATTTAATTTACATCGCTCAAAAAAAGTATATAGAATGTTTGATGAAATTATTTTCGTTGAGTAATATATAATGTTCGGTCGCAAAGGTTATAGTGGTGAAGCAGCATTCGTTCCAAAAAAACACATAGGCGTAGGTAGATTTGTTCCAAAAATGGGAAGCATAATCGGTGATAAAGGGGTTTTATCCGTAATTCATAATGTAGAAACCAAGAAGAACTATTTAGAAAAGAAGAAATAAATATTTAATCAATTGTAATTAAATATTTAGAGTATATATATGCCGTCTAAAAAAGAGAAAAAAAGAAAAATAACTATCAAAGCGAAAGCATCAGCCAAAAATATTGTGAATATTAACATAGGTAAAGGTAAATCAACACCTAAAAGAACAGCAAAAGTTGTAAAAGGTATTTCACATTCAAGCCCAACAATTTATAGCCCAGCTCCAACTCCGTTTTATGTTTCAGCACCACAAGCATCACCTTACTCTATGTTTCAAGAAACATCTGCGGATTTTAGAAGAAACATGGCTACATCAAAAGCAAATTCAATTCAGCAAGAAATTTTAGCATTACCAAATAGTTCAGTTCCAAGTGGTTCATTTGTAGACACACCAGCAACAAGAGAATTCACAAACACAGATATTCCCGATAGTATTACGAGATTAACTTTTGCAGAACGACCAACAGCAGTAGTAAAAAGAGTAAGAAAATCACAGAAACAAATAGCACAAGATAGAGCGAGAATGTTAGGAATATCAACTGCTGGAACACTCACAGAAATAAACGAACGCATAGGAGCATTCACAAGAGAAGAACAAATTGTAGGTATGGCGAAAGAAATGATAAAAGGAGGAGGAAAAGACCCATTTGTATAATATTTTCTAACGCTATTATAATATGGAAATAGCAACAAATAGTAACCTAATTAAGGAAAGTAAACAATTACATCTATCTACGAGAACGACTGCTGGAACTTTAAAGAATGGCGAAAAACGAAGTTGTATTGAGTATAATATACCCGGTTTTCTTAATAGAGATGATAGTGTAGAATACATACAATATTCAGTTCAATCAGCAATTATTCCAGTATCTTTTTACACGATTAATGATAATCATAATACCATGGTGATTACGAAAAATGGCGTTACAAACACTTATGTTTTTGCGAATGGTAATTATAACAGTTCTTTATTCATCACAGCATTTTTAGCATTAGTGGGAGCCAATTATGGGATTACATTAAATACTACTACAAATAAATTTACGATTACTCATACAACTCACAATTTTACATTTGAAAGTTCAACAACGATAGATTACATATTAGGATTTAGTGGTTCTGTAAGTTCAACATCTTTATCTTTAACGATGCCGAGAGTATGTAATTTTCTATCTATAGCAAGAATAAATATTCGTTGTGGGTATTTAGCAAATGGAGTAGTCAGTTCCAGTTCAACTGGAACAAGTGACAACGATGTTGTTTTATCAGTTCCAAATAATTCAGTTCCAAACGGACAAATTGTTTACACAGATGGTAATAGTTCAGTAAATATTTTCAAAGGAGATAGATTAGACACATTTACAATTTGCTTAACCGATGACGATGGAGAATATATTGATTTTAATGGAGTTTCAAGTTTTTTTACTTTTCAGTTTGATATATTTAGGAAGTATCTTATTAAACCCGATAAGTTTAGTAATATTGTGAATAAAGTAAATTCTATTTTATAATTTCCTACTTTTTTTTTAAAAAGTAAGAAGCAAAAACAAAATAATATTTTCTAATTGAAGTATATAAATGTCTTTACCAAGTAAAGTAGGATTACCAGCCGAAGTTCAGCCATCTCTCTCATACTCTCTTCCAGCATCAGCAAGAAGTTATGCCGTAAGAGTTCAACCAACCAACACTTCATCAGTTACATCTGCAACTCTATCATGTGGAACAACCGCCGCTTATTTATCAAGTGATTTAGCATTTCCAAATACGAACATCATTTTTGATATTCCTACAAGCCAAAGCCCATCAACCTTCCTTGATACACGCTTTACAACCCTAAATTTTAAAGCTACGGTAACAATAGTCCAGCAAGGAGTTACTGGAACTGGTGCAAATATGATTTCGTATCAAAGAGGCGGTGCTGCTTCGTGGTTTGATTTAATGACTATATACGGAGGCGACGGAGCGGTTTTAGAACAAATAAACGAATACGGATTAATGCACGATAGTATCACGCAATTAATGATGAACCAAAGTCAAAGAGACGCTGTTGCCCTACCATACGGTTTCTTATCTGCTACAACTAACGAAAATCAAGGACACAAGTGGTTTGCTTTAAGTGATGCATTTAATGCTGCTGCTTCGGTAGAAGCACATTCTTACTCAATTCCAATAATGTCCGGTCTAATCGGTGCAGCGGCAGATAGTTTCTTAAATATCGGTAGAGTTTCTAAATTACAATTAGTGATGCAGACCCCATCTATTCTTCCAATTACTATCCTAAACGCTGCTACTGGAACAGCGGTTACTTTTACTGTTGCTTTAAGCGAATTTTCGCTGGGTTTAGAATATGTTGATGTCGGTATGGAAGCTTTGTCTATGGTAGACGAAACCCTAATTGACGGACAATTTTACTCACATGGTTCTACTTACAAAGTGAGTTCAACTGGTTTAGCCGCTACATCTGGTTCAGTATCTTTATTAAGTGGTTTGAGGGGTTCTTCGCTAAAATCATTAATCACTCGCTTTCAAGAAAACGCTTTAACTACTGCTGGTGGAGTTAATGGAAAATACGATGCTAAATGCCCTAATCTATCAGCATTTAATTACAGCGTGGGCGGGGTAAAATATCCACAAGCATCTATTAATTGTTTAACTCAACCAGCATTAGCATATACTGAAACATTAAAGGCAATCGGTGCTTTCAATACTGCTCTTTTCAATCCTTCAATTATTCCCGCTCAATACTGCGTCTTGTCTGCGGGAGGTGTGGCTTCTGCTTTAACAAATACTAATGGAAGTGACTATAATTGGAGTACAAGTGCAACTGCTGGAACAAAAGAGGCTGGATTTTTTGTAGGACAAAATTTAGAAAAATGTGCGAAGAAAGGTGTATTTAGTGGTTTAGATGTTACTTCTGCACCAATCTTCAACGAATTAAATATCCAAAATACTCTTACGAACGCACATAATCTTTTCTGTATAGGAATTTTTGATGTGGTATATATTCATAATGTTTTAACCGGTTTAATCCAAGCTCGTATGTAAATCAATTCCGCTCCAAGGGCTACTGCCCGAGCAGTTTGTGAAGTCGGTTAGTTCCCTTACGAACCCATACTTTATTTAGGAGTTTATCTAAAAATTATATTATGTAAGTATATAATATAATGGCAAGAACATATTACCTTTATCTTTCAACGCTCATCACAAGTGGTATATACAAATGCGATAAAACCAATTTAGCCAGTTGTAAATGGAATATTGATTGGAGTAGAATATTTCCAGAAGATACGAATGGTAAAGATTGTATCGTTAGATTTAAATTGTTGAGTAAAGACAACGCAGCATCAACGATGACTTTTGATGGAAATATAGGAACGGTAAGGGCAAATTTTTCAAGTGTTTATCAAAATAGTAATAATGGTGTGATTTTAGGAACATTATTATTAACTGGTAGCCCCGATAGTGGAACTGATAATTATTTAACTGCTGATACATTAGAACACGCAGCCGCCACGAGAATTAAAGTTCCAAACAATAATGGTTTTTTCAATATTTTTTTAATGGATATGAGTGAAACGCTTTTAACATCAGCGAATTTAGTTGATTGGCAAATAGAATTTAATTTTGAAATTATTGAATAATATTGGAACCTTATAAAAACCTCCCTTTTGTTTATTACTTTTTCTAAAAGTAATATGTATATATATATTAAGATGAGTATAAACGGAATAAATAGTATAATAAGTGCTACTTTAAGTGGAGAAACAGACATTACATGTGATAATTTAACAGCAAATACAATAACCTTACCAAGTGGAGATTTACAAACAACATTAGATAATATCGTTGCTGGTAGTGGAACAGTAGGACCAACTGGACCAGCGGGTGCTGACGGACAAGATGTTTCATTTTACGCCCCTTATATTACAACTTTAAGTGCTGGTTCAAATGCTACTGTGAGTGATGTAATTACAACTGCGAGTAATACTCAAAATCATCAATTAACATTTAATATTCCACGAGGTAATAAGGGCGAACAAGGAAATCAAGGTCCGCAAGGAGAAAAAGGAGACAAGGGAAATGATGGAGATAGTACAGCAGCGACGGCAGCAGCAGCAGCAGCAGCCGGTTCTGCGGGATTAGCAGTAGCATCAGCATACGCATCTCAAACATCAGCGACAGCAAGTGCCGTTTCAGCAGCATCAGCAGCAAGTTCAGCCGCAAGTGCAGAAGCAACTGCGAGTGAAATTGGTGGGCGTGTGACATATATAGATGTAGGAGGTTCTTATCCAAATGGTTATACAACTTTTAATCGTGGTGGTGGAGCAGAAGGAATAAGAATGTATAATAATCCAACAGATTTAACATACGCTTTGAGAATTAGAAATAATGGAACAATTACGCAAATAGCGGGTTCTAATGATTTTTTAAATACAAATATAAGTGGTAATTTAGTGGTTACTGGTTCTATTACTGGTAATGTAACTGGTAATGTAACTGGTAGTGCAACACAAGTTGTAGCTACATCATCAGTATCAAATAGTGATTTACCTATACCATTTTTAAGTAGTACAACTGGTGCGGTAAATATTTTAACTGATATTGTGAATGGTATTACATATAATCCATCAACTAACATTTTGAAATGTGTGACTTTTGAAGGAGATTTAAGTGGCACAGCAACAAACGCAACAAAAATATTAGCAACATCGTCTCCAAATAATACTAATTATAATATTCCATTTTTATCAGCAGCAACTGGTAATGTAGATATTTTAACTGATAGCACTAATAATTTACTATACAATCCTTTTTCAAATACTTTAACTGTTGATAATCTTAATGGTAAAGCATCAAATGTAAATGTTACTGAAAGTTCTACGGCGAGTGATTTTGTTGTTCCTTTTATGAGTTCTACATCGGGTTCAGCAGAAACACGATGCGATTTATTATTCACCTTTAATCCATCTACTAATGTATTATCCACACCAAATGTGAAAACAGAAAATATTTTACCAAGTTCAGCAACCTTAAACATAGGTGACGCTACAAATACAAGCACAATAAACATAGAAGGACAAAGTGGTTGTGAAATTAATATCGGTGTAGCCGCATTTCTAAACACAATCAATATAGGAAATAACTATTCAAATGTGAATATTAGAAGTATAACAAACGCATCAGTATTAGTCTTTAATCCGTTAGACCAAATGAACGGAATATTTTAATCCTACTTTTTAGAAAAAAGGTTTAATATTTTCTATAAGTATATATATACATGTCTTTCGTCAATCAATATCGTTCTACCACTATTTATGGAGAACTTAAAGTCCAAAAATACAATACTGGAAATATTGCTGGATTATTAGATGTGAGTGGAAATTCTATTCTGCGTGGAGATGTAGGAGTATATGGTAATCTTTATGCTGCTGATGGAACAGTAGATATAAGTGGTAATTTAGCAGTTAGTGGAAATATTAGTGGAACTTTTAGTGGTTCAATCGCAAATGCTACGAATACTACAAATGTGCTTATAGCAACTGATGCGAGTAATCAATCATTTTATCCATCTTTTGTAAGAGACATAAGTGGTAATTTACCATTAAAAGTAGATAGTGATTTAACTTACAATCCTTCCACTAATACTTTAACAGTTTCAAATATTACTGGGACAGCGAGTTCTGTAAATGTAACAGTAGATGGAACAAACGCATCATACAGAATACCATTTTTATCTGCGACAAGTGGTTCAGCAAATATTTATAGCGATGCGGGTATTACATACAATCCATCTACAAATGTGTTGACGGCAACTTCATTTAACGGGAGTGCCGTATCAAGCACATCAGTTGATGTTAATACCGCAACTGCTTCTTCCGTTCACTATATACCTATATTTACTGGGGCTGCTGCTGGAACGAAATTTTTTGTATTAGATACTGGTTTAAATTACAATAGAGCAACAGATACATTATCGGTTACAAATATTAATGGGAGTGCCGCACAAGTATCCGTATCAACTACGAATACCGGAACAAGATATTTAGGTATGTTTGCTGGAAGTGGAGATAGAACTTGTCTTATAGATACTGATTTAACTTATAATGCTTTTACTAATACTATTACTGGAACTTGTAGTAATGCTACGAATATAGGCGTAATAAATGATAATACTACAAATGCTACTTTTTATATACCTTTTTTTTCAGCAACAAGTGGTGATTTACCACCGAAAACTGATACTACTTTAACATTCAATCCATTTGAGAATATTTTAACCGCTCAAAATATGAATGTTCCAATTATTAATGGTGCTAATTTTATAACAAGTTCCAGTAATACTGCATTAGGGCTTCAATCGTTAGGTTATGTAACAACTGGCATAGCAAATACAGCATTTGGAGACCAAGCATTAAATTCACTTACTACTGGTGATAATAATATAGCAATAGGACAAGGTGCTATAAGAACTGGAACAACCCCAAGTAAAAATATAGCAATAGGTAGGAATGCGTTAGAAATAGTAACAGCAGATAGTAATGTAGCGGTGGGAAATCAAGCATTATCCACTACTTCGTCCGGTAATCAAAATACAGCAATAGGAGAAAGTGCATTAGGCGAAAATACAACTGGTTCTTATAATAGTGCTGTGGGAGCTAATGCACTTTTTTTTAATACAACTGCTTCTTATAATAATGCATTAGGAACGAGTGCACTTTTTACTAATACAATTGGTTCTAATAATAATGCCGTAGGATTTAATGCACTTTTTTATAACACAACTGGTTCTAATAATAATGCCGTAGGATATTTTGCATTAAAATCTAACACAACTGGATTTCAAAATATAGCAGTAGGAACTAATGCACTTTTTTCTAACACAATTGGAACTTATAATACAGCAGTAGGAACTGATGCATTACTATCTAATACAACGGGTGAAAGAAATAATGCCGTAGGAGATGCTGCATTACTAAATAACACAACTGGCACCAGTAATACTGCTGTGGGAGATGATGCATTAACATCTAACACAATTGGTTCTTATAATAGTGCAGTAGGATGTGGTGCATTAACATTTAACACAACTGGTAATAGTAATAATGCCGTAGGATTTAGTGCACTAAAATCTAACACAACTGGGTATGATAATAATGCCGTAGGAACTAATGCATTTTATTCTAATACAACTGGTTATTATAATAATGCCGTAGGAACTAATGCACTTTATTCTAACACAATTGGAACTCAAAATAACGCAATAGGAGTTGATGCACTTTATTATAACACAACTGGTAGTGCTAATAATGCCGTAGGAGTTAGGGCATTACGAAATAACACAACTGGCACCAGTAATGTAGCGGTAGGAGATGCTGCATTATATAATAACACAACGGGCACCAGTAATATAGCGATGGGTAGAGATGTTTTAACTGCTAATAATGCAAATAATAATGTAGCAATAGGAGATAGTGCATTAATTATTAATACAACTGGTGCATCTAATACAAGTTTAGGTTATAGAACGGGTATAGTTAATATAGGCGGTTCAAATAACACATTTTTAGGTGCTTCTGCTGATATTGATGCTTCGGGTAATACTTGGAATAACTCAACCGCAATCGGTTATAATTCTAAAATTACTGCGTCTAATACAATTTTTATGGGAACGACAAGTGAAGATGTAAATATATTAGGTTCTCTTACTAAAAGTAGAATTGCCTTCAAAACACAGTCCTACGCAAGTGGAGGCGGGAATACATCAGTTGATTTACAAAATGGAAATCATTTTTTTATTACTGGAACAACCGCATTTAGATTAACATTACCAAACTCATCTCTCAACGATGGAGATTTTTTGTATTTAAGGAAAACCAGTTCTACTGCGTTTGTAGTGACTTTATCATGGAGCACAGTATCATTAATCAATACGAGTAATGTATCACAAACATCTACGAATGCTACTCTGTTTGCTGGTGGTGTATTTGAGTTAAAAATGATTTATCGTGCTACGAATACCTCATGGTATATAACAAGTGTTTAATGGTAGGGAAACGAAGTTTCCCCTACGACCCCTTCCTTTTTTTAAAAGTATATATTAAATGGAGAATGGATATACACTTGATTTAGAAATATATTTAGAGAACATACGAGTAAATTGTTGTCTGCTACAAGGCATTCATAAGAAACGCTATTTTCAGTTAAAATCTATGTTAAAATTTTTCAAAATACCGTGTATAATTTTGAGTTCAATAAATAGTGTCGTAAGTGTCGGTATGACTGGATATTTACCACAAAATTATATTAGTGGAATAACTTGTATTATTTCTCTCATCGCAACTATTATTACATCAATAGAGATGTACTTAAAAATAGAAAATGGTATGGTAGATGAAGAACAGAACAGCAGAAACTATTACCTTTTAGGAACATCTATTTTTAAAACATTATCTTTAACAAGAGAGAACAGAAAAATCAACGCCCACGATTATTGTAATGAAGTGTTTAGTGAATATAACAAATTAATAGAACGGAGTGCTTTTGTGAAAAAAAATATAGAGGATAAATTAATGCCGTTGCCTAATGGGTTAATATCGTCAAGTAGTTCAAGTGTTTCATTAGAAATAGGGAATTAATTTTCTCTATTTATTGTAAATGGTGAAATTAGATACTGTATTGAAAAGTGGTTATAAATCTCAAAAAGAACAATCATATAATTTAGGTAAGCGTGGTTATGTAATTGATAAAAAACTATCTACCGGAAACGAACAAGTATACTACAATCCACAGAATAAGGATTTATTAGTAAATGTAACTGGAACTCATAATTTTAGCGACATAGGAACAGATGTGTATTTAGCATTCGGTGGTCTAAAAAAGACAAATCGGTATAAAGAAGCAGATAAAGTTTTACAAAAAGCAAAAGAAAAATATGAAGAGAATAAGGTGATTGTGACTGGTGACAGTTTAGGAGGTAGTATCGCACAAGGAATAGGAAAGAAAACAGACAAAGTATATACATATAATGCTGGTTATACGATAGGACAAAAAACAAAAGGAGGTAATCAACAGAATTATCGTAATAAAGGAGATTTAGTGAGTTTCGCTGGTGCTGGTTCAAAAAATTTACATACATTAAATACGGGTAAGAGTGTTGCTGGTTCATTCTTAAATAGTGGTTTAGAGGGAGTGGCTAAAAATGCATATACTCAACATGTTCCTACTGGATTAAAAACGGATATTAAGCTGGTATAATTTTCTTTTGATATTGTATAATGCCCCTTAAAAAGAACTTTATTACACTATTGAAAGATAGGGAATATAGTGATAATCATACTATTAGAAATTATCTTGATAATGCGACACAAACAATAGGAAGAGCAGTTATGCCTACTATTGAGTTTAACCGTAATAGAACATATTTCCAAAGTTTACCATTAGCACAAAGACAAGCAATAAGAAGTGGTAATTTAACAAACGAACAGAGAATAGCCGTTTTTAAACGCCAACCATTAGAGTTTGTTTAAGCGAATATTAAATTAACTTAAAGATTTTTTTCTATATGTATTATATAGATGACTATAAAAATTTTAGGCGATTTACCGAAGGGCGTTTGTATTACATGCGGACAAGAAACGGCAAGGATAAAAATATTTAATTTCGTAGAGGGTTATGACGAGATGAAAGAAGTTAGATGGAAATATAATTGTTTTAAATGTGAATGTGTGTATCGTAAAATTAAAAAGTATAAAAAACAAATCATGGATTTAGAGGAACAAATTTTAAATGAGGAATTTATCCTTTTTTGTAGAACCGTATAAAGAGATATGTTTAGGAAAATAGATATAAATATTATTCTATATATTATATATAGAATAATCATGACGACCGAAGAAGATGTAGCAAAATTGAAAGAGAAATTAGTATTTTATGAAACTCTCTACGAAAAACAAAAGAAAAAACGAAACCAGAATTGTTATAATTATAGGAGTAAACATTTAGACGAAGTTAGGGAATATGCAAAAAAGAAAGCGAAGGAATATTATGATTTAAAGAAGAATGACCCCGTATTCATGGAGAAGAAGCGTGTAAGTGCTTTGAAATCAATACACAAGAAGAAACAACAACAAAAAGAAGAACAAGAAGAAAACATTTAGGAAAAACAATAATATATAAATATAAAATTGATTTAAAAATTATTTTCTCATTACTATTATATATAGATAAATGCCGAGATTATCCGCCTTTGAAATATTACAAAACGCTACGATTGATAAATTAACTAATTTACAGACGAGAATGGATTATAGAACTTACCGTGCCTATCAAAGGAAAATTTCAAGAACTAATCGCCGTGACACTTTACAAAAATTAAATAATGAACTTACATCATTTAGGGAATATGTAGGGGAAACAACAAGTAAATTTACCGCCCCTAAAATCAAAACCATATCTACAATTTTTACAAAATTAGATACAAATATTAGAAATCTAAATACAGTTGAAAATTACGATTTTGATTTAGATGCGGCAAGACGAATTTTACCTACAAAACAAATTGTTAAAAATATTCTTACTATTTACAACCGGAATTCTAATGCTAATCAAAACTATAAAGTATTATTAGATGTAGGTGGAGTATCTTATACCTTAACTCGTGCAAATCAAAAACGATTACTAAATTTTGCGAATAATAATTTTGTCGCTTATGAAGAAACTACGGAAAGTGATGGAGCAGTTATAGCACAAATCATAAATATTCCTACTATGAAATTTACTTATGTAAAACCGGTAAGTTTAATAGCAAATCTCAATAGTGGTGAATTCTTTAAATATTACAATAATACGATGATTGATTTAAGAAGATACGGAATTTATAATAATAAATGGGATTTATTTGAAGAAGTAGATAAAATATGTTTAGTAAAAGCCCTACGAATGGGTGGATTGAATGATGAAAAATATACCATGATGAAAACGATGGTAAAAGATAGTAATATACCTATTTCATTAATTCCTAAAATATGTGATACATTACAGATAAGAATTATTGTTAGAAAATGGTTAGAAAGCGAAGGAAAAACAAGAAAAATTATTTATGGTGAAACTTATGATGAAGTGTATAATGTAGCATTATTAGATAAACATTACTTTATTGTAGATGATACAAATTATAGACAAAACATGGAAACTATTTATCCTAATAATTCGTGGAGTAGTGGTGTTAGAAAAGATGCGAAAATAGATAGTTTCAATCTTATAAGATTATTGTTGAGTGATAAAAAATATTTAACTCAAATTCCTTATCAAGATTTAGAAAGCACAGTATTTTACAAAATGGTTGATGATGATATACTTACTTTGAAATATGATGAAAAATGTTGTGATTTAGTTAAATGTGGAAAAGGAGAATTAAAAAAATCTAAAAATGTATTCTTTGATTTTGAAACATATACAGATATAAATAATAATCATATTCCTTATTTATGTTGTATTTGTTATGAATTATATAATGGAACTTTACGACTAAAATGTTTCGTAGGAAACGATTGTGGAAAACAAATGCTTCTGTATTTAAACAAAGCATTCGCAAAAGAAAAAGAAATGCCTATACAACTCATAGCACATAACGCTACTTACGATTATCAGTTTTTAGCAAAAGAATTCATAGAGTTTAAAGAACTCAA
>Ga0304730_1002438_pt1 | contig 13271 bp, 10 predicted proteins | sample M_130628_MF_Meta_FD_190474 | JGI IMG/M metagenome (GOLD analysis project Ga0304730, IMG submission 190474) | Freshwater microbial communities from Lake Montjoie, Canada to study carbon cycling - M_130628_MF_MetaG (v2) (version 2) | ecosystem: Environmental > Aquatic > Freshwater > Lake | place...
AAAACTTCAAAACAGAAAACCTAGCATATCAACTTTACGACATCAGCGGAAAATTAATAGAAAGCCGAAAAATAATAAGCAGCACCGAAACAATTGGTATGGAAAATTTACCAAGTGCCATTTATTTTTTAAAAGTAACCAACAATAACACCGAAGTAAAAACATTTAAAATCATTAAAAACTGAAAACTATGAAAACAAAAATTTATTCAATATTAGCAGGGTTATTATTAACGACAAGCTTATTTGCACAAGCTCCGCAAACAATGACTTATCAAGCAGTTGTTCGAGATAGCAATAATGCTCTGGTAGAAAGCAGCCCAATTGGTATCAGAGTATCAATACTTATTGGTAGTGTAACAGGTACAGCAGTATATGTTGAAACGCATACTACTCAAACAAATCAAAATGGCTTATTTGATATTGTAATAGGCGGAGGAACAATTGTTTCAGGAAATTATTATACAGATATATATTGGCCTTCATATCAATACTTTTTAAAAACAGAAATAGACCCTTTGGGGGGTAATGCTTATACTATTACGAGTACAAGTGCATTGTTAAGTGTTCCATATTCTAATTACTCGCTTTATAGTGGATCTTCACAATACAGTAATTATGCGAATTATGCGCAGAGATCAGGAGTGCACTACCTTGGCGAAACCTTTAACGGTGGTATTATTTATTACTTATACAAAGATAGCGTTGGTATAGAACACGGCTTAATAGTAGCACTTACCGAAAGCTCAGCTGCATGGCAAACAACACCATTGGTTACAAATGCAAACCGCACCGATGACGGGGCATTCAATACAGCATTATTGGGTCTTAGTCCAGATTTATTGGGTAATGATCCAATATTATTGGCTAATAGTCCAGCAGCAACGTATATTGCATCATTAGGTGCAGGTTGGTACTTACCAAGTATTGACGAATTAATGTTATTACATCACAACCGTTTTATTGTCCAAAAAGCTCTTCGTAATGGCCTGCATACCCAATTAGTAGGTATCAATGAAAATGAAGAAAATCTTTCTTATGGATACGCTTATTGGAGCAGTACCATTGCTAAGACTTTGTACGATCCATTAAATAATGTAGATATGTACTTTTCTTGGGCTTTCGATTTTAACCGTGGTCTCTATCAGAACAATTCTCGAACATTTCCATTTCTGGTGCGTGGAGTAAGGGCTTTTTAGCATCCCCAGCCCATGTGAGTGTGTGCGAAGTAGGAGCGAGAGTCTTTTCCTCGTGGCTAGTATTATTCGTAAGCAGCCTGTTCAGAGAGTGTCGATCGGTCATTGCTATCCTGAAAATCTGCTCCCGCCAAAATCTTTTAGCTGCAAAACGTTATGTGTAACCTTTAAAGACAGACATTGCATATATCATTAATTAAATTATTAAGGAACGTAAGTGATAAAAAAATAAACAGATGATTCAAGTTCAAAATGTTACAAAACAGTATGTTTTAAGTAAAAAACAACAAAAAGAACTGCAAACTAATGATACTTCAATTTTTGCAGTAAATAATGTCAGTTTTACATGTACTCCCGGAAGAGTTTTTTCAATACTAGGACCTAATGGGGCTGGAAAAACTACTTTATTAAGAATGATTGCAACTATCCTCAAGCCATCTTCAGGAAACATACTTGTAAGTGGTGCAAGTGTGTTAGACAATGCACAATTGGTGAGGAGTAAAATTGGTTTTTTAACTGGATCCACCAATTTGTATGATAGACTTACCCCTGGTGAAATAGTAAAATATTTCGCTGATTTACATGGGATGGATAAAGAAAAATTCATGAATCGCAAAGAATTGCTTTTCGATCAATTAAACATTCACGAGTTTTCAAAAAAACGAATCAGTCAACTTTCTACAGGCATGAAGCAGAAAGTATCTATAGCAAGAAGTATGATACACGATCCGAGTGTTGTTATTTTTGATGAACCTACCTCCGGACTTGATGTTATCACAGCACATAATATTATCGAAATGATCAGACAGTGCAAGCAAGAAGGAAAGACAATAATATTCTCAACACATATTATGAGTGAAGTAGATTTGTTATGTGATGATTTAGCTATTATTTCCAGAGGTAATCTTATTTTTAATGATACTATGGAAAATTTCAGAAGCCAATCTTCGAATCAATCTTTAACCGAAGCATTTATTCAAATTGTAAAGGAAAATAGTACTCGAATAGTTGCTTAATAAAAATACAAAATTATATGAAAATCATATTTACAGTAATAAAAAAAGAATTAACGGATACTCTTAGAGATAGAAGAACTTTGATTTCAGCAATAATATTGCCCGCAATTATAGTTCCGTTGCTGATTTTGAGTGTTACCAAGTTGCAAAAGAGTTTAATTGATAAGGAAGGAAGGAAACAATTAAAAATAGCTTTAATAGGAACTCCTGAAACAATAAAAAAAGAATTTGAAGATGATAACTTTATATTACTCGACCATTTCAATTCAGAAACGGGAAAAGAAGCAATTTTAAAAGATAGTTTGGATGCAGTTATTGAATTCCATCCTGATTTTTTAGTTAATATAAGTCAAATGAAATCAGGCACTTTAAATCTATATTATAAATCAACAAATCTTTTACTCTACACTAGAATCTCAGAAAAAATAGATGGATTAAAATCTCAAATAATAAATGAGAGAGTAAAGCAATTGAATATTTCATCTGAAGCCTTTACTCCAATAGTTATTTCTAAAGTAGATATTGCTTCACCCAAGGAGCAAATAGGCAAAATGATTGGTGGATTTTTACCATATTTTTTTATTCTTTTTTGTTTCATGGGCTGTATGTACCCTGCTATTGACTTAATAACAGGAGAAAAGGAAAAAGGAACAATAGAAACACTTTTAACTGTTCCTGCTTCTCGATTCAAAATTCTTACAGGGAAAATTGTAACTATTTCTATAGTAGGGTTATCTGCGGCATTAATGACAATATTGGGTATGGTTGTAGGTTTAAAATTTCTACCCGATATCCCTCAAGACTTTTTAAATTCTATAAGTGACATATTAAGTATTAAATTTATCATTATGCTTTTTGCAATGCTATTTCCTTTAAGCGTATTTTTTGCGGGCTTGCTTTCTGCCATTGTCGTAAGAGCGAAAAGCTTTAAAGAGGCACAAAGCCTTGTTACACCAATGACCTTTGTAGTAATTATTCCTGCCATGATTGCATTAATGCCTGGTGTAGAATTGAACTGGCAAACAGTTTGGATTCCAATATTAAACATAGCCCTTGCAACAAAAGAAATTATTGCTGGAACTATCGGAATAGGACAATATATTACAATTGTATTATCACTAACCGTGTTAGCCTTGGTGGCTACCTCTTTCAGCTTCAAACAGTTTTCTAAAGAAGGTATGGTGCTGAAATAGATTTTTTAAAGAGAGAACAAACCATCTGACTTCAAGACAATTAAAATAAAAGATGAACAAAAATAATAATGGCAACACATAACAGCACCTAAAAGAAATTGGCGGTTCAGTGCTTAAATCATCCCGATAGCTCCGGGATTGTGATTCGGCTCAAGTTCAGTGGTGGCAAACAGTTTTGTGCTACGATCCCGAAGCCTCGGGACGCCAGCATCTTTTAGCTGCAAAATGTTAGCGTAAGCATAAGATTTAAATAATAAAAATATCTTTTTATGCATGCATAAAATTGGAATAGTTCCCACTTAAAAAAACTAATTTAATAACATTATAATGTGGCGACTACGCAAAAAAACAAAATGAAAAAAACAATACTTTTTTTAATCTTTTTTTCGGCAATCTCAGAATTAGCACAAGCAGGTATTATTGAAACACATTCCATAACATGCAGTGGCAATAACGATGGAGCATTGGCTCTCACTCCATTTGGTCCTAATCCTATGTATCAATGGCAGTTCGAAGGTACAAATTTTTCGGGGGCAACTTCTGATAACCTTCAAAACTGTATTGCTGGGGAATATAGTGTTATAGTCTATTTGGATGGTAATTACTTCGGAACCTACTTCTATACATTACACGAACCTTCCTACTCTTGCGTAGATATAGATGCTGGTGTGGTGGTAACAGGAGGAGCTGCACGTCCGGGTTTTGTTCATACTACTACCATAAGTGTAAAGAACCGGTCGCGACAAAATTATAGCTTATCAGGTAGTTTAACTTTTTTCTTAGACAACCGCCTGACTGTTATAAGTACTTCACCTCCTGCAACATTTACAGGGAATGTTTTTAGTTGGAATTATACTAACATTCTACAAGGGAATATTGAGAACTTTATTGTTTATTCCACATTAGCTTCACCTCCTTTTGTAAACATTGGGGACACTCTTGCATATACTGCTGTAATTATGCCTTCTGATTCTGATTATGTAGCAACAAATAATGCTTTCACAGCTCATGTGCCCGTTACAGGCGCAATTGACCCTAATGACAAAATGGTTTCGCCCGACGGTTTTATCTACAACGAACGGGACAGTATGCTTTTATATACCATCCGTTTTCAAAATACGGGAACAGATACAGCATTTAATGTAACTATCAGAGACACCCTAAGTTCTTTTCTTGATGCTATGTCAATCAATGTAGTTGGGGCAAGCCATCCTTATTTAAAACATTTTGATGAGGATAGCATCCTTGTAATTGATTTCAATAATATTCTATTACCCGATAGCAATATAAACGAACCCGGCAGCAAAGGATTTATTTCGTTCTATAGTGAAATTAAAAACAACGTCCCGCTCGAAAGCGAAATAACCAACTCCGCAGCAATATATTTTGATTTTAATCTGCCGGTTATTACAAATTCTGTTGCCAATATCTTCACAGAACCCATTTATACAAATCTGGATACAGGAATATGTCAGGGAGCTTTTTATCAATTGGGTTCTCAGTTATATAGTGAAGCAAACACCTATATAGACACACTTTCATCAGTTTTTGGAAAAGATTCTATAGTTACACTTGTACTTGCTATTAATCCGTTGCCGCAACCAACGGTTTTAGAAAACAACAATGATTTATCAACCCAAATTTTCAGCAGTTATGAATGGCTCTTGGATGATCTGACAATAAACGGTGCAATTTCTCAAAGTTATACTGCCATTGAAAGTGGCAACTATTCAGTATTTGTTACAGATGATAATAACTGTAGTGATACTAGTGCATCTGTTAATATATTATTTACTGGACTTGAAGATTATTCATCAGTTGAATACTCAGTTATACTATTTCCAAATCCATTCTCTTCCCTAACTACCATCAGTTTTTCAGCAGAACAAAAAAACATATCCATTAAAATAATTGATTTGTTGGGTAAGGAAATAAAAAACATATCCTTTAGCGGTAAACAAATTACAATTGAAAAAGAAGATATGGTAGCAGGGATTTATTTTGTTCAGATAACAGATGCAGATAAAAATGTGGTGAACAAGAAAATAGTGGTACAGTAGCTAGCACCTAACAGCACACTAGTAAAGTTAAGTATTTCGGGTGTGTGAGTCATGCGATTTTCTCGTTATATTCGTCTAATCTAAAGCATTTCGATCACCTCGTTTGGCTCTTTAAGTGTTTGCGGAACTAAGCGTCATTTTAAAGAAACTAATAGAAAATGAGAAACATTTTAATTTTGATATTCTGTATTGTTATTGCGAGCAAATGTTATGGACAAAACAATATTTCTACTGACCAACAGAAAGCAATAATAGAGAAGATTTCGAATGAAATAAGCAAATTTTACTTTAGCGAAACTGTTGCTAAATCTATATCAGACACTTTGGATATAATCAAAATGCAAATTAAAACTGAATGTACTATAGATTATTTTACCAATAGAATAAATACCTTACTAATAAATAAAAGCAAGGACAATCATTTAAAAATTTACTATGACCCTAATAAATTTGAAAGTTATGCTGATAATGAGTTGACTAAAAGAAAATATGAGTTTGATGCTGCCGAAAAAATAAATTTTGGTTTTTCAAAAGTTGAAATATTGGAAGGAAATGTTGGCTATATTGAAATAATTAAATTCTCAGGATTTATTGCCGAAGGTTCAGCGCTTAAAATTTATTCAGCAATGAATATGGTAGAAAATACAACTGCACTGATTATTGATTTGCGAAAAAATGGTGGTGGAGACGGTCGAGTTGGTGAAATATTAGCAACTTACTTTTATCCTGAAGAAAATGAAATTTATTACGATAGTATAAGTCGAACTGAAAAGTTCAAAGTATTACCTTTTGTCCAAGGCAAAAGATATTTAAACCGTCCAGTATATATTTTAACTGGTTTTGAGACTTTTTCAGCTGCAGAGGGGTTTTGCCGATTTATGCAACAAAACAAAAAAGCAATTATTGTTGGTGAAAAAACAAAAGGTGGAGGAAGTTCAGGTAGTAGTGTGCCTCTTTTAGAAGGTTTTTTATGCTTCATTCCTACTTCTTTTGGCAGTACAGATAAAGAAGCAAGCGTAACGCCAGACCACAAAACAGAAGATAAAAACGCATTAAATTATGCAAAATACTTGTTTTACAAAGAAGAATTAAAGAAAAATTTAACCGCTAAAGAACAAGAATTAGTAAAATGGAATTTAAAAACTTGCGAATACTTACTTAAACTTAATGATAAATATTTTGTATTAAATAAATCTTTTATTGGTAACTATGAAAATGATAGAAAAGTGTTTTTAAAAAACGGGCAGCTATTGATTTCGTTTAATGACAAAGAATACAAACTTACACAGATAGACGAAAATGAATTTATAATTTTAGGTTTTGAAGATAATTTTGGCGCGGGCAATAGACGAATTATCATTAACACAAAAGGATTTGAAGAAAAAATTTATTTCAGTGGACAACTCTTAAATAAGTTTTGGGGGAAACTTTAAAAAAACGAATACATAACAGCTTAAATGCGCAACCCGAAAAAATATGCGCCTCTGCGCGAAACGTTATAGCTAATACTAAAAAGGAAAACATGAAAAAAATAATTCGTACAAATTTATTCTACCTAATTATTTATTTTGGTTGTACCGTAGACTTAAACGCTCAACGTGTTTACCCTCTTGTTTCCGGTATTTCTGTTGACTCTATTTATAAGGTAAGGGCGGGTGCAACTAAACTAGCAATGGATCCATTAAGTGGAAGATTATTTTATAGTACAGTCGGTGGAGAAATTTATGAAGTATATAATCCCGAAACAGGTTTTGCATCAGATACTCTTAGATATACAGCAACGAATCATGGCATTACTTTTTTGCAAGGTTTATGCTTCCGTGATAGCGCGATATATGTATGCGGTAATATTTGGTCTAATACTACTTCAATTGGTAAAATAGTTAAAGGCACACTGCAGCCAAATGGAACAAGAATATGGGTTGATGTTGTTACGACTGATTCGTATCCGTCTGCAAGTAGTTCTGGGGATCATGGATTTTCAGCAGTTTGCATTGATCCTTCCGGAACGAATATTTATGTTTCTAGTGGAGCTAGAACTTCTTTCGGTGAAATTCGAAGCAACGGAGGTATTTGGCCTGGCAAAAGAGAAGTGCCATTAACGAGTCGCATTTTTAAGTTTCCTATTAATTCTATTGGTTTAATACTCCCAAACGACTCAATATTAATTGATAATAGCGGATTCGTATTTGCTTGGGGAACACGCAATGCTTATGATATGGCCTGGGACAGCAATGACACATTGTTCGCCATTGATAATTCTGGTGAAAGAGATGACCCAGAGGAGTTGAATTGGTTAAGACAAGGAAAACATTATGGATTTCCTTGGCGAATGGGGGGTAACGATAATCCGTTAAGAATTTCGCCATACATTGTAAATACGGATTTATTAGTAAATCACTTGAGTGGCGGTTATCTTGCAGGATGGTTTGCAGATGACCCCACTTTTCCTAGTGTTCCATTGGGAACAAATTTTATGGAACCTGTTCGTAATTATGGAAACGATGCCGATTATTATAGAGATTCTATTACTGGGAAAGTAAAAAATGCGAGTGATGAAGGCACATATATTTCATCCTTCACGTCTCACCGTTCACCCTTAGGCTTAGTGTTTGACCGAGACAGGGCACTTGCAGCTCCATTTAGAGGCGATGGTTTTGTGATGAGTTTTATGCCAGGTGGTGACAGTATAGGATATACACCACTTTCTCCATGGGGCAGTCCATGTCCATTTATTGACCCTTCAAGAGAACTTGTGCAGATGAGATTAACTTATAATTCTAGTATTGATAATTATACGATGACGAATACGAACATTGTTGAAGGTTTTTATTTGCCAGTTGATGCAGAATTGGTAAGTAATGATTTGTATGTAATTGAAAACGGTGGGAGTCTTTGGAAAATAACTTTTCCCTTATATGTTGGTATAGATGAAATTGAAAACACAAATAATTTAACCGCTTACCCAAATCCATTTAACCATAGTACAACTTTAAAATTTAATAATCCAAATGGAATTAAATATTCATTTACAGTTTATAATGTTTATGGACAAATTGTTAGATGTATCAAAAATGTAATTACTGACAAAATAGAATTTGAACGTTTAAATTTAATTAATGGAATCTATTTTATAAAACTAGAAAGTGAAAACAAAACATTAATAACTGGAAAATTAATTATTGAATAAAAGCACTGGCTATTTCAGCAGCTATCCAAAGGACGTTTTTTTTTGTGTTCTAAAGTCAGCTTTGTAGTTATTCAAACATTGGTTTTTTTAAATCAAGTTTTGTGGTAAAAGTCCCGCCCTTCGTTTAGCTGTGATAAGTTATGGGCAAGTTTAACTGACACTACAACGTAACTGGGCGACACTGAAACTCCATGCAAATAATACTTAAAATGAAGAAAGATATTAAAATAATAACCATAAGAAATCTGAAATTTGTTTTTAGTTTTTATATAATCTTAATCTTGGGTTTTGCACCTGTAATTGCACAGAAAACAAAGCTTTATCCTAACCTTGAAAAAGGTAAATATGACATAGGTTTTAAAACAATTATCGACTTTGATTATTCAAGAACATATAATTTGAATTACCCTAATGATACTAGTTTAAAAAAATACGACCCACGACCAATTATTATTAATATTTGGTATCCTGCTAAAACAAATCCAGAAGACAAACCAATGTTATATGGAGATTATATTAAAGTTCCAAATCAAGATGTTACGCTAAATACTTTCATAAAAAGAATTGAAGACTATAACGAGAAAAATTCATCGCAATACATGTTTTATACAGATAGCCTGAATAAAGAACAAAAAGAAAAGTTTACAAAGCATCTGCAACAACCCATAAGTGTTTTTAAGAACGCTGCCCCATTAACTGAAAAATTTCCACTTATAATCTATCATGCTGGTTTGGGTGGAACATTAAATGATAATACTATTTTATATGAATACCTTGCAAGTCATGGTTTCGTGGTGATTTCAGGGGCATTTCAAGCCAACGACTATAAATATATTGATTTAAACTGGGATTTGGAGCGTTCAACAAAAGATATTGATTTTATGCTGAACGCTATCAAAAATCTGCCTTTTGTTGATTTTTCAAAAATTGCAGCAGTAGGACAAAGCTACGGGGCACAAGCTGTTTTAGGATACAAAACAGAAAATTACTCTCCTGTCTCATGCTTAATTAGCTTAGATAATACATTTGACTATTCAATTGATGCAAGTCCTGAAGGTTTTCAGCCTCTTACGGAAAAACTTTACAAAAAAATTAATAACATGAATGTTCCTTCTTTAGTTTTTGCAGGTCCAACTGCGTCATTCAAGGTTATGGATTCACTAAAATATTCCGATAGGGTTTATGCCACAATTGATTTAGGACATAATGAATATACATCATTAAGTTCGTTTGCAATACTTAAAGGATTGCAAAATCGGACAGATAAGGACACCGTTTGGAGTAAATATATATTGATAAATAATTATTGCCTGAACTATTTAAAGTGGAATTTCTATAATGACACGTCTGCTAAAAATTTTATTTTTTCAAAACACCCATATTTGTTGGATATTTATGAAATCCCAAAGGGGAAAGCCGTTTCTATAGAAATTCCAGAATATACAGATTATTCAAACCCACCAACATATTTGCAGTTGCAAAAGATATTCAAAGATAGAAGCAAAGAAAAAATTGATAAAATCTTACAAAAGTATCCAGAACAGTTAGATGAAGATGCCATCAATAATGCTGGCTATAATTTTATGAAAAAGGACATAGATTTTGCTATTTATTTATTTCAAAAAAATGTTGAATTATCTCCAACATCTTCTAACGCTTTTGATTCCTTGGGAGAAGCATATATGATAAAAGGAGACAAGGATTTAGCTATCAAAAGTTACAAAAAATCTATTGAACTAAATCCGAAAAACGATAATGGAATAAGAATGATAGAAAAACTTAAATAGCCCAGTGTGACAGACAAACCAGCCCATAAAAGCTCACAAGCGCAACCCGGACGTTATGGGCAAGTTTACAACCGACAACCAAGCATCAACATTTGTGGTGCAAGTAGCCAACCTAAGCAAAGCCTGAAAACTTTTGGGGTAATGTTAAATACAAATAAAATTAGACAGTTTATGAAATATACATTTAGACTTTTTTGTATCTCAATAATTCTAGTGTTTTTAGCATGGATAGCTAAAATGCATTTTGTATTCGGTGGGGACTATTTATTTAGACTCGGAACTCTTGGAGTTTTAATTTCATTTATTACGCAAATAATTGCTTTGACAAAGAATACCGAGTTAAAATCAAACAACCTGACTAAACTATTTATTATAAACACTATTAGTCTTTTAATTATTTATTTGGGAATGATGCTGAAAGTATCTCATATTATGAACTCGCAATTTGAAAAAGACTTCGTGTTAGATTTCATTGGTATTCCTGCTATTTTGACCTCAATTATTTATAACTTCCATCACATTGACAAATTAATTGATGCATCGAAAACTAATAAATTACTTTTTTATAGACAATTACTGTTGCCCTGGACACTTTTTCTGTTTTCCTTTTTATTGTATGCTATCTACTCAGTAATATTAACAAGAGTTTGAATTATGACCCCAAGCGAAAAAAAAGCACAACCCCTAACAGCACCTTCAAGAAGTTTAGCGGTCATTGGTAAATTTTCATAATCAAAGACATTTTATTTAAAAGGAAAAACAGAGCTATCCCAAATTGAATTTAAGTCAAAAACATAAAAGAATATGAAATCAACTAGCATAAAAATTCAAGTTGCATGGGTCATGATGATGCTCACAAGTTATGTTACTCGAGCACAAAATCAGCTCATTGTTACATTAACCAATGGACAAACAGATGCATTTAATGTTTCGGATATTCGAAGTGTAAAATTTGTAAACAACTCCATGAATTTAACGGAGAACAACGGCTCTCAAAGTTCATGGAACATTGTGGATGTTTCTCAATATGCTTTTTCGGGAATCAGTTCAATAGCTTCAACAAACGTTTCAACAAGTGATCAAGTTAGAATATTCCCAAACCCCGTTTCGGATAATTTAAATGTTGAATATTGGTCCTTACGATCGGGTAAAATATCCATTGAACTTCTGGATTTGAAAGGTAAGGTTATTCGAAATGTTTATGAAGGAATACATCAAGGAAAACAAACATATACGTGGACAAAAGATTTACCAAGTGGTTATTATTTTTGCCGCATTGTTTCAGTAAGCAAAAGCATTACTAAACCATTTTTCATTCAATAAAGACATGAAAAACTTCTTTTTTTACCTGCTACTATTTACTAGTTTCATCACTGCAGCACAAACACAACAAAACATCAATAAAAATACAGGTACAGTATCAAATGTGCTAACTACCATAGACAGTATTCGCTTCAATGGCTCATCAACAACCATGGAAGTTGTATTGCAAGACGGAACTGTAGAATCACATTCGATTTCAGATATTCAAAATGTAAACTTCATCTCAGCAAGCCAGCATAGTTGCGGAGCTACCAATGTTCACAATCCTAACCTATCCTACGGCAGTATGACCGACCAGCAGGGCAATGTATACAAAACCATTGTTATTGGTAACCAAGAATGGATGGCGGAGAACCTGAAAACAAACATCTACCGAAATGGTGAACCTATTACGACCAACTTAACCTTCGAAGAATGGCTAAATAGCGCAATTACTCAAATTGGGGCTTGGACTTTTTATTATAATAACAGCCAATACGATTGCCCCTACGGCAAATTGTACAATTGGTATGCAGTTGCCGATCCCCGCCATGTATGCCCATCGGGCTGGCACGAACCCACCGACGGCGAATGGACAACTTTAACAGACTATTTGGGTGGAGAATCCGTTGCAGGTGGAAAAATGAAATCAACGGGCTTGCAATACTGGATTAGCCCCAATACTGATGCGACTAACGAAAGTGGTTTTTCAGGATTGCCCGGCGGCTCTCGCTTCAGCCTTGGGGAATTCTCCAACATTGGCCTCAACGGGATGTGGTGGAGTTCTTCTGAGAACGCAATAGCCTATGCCTGGGACCGAAGCCTGAATTACGACGATGCCAACGCTGTCAGGTTTCCCCCTAATAAGACAAATGGCTCTTATGTGCGTTGCCTCAGGGATTAACAGTATTAACTTAGATGTCCAGATACAACGAATACACAATTGCCAAGCCGCTGGATCTGGTCGAATGTAATTACTCATACCTGGTGATGTTTTCAATGGACTTTATACCATCATTCTGGAAGCCAATGGATCTATATCTGGAAAATGGTGATTGAGAATTGATAGAAATTCAATGTAGTTTTTCTCAAAAAATGAATGTTTAGTGTTCGATAAATTCTCTAATTCAGAATTATCGAACACCTGTTTTACTATGATTATTCATAGTTGTAGGATTTGAATTATTTATTCACATTTGAAAAGAAAATTAGCATTAAATTCAACTGGCAATGAGATCATTAATACAATTAAGAAACATCCTTGTTGGAATTGCCGTTTCGGCATCGCTATTTCCGGCATTTAGCCAAACAACGCTTACATTTAACATAGAACAGCCCAGTTCGCCTTTGTTTATCGACCCCGGAACTAATCTGCAATTGGTCGCCGGAAGCACTGTTCAACTAGGCGGTAATCCAACGGCCAGTGGTGGGTATGGAAGTTACACATACAATTGGGATAATTCAGCGTATTTAAACGATGCAAGCCTACCAAATCCTACTGTGTCTGGCTTAACGAGTACAACAACAT
>Ga0304730_1002439_pt1 | contig 13270 bp, 17 predicted proteins | sample M_130628_MF_Meta_FD_190474 | JGI IMG/M metagenome (GOLD analysis project Ga0304730, IMG submission 190474) | Freshwater microbial communities from Lake Montjoie, Canada to study carbon cycling - M_130628_MF_MetaG (v2) (version 2) | ecosystem: Environmental > Aquatic > Freshwater > Lake | place...
AATAAAGTAAAAACTTTTTACTTTTACTTTTTAAAAAAACAAAAGTACAAAAAGTTTTCAAGTTTAACGAAATTAAACAAGTAAACAAAAATATTTATTTAATATATTTTAATATAATAAAATGATTAAAATTGTATTTATGTTAATTATTGGTGTAATTATGTTATCGTATGGTATATATTTACTTAATAAATTAAAAGAAGATGATGAGTCTAAAGATTCTAAAAGATTTTTTTATAGTATTCTTATAACTGTAGGAATTATTTTATTAGGTACTTCATTTTATGAAATAGTATTATATAATAGATTAAATTCTATTAGAAGACCTCCAAGTTTGCCAGAATTACCACCAATTTTTCCATTCTCATCTCCAAGAAATAATGTATAATATAATTAAAGGGTTAAAGAATGGGGTTTTATTACGGAAATGAATTTTATGGTTTAATAAAAAAATAGAAGAACAAATACCTAGCATATTTTGATAAAATATAATACAATATATGTATTATATTCATTCTTTTATTTATTATAATAAATAATCATTTAACCATTCTGGAGGATCTCTTTTTTTCCATGCATGTATATGTTGTTTACCATAGAAATAATAGTTTCTGTATGCCATAACTGAATCCTCTTCTTTATATGCATCTGGCATCGCTTGACGAGGTTTTGTAAAACCTATATCTTCTATTGGTGGTAAATTATTCTCTAATAATTCTAGATATTGTTCACATTTATGAACTTTTTCATATCTATATGTATATTCTTTGCATAATTCTCTAGTAAGTTGTATTAAATATTTGTAATTTGATAAACTTTTTCGTGACATAAATTGCAATTTATAAATAAAATAATAGTATAATTAAATGAATAGTATTACATGTACAATATGTGAGAAATCGTGTAAATCATTAAGAAGTATAACTGCTCATATTAGAACAAATCATCAAAAAAACTCAGATGAAATAAAAGATATTTTATTTAGAAGCAATCTAGAATTATTTAGAAATTGTTTATTTTGCAATAAAAAAATAAGACATTATATTAGTGATTCTCAAAGTAGAAAATGTTGTAATAGAGAATGTGCTTATAATTTAAATAGAAAAAAACAATCAAATGAAACAATAAAAAAGAGAATAGAAAATACAGATCAATTAAAAAAGGAGAAAAAGAGACAAGAAACATTTATAAAAAAATATAATTCATTATACGCACCAATAAACCCAGAAGAAAGAAATAAAAAAATATCTGAAAAATTAAAAAATAAACCGCATACCGAAGAACATCATAAAAAAGTTATTGAAAGTAAAAGAAAAAACAATACATTAAATCATTCCGAAGAAACTAAGAAAAAAATTAGTGAAAAATTAAAAAATACATTTAGAGATCCAAATTATGATAAAAGTAAATTAATTAAAAATCATACTAATAATTATAGACAAGGATATTATAAAAATTTTTATTGTCGGTCATCATATGAAAAATTATTTGTTGATTTTTGTGAAGAATATAATATAACATTAGTTTCTGCTGAAAATAAAAATTTTTGCGTACAATATACTGATGATGATAATGTTCTGAGAACATATTTTCCAGATTTTTATTTACCTGACTATGATTTAGTAGTTGAAATTAAGCCGCTTTCAATGTATGGTTATAAAAATAATATAAATAAATTTGATTCAATATGTCAAAAATTTAAATTTATTGTTATAACCGGAGAAGAATATTTATTAGATATAAAAAATTGGAATAAATTATATGAAGAATTAAATTATCACTTATAAAAAATTGAATTATAATTATGTAACTGTACTATATCCATGTAGATATGAATATATTTTTTTTAGATTTAGATCCTGAAAAAGCAGCTAAAATGCACGTAAATAAACATGTGATAAAAATGTTGGTTGAACACCTTCAAATTTTATGCACTGCTCATCACGTTTCTGGATCAAAGAATATTGAATTTAAACCTCCTTACAAAAAAACACATATTAATCATCCGTGTAATATATGGGTGAGAGAATCTTTATCAAATTACTTATTTTTAATTAAGTTTACTGAAGAACTTTTAAAAGAGTATACATATCGTTATGGAAAAATTCATAAATGTGAAAGTTATATTCGACTTATGAAAGATAATTTACCTAATATTAAAGATATAGGTTTTACAAAACCTGCACAAGCTATGCCTGATAAATATAAAAATCCAGACAATACTGTAGATGCATATAGAAACTATTATTTTTTTGATAAACAGCATATACATTCGTGGAAAAAAAGAGATATACCAGAATTTATTGTAAAAATGGAAGAAATATATGAATGTTCAAAATTTATATATTTATAATTTTTAACTTTACTTACAGTTAATTTTAAATTATTAAAATTTAAAATTAATTATATGTGTATTTACGTGCATTTTGGCGCATTCTTCAGGATCCAAATGTAAAAAAAATATATTCATAATAGCCTATATTTATATATAATATTAGTTTAATTTTTCATTTTTTATTCCTTCTTAATTTATTTAATTCTCTCTTACTCCAATCTTGTATACGTTTATATTGTGCATTACTTAATTTTATACGTTCTCCTTTTGGAGATTTTATGTAAAATGAACTAGATATATCTTCAATTTTTTCTGGAATTTCTTTTCTTCTTCCAAAAATATTTCCGTAATCTTTACGACTTCTACTTCTTTTACGACTTCTTAGTTTCTTACTTTTTTTACATGATTTAGAATATTTTCTTTTAGTTCTAGATCTTTTCATTTATTATAAAAAAATATAAAAAAATGAAAATATAATATAAGATATATTGTTAAAGTATGGTCACTAAGTTTATTTATTATTCAAAAAGTGCTGACGCAAAACCTGGTAAAGGTTCTGGAGAATATTTGAATGTAGGAGATGATTTTACTGAATTAAGTAAGATAAAAAACTGGAGAAAAACGTTATCAAATTTTTATATAGCTCCGTTTATTATAGATGATAATGAATGGAATTCCGTAGAACATTTTTTTCACGCAGTTAAGTTTAGAAATGGTAAAAAAGAAGGTAAAAATTATGATTATTATAAAACTTTTTCTTTAACTGGAAATAGACCCTGGAGTACTGATCCAATTTATGCAAAACAAGCTGGTAAAGCTGGAAGAATTTCTGAAGTTACAGGTAAAATATATGATAAAAAAATAGGTGATTATAAAATACCAAAAGATGTGGCACTTCGACCTGATTTTTATACAAATAAAATAGATAAGAAATTAGAATCAATAGCATTTCTTGCAAAATTTACACAAAATGAAGAGCTAAAAAATATATTATTAGCAACAGGAAATGCAGAACTTCATCATTATGTAGGAAGAGGAAAACCAAACTTATTTATGAAGAATTTGATGAAAGTACGAGAATGTATTAGAAAATATGATAACGTGTATGATTTGAAAGAAATGTCAAAGTTTTCAACAGAAATAGTAACAAAAGTTTTGAATGATTATTAAATTATAAACAATATAATAAATGTCGAGAAGTCGTAAAAGATCAAAATCAAAAATAAGGAGTAAAAGATATTATTTTAATAGTAATAATCCTAAAAAATCATTTGACGTATATATTGATAAGAATCCTAAAGATACAATACCTATTAAGTATAAAACAGTAGATGATGTAAAACATACAATTAATAAACTTGAAAGACTTTTCAAAAGTAAGAAATATTCACATAAAAGAATATGGCAAGTAGGTATGATAATGTATGTTAGATTAAAAGTATTAAAAGATAAAAAACCAAAAGAATATTCATTATCTAAAAAATATTTTAATTTTTTAAAGTCAAGAACCAAGGAAAAAACATTTGAAGAACGTAAAAAACTTAAATTTTATTTTTGAACTGGTTTAAAGAGATAGTTAATATAATAAAAAGTGCCATTATAGCTCAGTCTTGGTTAGAGCGCGCGCCTTTTAAGCGCGTGGTCGCGGGTTCGAATCCCGCTAATGGTTAAATATTTTAATTAATTTTTTAATTAAAATAAAGTTACAACTTTCATTTAAAAATGAAAATTTATACAAAGTATATAATAAAATCTCGATGCCAGAGGGACCAGAGGTTAGAAATTATTTTTTATATATAAAACCTATTTTGCATAATGAAAGAATATATACTTGTGAAATATTATCAGGAAAATACATAACAAAAAAAGAAATTTCCAACGTGGATAAAATTAAAAATATAAACATCATCGATGTTATTCTAAAGGGTAAAACAATTTTTATTAAATGTGAAAATAATATTAGTATCGCATTTGTACATGGAATGACAGGATATTATTCTACAGAAAAAGAAAAACATAGTCGTTTTGTTTTGAATCTAGAACACATCAAATTATATTATAATGATCCAAGGAATTTTGGTACAATAACCGTTTTTATAACAGAGGAAGACTTTAATAAAGCTTATAATAAACTCGGTCCGGATATCTTGAAAGAAGATATAACATATGAGAAATTTTATTCTAGAATTAGTAAGAAACATAAACTCGAAATAGGAGCAGTTTTATTAGATCAGAATTTAATTTGTGGAATTGGTAATTACTTAAGATGTGATATATTATGGTATTGTAAAATAAATCATTATAGAAAAGTCGGATCACTTACTGATGATGAAAAGAAATTATTATATAACACTTCAATTAATATAATTAGATATCATGCAAACTTAGATTACGAATTAGAATATGAACCAGATAATGAGTTTTTTGTATATATGCAAGATGAAGATATACATGGTAATGAAGTTTTAACAGAAAAATATAAAGGTAGAACTATTCATTATGTTGAATGGTAATAACCATATATTTTAATTAACCTTTTAGTCTCCATTGACGTAAATTTACTTCATAAAATTTTTCTTAACCTAAAAATGGGGTTAAGAAAAATAATCTTTAAAAATCTAGAGACTAATTGTAAAGGTATCTCCATAACATGATACAGTCATTGGTAGACTTAATTCAAAATTTTTATCATTTAATAACTTCTTTTGCATATCTACACGATTATTCTTTTTATCGCCAAGTGATGAATCTGCTTCAATAGTTTTTTGTTTATATTCTAAAAAAGTTTTTAAAAATGTGGTTTCATCACTATTTGGAATTGTATCTAAGTTGTATTTTTTATTATAATCCCATTGTCCAAAATTAAGATATGTGTCATATGCAATATATTTAGAAAGATTTGTTATTAAATTATGTTTTTTACAATATTCTAAAGCAGGACCCCAATATAATTTTTTAATTATTATCCACATTGCTTCATTAAAAACCGGATCATTTATACCGATTGATTTCATTGCTGCAGGTAATCCTTCCAAACCTTTTACAGATGAACTTCCGTCAACTTTTTGTACCAAAGGAATAAATTTTACTAAAGGATGTTTTGAATCTATTTTTTGTATTTCTTGTAAGACTTGTATAAAATCGCCAGTTCCGGTACAAAAACCAACTATAGAAATAGTATAACCTCTACCATCATTTATATTTTCAATATAGTTAATTTGTTTTTGCCAATCAGTAGAAGAATTTTCCGCGATACTTACTAATTTTAACATTATATCACTAGGGTGAACTTCATTTGGTTGAGGTGTTGGTTCAGGTTCAATGGGAGTAGGAGGATCGAAAGGTTTTATATTGATACTAAATTCAGTGGGCATTTCACCATCTCCTCTAAATTTAACATTTCTATTAAAATTAGGTTTAAGTGTTTTAAATTTTTTATCTTTTGGAATTAATTTATTACCAGAAATTTTAAAGTTTTCACATTTGGATATATAAGAACCCGTTGGAAGAACGAAAGAAATACTCCAATTACTAATACTATCAGAACTATTATTTTTTATATTTAAAATACCCTTGTAACTATCGTTATTTTTTTCATCTAGTTTTGCAAATACACTTATAGTAGACATTTTATTTATACCAAGATAATATTTTTAAAGTATAATTTAAGTTTGACAAATATACTATAATTAAAAATATTTTAAGTTTAAAATATTTTTAAGTTTATTTATAAATGATACCGAATCCTACATTTTTAGAATGTATAAATAAAATTAATAACGGAACTAATATTTTAAAAAGTTTAGATATAATATATGACAAACCGATTACATTTAAAAATTATGAATCTGTAGTTTATTATGAACCTGAAATTAAAAGCTTTGATTATATAGCAGCATTTGATCTTGATTGGACATTAACATATAATGAAAAACATTTGTTTCCAAAAGAAATAGATGATATTAAAATATTTCCAAACAGAAGAAAAGTTCTTGAAGATATTTTAAAAATTGGTTATAATATAGTTATTTTCACAAATCAAAAGTCTAGAACAAAAGATGAAAAAGAAAGAAAAGTTAGTAGAATAATGACTTTTATAAAAGAACTAAAACTTCCGGTATTTGTATATATATCAACTCAAGACGATAATTATAGAAAACCAAATATTGGCATGTGGAATTTATTTAGTAAAGATAAAGATATTAAAAATATTATATTTGCAGGAGATGCACTTGGTAGATTACAGGATTTTTCCGATAGCGATAAAGTTTTTGCAGAAAATATAAATGTAAATAGGTTATACTCTCCTGAAGATTTTTTTGGTAAAGCACCTGTTCCTATATTTAATAATGAAAATGAAATAGTAATTTTTGTAGGCATGCCCGGTAGTGGAAAAAGTAGTTATTATAATAAATATTTAACAGATCATATAAATATTGAACAAGATAAATTAGTTACAAGACAAAAAGTATTAAAACAATTAAATACATCTTTAAAAACAGGTAAATCAATTGTAATTAACGCGACTAATCCATCACAAGAAGATAGAGAAGAATTTTACAGAAAAGCATTAGAACATAATTATAAAATTAAAGTATTATATTTTATAATAAACGGTACAGGATTTAATAAATTAAGGGATAAACCTGTGCCAACAATTGTATATCATAAATATTTTAAAAAATTAGATCCACCAACAATAGAAAATACACCTGGAGAATTGTTTTATGTTTATTAAAATTTAAAAGTATATTATATATACATAAGTATATATAATGTTTCGTAAATATTATAAATTAAGTATTATACCAATAAGTTTGTATACATACAAAACTATAAAAGAAATAAACTTAAATAAATGCAGATTTTGTGCTTTTATATGTGTAACAGATAAACATAATTGTTTATACTGTATTAAAGATATTTTAACCAGAAATTAATTATGCATGTGCATCAAGTAATGGTATATTATCTACTTTATCTCCAAAATTAAGAGCAAGTTTTAAATTTGTAATATAGAATATACCAAATAATATACTAAACCAAATATAAATATCAACATTTATAGGTTTAAGATCTAAGCAACTTTCCCAAAAAGTTACACTTCCTAAAATAAGCCATAGTGCCAACATAATATTGAAAATAATTAAGATATTTTTAGAAACTTTGAGAACAAGACTGTTTTTACCAGTAATAATGCTAATAAATATAGTTATTGTACTAATAGAAGCAAATATACCCTTTATAATTAGCCATACAGACATTTTAATAAATGTATCTGAATCACATGTTATATCATTAAAATATTTAACACCTATAAAAAAATCTAAAAAAGGTATTAATACAGTCATAATTAATTCAAATATTACAAATAATATAGTTTTAATTATAAGTTTATCCATTATATTTTTAAAGTCGTATATGAGTTTAAAAATCATTTTTAAATTTTAATGTTATTATTATTATTTGCTTTTTTAAGAGCATCTTTATAACCTGTACTATATATATATTAGAAAATACATGAATTTCTTTACCGGATTTATGAAACAAATATATATCGTATTCATCGTCAAATGATAATAATTTAGGTAAATTATTAATATCTTTTAGTATTTTATCCTTTATAAGTATTATCAAATGAATATACATAACATTGTAATTCATGTGGAAGTTTATATGTTATATTTTTACATTTAAATAATACTTAATTTATTATAGTTTCTCTTGCAATAACTAATTCAAATAAAAATTTAGTAATTATAGGTAAATGTTTTACTGTAAGTGTTTCTTTTGAAACACTGGCGCCATTACGTAAAACTGGAATGTACCTTTTAAATTGTGTATTTTCTTCAAATAAAGTAGAAAATGTAGCATCAGTAATAATTTTTTCCAGTTTTTCTTTAATAATTATAATTTCATTAATAATGTAAGATAATAGTTCAATATCATTATTAATTTTCTTTAAAATTATATCGATATTATATTTACCTTTAGAAAAATTTTTAAAAACATCATAAAATAATTCCACTTTTTTGCTTGGACCGTCATGTTCTTTTGTATTCATTGTAAATCTTATTCTTTTTTGTCTGATAAGTTCAATCATAAGGTATTTTTAATATATAATTTTTTTTTATTTTTCAATTTTAAATAAATGAACGTGTCTCCAATTATTTTAATAATTTTTATACCATGTATTTTATTATTATTGAAACTAACAAATATTATAGAATCATTTAATTCTACATCTCTTTATGATACTCATATAAAATTAATAATTGAAAGCAATAAGATTAAAGTAAAAAATAATTTATCAAATATACCTATTTATGTTATAAATTTAAATAGATCTGTAGATAGGAAAAAATTTATGGAAAACCAAAGCAAAATTTTAAATATAAAAATTAACTTTATTGAAGGTATCGATGGTGATAATATACAAAACTTAAAAAATGGATCTTTTATGTTAGATAATAAAAATATAAACTATAGTAATAACATAAGCACTCTTAATAAGTATGAACTTGGTTGTTTTCTTTCACATATTAAAACATTATTAAATGCTTATTTTAATAACTTAGAGTATATTTTAATATTAGAAGATGATGTAACAATGTCTTTGGTTTCAAAATGGAATGTTAGTATAAAAGATATAATTAAAAATGCACCAAAAGATTGGGAAGCAATATCATTATATTGTGTTAAGAAAAGAAATACTAATGAAAAATATTTAAAAAACAAATTTTGGGGAACACCTGCTATTCTGTATAATAAAAATGGTATAAAAAAACTATTTGAGAAAATTTACGATAATAAAACAAACACAATAAATATAACTGAAGATTCTGCTATTGATTATTTTTTACAGCATATGATCAATACATATATGTATAATGATTATTTATTTACACCTATTAATGATAATAATAAATTAGATAGTTTAATTCACACAAATCATACAAATTCTCATAATAATACATCCAAAAAAATATTAAATAATTATTTATAACTTATAATAAATGACTTATTTTTTAGGAGGAAAAAAAAGAATTGGTAAAGATATTGCACAATATATTTACAATATTTCTAATACAGTAGAAAATGAAACTAATTTTGTAATAAAAGGTTATTGTGAACCTTTTTCTGGTATGATGGGGGTTTATCAACATATTCCCGAGTTATTTAAAGAACATAAACCTAAATTAAAATACAAGGGTGGAGATCGCAACCCGTATATCATAAAACTATGGAAAGGTTTGCAAAAAGGATTTAATCCCCCTATAAAATGTACTAAAAAAGAATATTATGACTTAAAAGAGAAAAAAGATGAAACATTAAAAGGTATATTTTTAGGTTTTGCAGCGTCTATAAGAGGTGTTTTCAGATCAACATATTTAGAAAGAAATATAGAAAGTCAAGCTATAGAATGTAAAAAAATAGCTAAAAAATTAAAAGATGTTAAATTATATACAGGTGATTATACTATATTTTCGGATTTAAAAAATTATATTATATATTGTGATCCGCCTTATAAAGGGTCTGTTTCCCCTTATTCAATTGGAGAAATATATAATACTAAATTTGATTATAATAAGTTTGTAGAATGGTGTGAAAAAATGAGTGAAAATAATATAATATTTGTTAGCGAATACACAAAACCATCTCCAGATTTTAAAGTTGTTTGGAGTAAGGGTAAAGAAAAATTATATGTTCTGTAAAATATATTTATTATTTTAGTATATTAAAAAATAAAAAGTTATCACGTATATAAGATTTTTCACCAGATTGTTTAACTATCTGTGGTACAACTATATACTTATTAAAATTATTAATCTTATCCATAACATGATCTATTGGATAATCCCATTTATCGTGTTTATCAAGATAATTTAATAGTTTTTTTACACCATTTTTTGATATTAAATAAGCATGTGTGCACATAGCACTGTCAGTTTTATAAACTGAAAACTCTCCTAAATCTTTAATTTTATCTGTATATTTTTCATAACAAAATCCTAAATGTATAAAATCATAATCTGGTATTAAAAATTTATTTATATCATCTTTAAAATATTTATCATTTGTAATTTCAGCATCATCCTCAAATATTATAACAGTTTCATAACCACTTTCTAATATTTTTTTCCATAATAAATAATGACTTAAAAAACAACCTTTTTCACCATCTGTTAATTTTTCGAACTTAGTAGATAAATTTTTCTGATATTTAGACATATTTTTACCGTCTACGGCATCAAAGATTATATATTTTTTGTCAATTTCTTTCATCTTTTTAATCATATTTGCACGTCTTTCTTGAGCTCTTTTTAAAGATATTATAAATATAGGAATATTTTCAAACTTTTCTAATATTTTAAAGTGATTAATAAGTCCAAAAATTATTATTAGAGTTATTATACTACAAATTATTATTGCATATAGCATTTTTATTTTAATTAATAAAATAAAAATTTAGTTTAATTATACTTTATTTTTTAATACTAATGATACATAACTATATTCTGCAGGCGAGGCTTCATTCCCTGAATTTTAATCTTTAGTCACCAGATTTTTAATTACAGTTTTTCTTAACCTATATTATAGGTTAAGAAAAAATTTATGACGTAAATTTTCATCATTAAAGGTTAAGGTATGAATGAACCTCCTGAAATAAGTCTTTTTTCATTTTTCTTTTTTTTCTATATCGCAAAGTGTTTGTAATACGCTTTTTATACTTTTTTCTATCTCTTCTTTATCATATTCTCTTATATAAACAAACCATCCTATTTTTGTAGTTTTATTTTCGCGTATATCTCCATAACGTGAAAATATACCATAAGAATAATCAGGCTGCCAATATTTTAAAGGTCCTTTTGCAAAGTTTATTTCGTATTTAAACAGATCATTATATTTTTCTATGAAATCTTCATCTAAGCCCATCATACATTCTACAGGTATTTGTTCATTATCTATATTTTTGTGAAGATGACCAGAATAATTAATATATTTTGTTATCCAATGATCATTTGGTAATACAATTCTCACAGCGTAACCATCTCTACATGTATTATATTCATATTGATATTCTTTATTATTAAAAATAATTGAATCATACTCTATATCTGAAGACATACCCACTTTTTATGAGGATATATTATGAAAATATTCATTTTTTTTACATATTTAACCTGAAAAAGTATCTTCCTTTTTCTTTCCAATATATCAAACCATTTTTTTCATTATTTTTAACTTGATTCATCTTATGTACAATACCCGCGTCAATTGATCCCTTAATATTTTGTGATGTTGTTTTACCAAATTTATTAGTTAATAATAACCAATTAATTATCTCCGATCTTAATAATTTATCACCAATCTTTTTATGGTCTATAATTTGTTTAATGATTTCATCAATAATTAAAAACTGTAAACTATCTTTTCTTAATTCATCCGAATCCATTAAATAATAAATGTTATCCTCTACTTGTTTATTATCTTTAACAGTTCGTGGTTTTACTAATTTAACTTCTCCATGAATTTGGTTATAATTTTCTAATTTAATTTGAATATTATTTTTCTGTTTATTCGAAAATTTATGGAGTTCTATAATTTTTTCCTTTTCTTTTTCATATTTTTCTGGTTCTAATGTACATAAAATATCTATACTTGATTTCATTTCTCTTAATATTTTTTTTTCTTTTCTTGCATTAGGATTCGGTATTGTTTTTGTTATTATTGTTTTAATTTTATAGTGATTACTCGCCACTCGATTTTTATAATATTCAATTGTATCTAAATATTCACGACATACTTGTATATTACCAGTTTTTGATAATTCTATACATTTTTGTATTTGTTTTTCTGCCATTTCATAACTATTTAGTACTTTTTCTTTAATTTTCATATCAACTACTATAATAGGTTTAATATCATCTCCATGATTACCATTTACTCTACTTAAAACTTGTTTTTGAAGTGCTGCTGATTCATTCCCGGAAAATTTAACAATTTCTGCTGTAAGATGCCAATTTTGGGGTTTATTATAATGGGATGTATATGATATTCCTTCACAAACCATATCAAAACCTATAATCAATATTCTAGGATGATTTTGCACACCTCTTTCGGTCAAAAATTGCAAACAATCAGTTATTCCTATAGAATTTTTAATATTAGAAGTGAAATAATGTGCGTTATCTTTAATTTCGGAATACTGAACATCTCCATCTTCATTTTCTATACCAAATGATTCGTTAGAAATATCTTTATAATACAAAGTGATACCTTCTCCTTGATATAATATAATAGTCCATACTTCAAAATCCTTATTTTCTTGAAACCATAATAACATTTCTTTTTGTTTTTCTAATTTTCTATGATATTTACATAAAATTATATGTGGATGTAAGTCAACTTTATTATTTTTTCTGTCATATCTTTTAATTAATTTTTCATCTGTTTTTCTTTCTAAAAAATTAAGTACTGATTGAGGTATTACATCAGTCTTATTATCTTTCTTTGTATTAAATTCTAAATCCCATATCCAATCCTTAATACCAGTATGGTATTCTCCGGGAGGTATATATACTATGTTATCTGAATATAAATTCTCAACCATAATAAAATCTTGGCCAGTTGCAGATATATTTATTATCTTCTTAGCATATTTTTTCATATATACAATAGAATCATCGTATTTTACATGTTCATCATGATAAATATCATCATCCTTTTTATATGCACCAGTTTTATGTACTTCATCTAATATAAGTACTAAATTTTTATGTTTTAAAAATTTATTTAATCTTTGAATTTGTGCATATTCTTTAATAACAAAAATTAAACGTGGTTCTATTCCCGATAACGCATTTTCTAAAGATTTTAAATTACATTTATTTAAACTATCATAATATAAGACACTTTCAGGATTAAATCTTT
>Ga0304730_1002443_pt1 | contig 13264 bp, 15 predicted proteins | sample M_130628_MF_Meta_FD_190474 | JGI IMG/M metagenome (GOLD analysis project Ga0304730, IMG submission 190474) | Freshwater microbial communities from Lake Montjoie, Canada to study carbon cycling - M_130628_MF_MetaG (v2) (version 2) | ecosystem: Environmental > Aquatic > Freshwater > Lake | place...
TTTATTTAAAAATTATAAACCTCCATATCTTGTTCCTCCCAAACCTAAAAATCCACCATAAATTGTAGATGTTTTTTCTAAAGATGTTAAAGGAATACCTAATATTTTTTTTGTGATGAATGGTAAATATGGAAAAACACCTATATTAGCAGTAAAATCATTATTTATTTCCAAGATAATATAAACATTATCTGTGCTACTTCCTTTAATAAATACTTTATCGCCTACTTCGAATTTTTCTTTTAAAGGAGAAGGATAATCTGTTGGAAATAATTCTTCTTCTGCTTCAAATTCTTTATGTCTTATAATATAAGTATATAATTTATTAAATAGTTTATCATCTAAGATTTTATATTCATTAAATACATTTTCCCATATAGTTGCAAATTTTTTAATATCTTCTGTAGTAAATTTTCTGGAATGACTTGGAGTACCTACATTTTCGTATAAAAATCTATGGATTAATTCAGACTTATTTTCAATATTTTTTTCTCTATTTATAATTTCAGGTATTTCAATTTCAGCATGTTTCATTCCATCTTTTCTTTTTATTATACGTTTCATAGTACGTCTTTTAGAACGTTTCATAGTACGTCTTTTAGAACGTTTCACAGTACGTCTTTTAGAACGTTTCATAGTACGTCTTTTTGTATTTTGTATATATTTCTTTTTTGACTGTAAATTTTTTCTCATTTATATATTTAAATATAAAATAAAAAATGAATATTTAAAATATAATATTCTATATAATTATAGGATGACTAGTATTCAAATTGCATCAGATTTACATATTGAGTTTAAAAATGATGATATTCCCGATCCTTTAAATTATATAACACCTTCCGCAGATATTTTAATTTTAGCTGGCGATATTGGTTCTTTATATAAAATAGGACAATTAAGAGGATTTTTAGAAAAATTATGCCCACTTTTTCAAACAGTTGTTTATGTTCCAGGTAACCATGAATATTACACTGTTCAAAATTATGAACAATTATCAATGAATAAATTATTAAATAGATTATACGAAATAGAAAAAGATATTCAAAATTTATATATATTAAACCAGTCAAGTATTGTTATAGGTGATATTTGTATTACAGGATGTACATTATGGAGTAAACCTATGGTAATTATACCAAAATTTATAGTACGTATATATGGTATGAATACTGAAATATATGAAAAAAAGTTCAGTAATGATATTAATTATTTAAATAAAATGATAGATTATTGCAATAAAAATAACTTAAAACTAGTAGTTGCTACACATTATTGTCCGACGTATGATGTTATTAATGAAGAAAAAATGAGAGACCGCTTTGTTTCTTTATATGTATCTAATTTAGACCATTTATTAACAAAAGAAAAAATACATACATGGATCTGCGGACATATACATAGTAATTTCGATATAATTTCTAAAAATGGTACAAGAGTTGTTGGTAATCAATTAGGAAAGCCAAGAGATAAGATAACAGATTATTCTAAGGAATTAGTACTTAAAATTTAATTTTTATAAATAAACATTTATAAAAATTTTTACAAAATATTTATATATAATAAATGGAAGAACAATTATCAGAATAAAAAAACTAATTAGGTCTTCTAACAGAAGTAGAAAAAGAGAAGTAGAAAGTCTAAAAGAAGTAAGAAAAGTGTTTTAACCTCTAGTATCCATTTTGATGTAAATTTACTTCATAAAATTTTTCTTAACCTCATTTTTATGTTAAGAAAAACTGAAATTAAAAATCTGGAGACTAACGGTTAAGCGATTCTAAAAAAAAATAAAGCTGCAAAAACTATTCAGAAAGCTTATAAAAAACATAAACAGTTAGAATCAATCTTACAGTTTCTAAAATCAAAAAAAATTGCAAATGAATTTGATTATACTCTTGAAACAGCATATGATTATATTGGTTATTTAGAAGAAGAAAAAGGAATATATGACGCATAGCTATATCTTAATGTTGAACATATTGTTAAAGCTATTACAAGTAAAGATAAAAAATTTAAGAATAAGATAGTAAAATTGATTGACGGATTGATTGATACATCGGAGGAAGATGTATTAACTGATATAATGTACAAAAAATTTCCGAACATTTATTTCAGAATCCAAGATTTAATTGATATGGTTAAAGGTGTATATATACCAGAATATGTTTAAACTATTTTTTATAATATTTTAATTAAATATTTTTAATAAAAACTAATTAAAAATAATATTAATATTAATAAAAATGGCAACAATAATTGATGATGATTGTAATATTCCACAAAAAAAATGTGAAACTAGCGCTAATTATAATAAAGATGATATTGTAGATATTGCTGATAAATGTGGTGTTGATATTTATAATGAAAAAGGAAAACTTAAAACTCGCAAACAACTTTGTAAAGAGATTGCAGAGAAACAACAAAAAAATAATCAACCATTTGCAGCAGAAATTCCTTTTCCATTAACTATACCTGAACCCGAACCTTTACCTTTACTTATACCCGAACCAGTTATACAAGCACCTATATACACAGAAGATATATTAAAAAAGAATACAAAAGCAAAATTACTTGAAATTGCAGACGAATTAGGTATCAAAAAATGGAAAAATAAAGCTATAAAAGGTTTTAATAAACCTGATATTATAGAAGCTATTTTAACCGCAATTGCAGTTGAAGAACCATTACCAGTTCCTTTACCAGAACCCACAATAATTGTAGTAGAGGATGAACCTCCAACTGATATACCTTTAGAAGTAATTGAAAAACCAACAAAAAAAGATTTAAATAAAAAAACAAAGAAACAATTAGTGGAAGATGCAGAGGAATATGGTATTACAAAATGGAAGGGTAAAAATATAAAATATCAAAATAAGCCAGATATTATAGATGCTATTTTAGATTATTTTGAAGCGAATGTGGCTCCTACAGTTGTACCATTACCGTCTATTAAAATTCCTTCACCCGTATCATCAAGAATTCCTTCACCTGTAACTTCCCCTAAAAATATACAAGAATTAATTAAACAAAAAAGACAGGAACTATTACGTGCACTAAAATTTAAAGAACAAGAAAAATGCAATGCTTTAGAAGGAAAATATTGTTCAGATGATAATGTTTGTGATATAGGTAAAACCCCTAACATATGTATAAGTAAAGAAGAAGCTACGTATAGAAAAAATAAAGGTTTTGCAAATATTTTTAATATTGGTAATAAAAAATTAATCGGTAATGAAAAACAAATAGATGATTTATTAAAAAGTTTCGGAGGAGCTGAAGAAACAAAAGAACCTATGGAATTGATTTTTGAAGAAGAAATACCAGTTAAACCAAAGAAAAAAACACGTAGCAAAGCTAACTTATGTAATGTATGTACGTATGTGAATGATCCAGATACACTAGAATGTATAATATGCAATAGTGATTTAACAGAAGAAGAAATAAATAATATTGTATTACCAGAAGATACACAAGTAATAGAGAAAGATATAATTCCAGAAGGAACTAGAATAACAGAATTAGAAAATATAGAAGATATACTTAATGAAATACAAAAAACAGAAGATACTAAAATTAACTTAGAAGGATTAGATGAAGCTAAGAAAAAAGTATTGTATTGTTTAGGTTTACTTAATTAAAAATATTAAACTAAATATTAGTTTAATATTCAATATTATCAATGATAAATTTCTTGATAGAATTAAGTTCTAAATATTCACATAATGGAAGAGATTTATTTTCAACAAATTTTAATAAATTTTTTTGAATAATATATACAGTGTCATAAAAATACTCTTCGATTTTTTCTTCATCTTCGTCATTCAAATAATAATTTTCATCGTCAGAATTATACTCATTATAACTATCGTTATCATATCCATAATTTTTTTTATTTTTTAATTCTTCCTTAACCATTTTATGTTTATTTTATATTTTTAAATCCATTTATTAACATGTTTAGAAGACTTGTTGTAAATAAATCTGCAAAACTTTAGAAATAATTCTTCAGAGTTCCAATCATTATTTTTAGATTTTGAATATTTTTCTCCAATAGTTTCTTTGAATATACCGAATAGACATACTAGATTATATTTATATTCATTAAACCAGTCATTAAAATTTGGTTTAAATGGTGTTTTATGAGGGATATAATTACTTATAACTGTTTTTCTAGACATATATAATTATTTATTCATCAATCTTTAAATCTGTTTCATCATCAATTTCTTCAGAACCTTCTAATTCTTTTAATTCATCCGCAATTTCAGCGTCTAATTCATCATCATTTTCATCATCGCTTGGCTCAATTTCTTCCACTTCTGTATTAAAAGATATATGTTTACTTGGTATTATTTGCGGAGATGATGGAGGAGTTTGTACCCTTGCAGATTGTTGTTTAGGTTTTTTTTGTTCAAAACTCGGTTGTACGTGAGGAGGGTTAAAAGGTTGTATGTGAGGAGGATTAAAAGAATTTTGCACGTGATGAGGATTAAAAGAAGGTTGTAAGTCGGGAATATTTATTTGTGGTTGCATTTGAGGGTTATTCATAGAAGGAATATTCATCGAATGAATATTTGTAGGAGGTTGGGTAGAAATATTTGTATGTATTTGAGACTGTGGTTGTATGGTTTTAGTATCATTACTTTTTATTTTATATTTTTTCTCTACTTGTTGTAATGTTTCTTCTAAATCTTCTATTCTCTGTCTTAGATCATCAACATAGTTTAAAAGTTTACCATTTTTACTGCTAAAATATATGATAATTATAATTATGACTAAAAATATAATACCGAGAAATATATATTGTTTATTTTTTTCAAGTACGCTTAACATTTTATATAATTTTATGAACGTTTTAAATAATAATTTGTTAAAATATGCAATTTAAAACTTTGACTTATAATATAAAATGAGTTCTGATAAAAACAAAGTAGTATTGAAAAAAATTAAAGATTCAACACATATTCTACATCCCGATTCTAAATTAGTTTTGCAATCTTCTAAAGAAAGAATTGTGATTGGTAGATATGTAGATAATGAAATATTATCTTTGAATGATGAATCTATTGAATTATGTGATAAATGGAACTTTAAATATGATAAAACATTTTTGAAATCTGATGATATAGAAGTGGGCGATGAAAATGAAGACGGTGAAAATGAAGACGGTGAAAATGACGAAAATGACGAAAATGAAAATGACGATGGTGAAGGTTCTGGAGAAGAAAACCATGAGGTAGAAAACAATGAGGTAGAAAGCTTACATGAAGTTGAAACAAAAGAAGAAGATAATAAAATTCAAAAAAGTGATAACGTCGAACCGTTGCTTTTAAAATTTGGGGATGATATTGGTAAACTTCATTTAGAACTTCTTAAAAATGTATCCAAATATGAACAACAATATTTATCAAAAATAGATGAGTTAGAGACAAATTTAAAAAGTAAAGATAATGAACTTGCGGATTTAAAAGTTCAACATGATAAACTAAGAGAAAAATTTAAGAAGATGATGAGTGAATTTATGGAAAATGTTTAATTATTTTTAAACTTATCTAAGTTTAAAAATATTATTGACAATAATTTTGTATAATTGGTTTATTTTCATCATAAATACCTCTTTTAACAGCTTCTTTAAGTATTGCATTAAATATTTCATTAAATTTTTTAGTATGTCCTACTTCATCACATAAAGCATGTGAGATTTCATGTAATAATACATATATTAACATATTTGTATCATAATAATTACCATTTTTATCTTTTAAACATAAAAAGATCTTTTCTTTATTAATTGTATAAGATTTATTACCTTTATATAATCCAACTTCATTTAAAACATCTCTTTTATTGATAACTTCAAGTATACCTGAATATTTTATATCATTAGAAAATAGCGGAGCAATTTTAACTTTTAATTCAGGTAGAATTGGATCATCTTGTAATGTAAATTCTTCTAGGATTTGGGTTGTTATGTATATTACTAAACCGACAATTACTAACATAATAAATATTCTTTTAAAGTTGATTTCAATCATCATTTTATATTAAAAGTAGAAATTAAAAAATGAAATTAAAAAATTACTTTATATATTATTTTAGAATGGAAGATTATAGAGGCACCGGTAAAGAAGCTTTAAAACTTTTTTTAAATAAAGAACAGAATATACATACTTTTGAAAAATATATTTATGATCTTTCTGACGAAAAATATTACAAATTAAATATATATCAAACAATTTGTGATATTAATTCAGGTAATAAATTAACCGATATTCTTAAAAAAATAAAAGAAAAAATAGGTTTTAAACATGAATCATTTTCGGAATATATATTTGAAGAAGAAGAACAAAATAATTTTCTTATTAAACCTTTTGAAATTGAAGAAGGTGTTTTGGAATGTAAATGCGGTAGTAAAAGAGTATATAGTTATAGTAAACAGAGTAGAAGCGCGGACGAACCTATGTCAACTTATGCAGAATGTATGTCATGTAGAAAGAAATGGACATATAGTGGTTAATTTTTTAATATTATTTTTATATTTAATAATATAAAAATGAGCAGTAAATCTTATAAAATAAATCCTTGTAAAGGATGTAAAAAAAATTATGATATTAAAGATATCAATAATATTAACCAATGTTGTTATGATACTTTAGGTGCATATGTCGGTGGTACCTTAAATGACTTTAGAAATAGTCCTGAAGCTGCAAATTGCGATCAATGTCTAACAGAATCCAAGTTAGCAATGGGTCGAGATTTATGCGAATTTCGTTTAACCGCATATCCTGGATGGATACAAGCACCACATTATTTTCCGGGATTTTTAGAAAGTGAAGGTGATGTAGAAAAAGCGAAAGATATGTGTATGCAAACATGCGAGACAAATACATATTCAGGAGAATGCCAAAGAAATTGTAAAATAGATGCGGATGCAGTAGAATCAGTTGAAAATTTCCTAATAAATAGTAAATTTTCAGATAATAATATATTTAAAAATGATGCGGTATTTTTAACTGCAATATCAATAGGAATAATTTTAGGAGTTTGTGCTTTAGTATTTGCAATAAATTTTATTAGAAAGTAGTATTCTAATTTTTAAACTATAACTTTAGTTTAAAAATTATTATAAAATCAATGGTGCTAAAGCATTAGAAAACTTAGTTGAATCAGCATTTAATTCTTTTATATTTAGTGAACCATTAAATAGTTTTTCATCAAAAAAATCTGTATCTTCGTCAGAATTCATACCTTCATCTTCATACTCATCAACTTTTTCTTGATCTTGTATATTTTTAAGTTCTTTGTTTTCAATTAGTTGTAATGTATATTTTAAAGATTTATCTTTTAATCCAACTGATAATTCTCTATATTTTTCTATTTCTTTTTTTCTATAATTTATATCTTTTTTTAATTTATGATATTCGTTTATTTTACTTCTTTTTTGTTCATCTAAATCTATAATTTCATCTACTTTTGCAGTAGCAAAGGGTTCTATAAAACATGCTAATTTTCTAGCTTTTATGTCTTTTGATTGATTACCGTGTTCATCAATAGTAACAAATATTCCCCTTGAAGTATCATTACATTTTATCATTTTTTTACCATCATCTGATGTTAAACAAGGTGCTAAAATTCTTGCAACACCGGTTTGACCATCATATATATCTTTATGAGTTATATTATTTAATGCACTAATAAATTTATCTTTGACAATATCTTTATCAAAAGCAATTAAATTATTATTTATATTTGTTGTTGTAGTTGTTTTAACTTGTTGGGCAATTTTATGTATACATTCATGATCTGTTTTATAAACTTCATTTTGACCTTTTAATATAGATATTTCATTTTCATATTTTTGTTTAAGTGTGGATAATTCAATTTCATGTTCTTGTTTAAGTGTGGATAATTGTTTTTTTAAATTTATTATTTCAATATCGATTTCATCTTTATCTTCTTTTAATTTTTCTTTACAAATTAACAAATGATTTTTTAAGGTTTGTTTTGTTGTTAATATTTTAAAACAATATGTACATGAAAATTCATTAGTATTTTCAATTATTCCTTTTTTCTTTTGTATATCAAGACAATATTTTGCTCTTTTTATATGATGATTTTTAGAAGATAAACTACTAAAGGTTTTGTCGCAATATTCGCAAACTATACTCATGTTTATTATAACGATTTTATCTTTTTAGATAAAATTTTATTTTTTACATAAAATTTTATTGTATTTGGTCATATTTTACCATTTTTAGATAAAATGTTTCGCATCTCTTATAGAAAAAAAATAAAAAAACTTCAACACACAATTTTTGTGTGTGTTGGATAATATTTTATGTAAAAAAAATAAAATATAAATTACTAAAAAATTTTTAAACTATATAGTTTAAAAATTTACAATTGTTCATATGGAATTCCTAGTTTTTCTAAAGCCATATAAAAGCAAACTGTGTCTACAAATAAGTTTATAGCTTCCGGACTTTGATATAATAAAGTATTTTCTTCTAAATTTTTAATAAAAATTCTTTCTTGTCTAGTATTTACTTGTTTTTTTAATAATATTTTACAATTGTCTTTCAAAAATTCTAATATGTTAACAACTTTACTCTTTATTTTTTTAGAATATTCTTCAACATCTTTTTGTGTTATATTTGACATTCTTGTTTTTTATTATATAATAAAATTAAAAAATCATTTTTAATTTTATAAACACCCTTTAATACTTCTGTATAAATCAACTGCTTGTTCAGATGTTATGTTATCAAATAATAATTTTACACTATCACTTTTATCTTCTTCTTTAAATTTTTGATTTTTTTTCTTTAATATAGGATCATCTCTATATAAATTGAATTTATCATTTTCTGTTGGATTATATGTTGCATTTTTTATTATAATTTCTTTTATTAACTTAAATAATTCTCTTTTATCACTTAATAATAAAATATTTTTAAGTAATTGTAAAAAATCGACTGAAGTTATCGAAGTTTTTTGTGTATAATCTTCTCTATAATCATTATCACGGAATATATCTTGATATATTTTTCTAAAAATATTAGTAAGATATTCTTTTAAATTTCTGATGATATTTTCACAAAGATCAATAAGTCTGCAGTCCATTTTCCAATATCTCTTTTCTTTAATAATATCTTCGAGAATATAAAAACTATAAGGGTCATCTTCTGAAGATTGTTTTAATGGTATATATACAATATTATTAAAACCATATCTGTTAATAATATAATATTCAATACATTCTTTTAATGGAATTATAACTGAACCATAGTTATAAAATTTATTAATAAAGTTTTGATAATTAAATTGAACATAAAAGCTTGGAGAATGTGTAAAAATTTGTATTGATGATTTAAATCTTACAAATTCATCAATATCCATTGGTATATCATAATAATTACCGTAATATATAAATCTAGAATCAATACTTCCTAATGATTTAATAATAATACTAACAATTTTCTTCTCTTGATGGCCTTTAAATTCTAATATTTTTCTCAGTTCATTAATATGTTTATTTAAAAGATTTATATATTCTGCAATACTTAAAACACCTAAAAGTTTCTTTCTTGTATTTTTAATAATATCAAGATTTTTATTATACGTCCTTGCAGTTTTAATGGTGTCAAATTCTTTATCAAAAATTATATTACATTGTTCTAGATTCCCAAAAATATGTTTCGAATTATATATTTTAATATCTATTTCTTTTATTTTATTTTGTATGATATCATTATCTGGTTCTTGTACAAGGTCTATACAATTATTTTTAAGTGTTTTATAAGTTCTAAATTGTGTTTTTTTAGTATCTGTTTTATCATCTTCAGAATTACATGGACTTGTAGGTTGAGTTTTATTATTGTCTTTAGATATAGATAATTCCAAGTTTAATTCATTAGGAACATTGATAAACTTTTGAGGTAAATGTTTATCTATTATTTTATTAAGAGTTTCATTTTTAATACGTTCCTTTTTAAGTTCATTCTCAAGTTTGATAATTTTTTTTTGAAAAGATAATTCTTCTTCTATATTTACATCTTCTTCTACATCACTGTCTTCGATTATGTATTCATTATTATCATCAGAATCTATAATAATAGTTTTATTACACTTATGATTTTCAATATTTTTGATACCGATTGTACAAAAATTGCATCTCTTACAAGTAAAAAATATGTCTCTATATTCAATACAACGCTTAAAAGTCTTTTGATGTTTAATAAGCAAATTTAAACTTTTAAAGGTTTCTAAACAGAATTCACAAATAAATTTATTCATTAATTTTATTTTAAGAAATTAAAATATGTATTAGTTCAATTTTATTTTATATTTACACCTTGAATATCTAATTTTTAGTTAATTTTAATTCTTCATGTTTATGAGCCATTTATTATATTTTAGATTTAAAAACCGATATATTAAAATAAATGGCTAAAAATATTTTGAGAAAATATCCAATTAGAACTACAAGAAATAAATGGGAAATAAAAATGTTCAGCCAGCATATATGCAATGAAAGTTGTAATATAAGATTTGAAAATGATATAAATTTTCCAGACCAAATATTAGTAACTAATAATCCTAGATATATCGATAATAAATGTGAAAACTATAATGCAATAGAAAAAACTTTTGTTAGATTTGCTTATTTTAATTATGATACTTCTCAACTTAATGATGATGAAATTTTATATGACGCAGATAGAATTGTTATACCAGATAAAGTATTTACTTTAACAGTAAATTATCCTTTATCATATTTTTTTGAGATTATAGTACGTACTGATAATGAGGGTTTTACATTAAAACAATTAGTTGCATATGTTAGAACATTATATGAATATATATATAATGAAGAAGAACGTACATCTACACCTCAAATATATAATCTTAAAAAATATTGTTCTTCATGTGGTACTAAAGACTTACAGAAATATATAGAAAATATCGATAAAAATGAAGGGGATTGTGATATATGTTTTAATGATTATACTGAAGATAATCAAGCTGGTAAATTAAAATGTGGACATATATTTCATAATTCTTGTATTTCACGATGGTTTTCTACGTCGGGAACGTGTCCTATATGCAGATCTAATATTTTCGAATGTAAAAATTGTGATGGAAATGGAATTATATATTATCAATTTACTGGTACTGTAATACCAATTGAACAAAGGGGAATGTTTACTCATAGAAACCATACAAACGGTATTTTTGGTATATATGAGTGTGATATAGAAGATCTAATACTGGATAAAATGGTATATGATAGGAAGAAAAAAAAATTACATATAAATATAATTTCTTAAAAATAATTTAAATAAAAGATTTTTAATTATAAAAATGAGTACTGATTATAATTTAATCGCATTTAAAGCAATTACAACATTTACGAATGAATTGAATGAAAACTTCGGTTCTAATAAGCAAAATCATGCTTTAAAACTTTACGATCGTTTAATTAGTAAAACTTCTTTATCCCATGATAAGGCTATTAAAAAGCATATAGATTGTTTTAGAACTTTTTGCGTTGATAATCGCGACGGTTTATTATCTAAAGATATTAAGAAATTTATAAGTTCAAAAGTTGAATATTCCCCTAAAGTTTACATTGATTTTATAAATATTTTTAATCTTGCTGATAAAGAGACTACAGAGGTTATTTGGAATCATTTATTAACTATTTCTGCACTTTTAGATCCAGCTGGCAATGCTAAAGAAATTCTTAAGAAAAATAAAGAGCATGCTACTGAAGCCGATTTCTTAACTGATATTATTAATAAAGTTGAGAATCATGTCAAACCAGATTCTAATCCTATGGAAGCAGTTTCTACTATTTTGAGTTCTGGAGTTTTTACTGATTTAATTTCGGGTATGAACAATGGTATTCAAGATGGAACATTAGATTTAGGAAAGTTGATGGGAACAGTTCAAACAATGTGTTCTTCGTTGAGTAATTTACAAGGAGGAAAAACAGGCGATTCTCCAAATGATATGGGAAATATGTTTAGTCAATTAGTAGGTAATTTAAATAATCCGGATGTTTCTAAAGGACAACCTGATTTGGCAAGTATGTTAGGACCTATGATGTCTTCTTTGAGCAAGCCATCAGAAAATAAAGATTCTTAATTTTAAATGATGTAAATTTACGTCATAAATTTTTTTTTAACCTGTATTTTAGGTTAAGAAAAACTCAAGAAAAAATTGAATATTTTATCAGACTTTTTAGGTTAAATATCAGCATGGATATGAATATGAATACGAATATGAACGGATACAGTTATGGTTCCGATATTGAATATAATTCTGAATATGAAGAATATTTGGAAGAATTAGAATATAAAAGACAAGTAGTCGAGGAGAAGGAGAAGTTGAGAAAGGAGAAAGAAGAGAAGGAGATAATCGAGAACGAAAAGTTACAAGCTGAAAAGCTTAAGAATGAGTTACATGTCGTAACACCATTTTTAAATTGGGCTAAAACTCAAAATAAAGTGGTTGTAGAGAAGTTAAGTTTTGAAGATTTTGATAAGGGATGGACACAAGTAAATTACGAAAAGAAACAAAAAAATGAGAAAAAAGAAGAAGAAAAGAAGATTGTAAATACTAACAAAACTGAGATTTGTAAATACGCTTTAAAGAAAGAAAAGTGCGCCCATAAAACCTGTCGTTATGCACATTCTATTATGGAATTAAATGTTGTAGAATGTAATTATGGTTCTAACTGTAAAGCTGTTAGATATAATTCTTACACATGCAGATATTCAAATGATACAAAAAAAGATAAGATTTGTATGAGAATTCATCCGAAAGAAAATAAGGAAAATTTTTATAGCAGGGTCAATAAATTTATTCCTTTAACGGAAGAAGAGATGGATTTAGTATATAATTGCATTGAGGAATTTGAGGAAAAAAATTCAGAGTTTGTACGTAGTTTTGACGAGAAAGCTAAGAAGTTACCTTCAAATAAATCGATTAAATATGTCATTCCAACTCCCTTTTACGAAATACAAGCTTTTTCTTATGGAACATTAGAACCTGTGAAGGAAGAGAAAAAAGTTGAGAAGAAGGTTGAAAAGAAGGTTGAAAAGAAGGTTGAAAAGAAGGTTGAAAATAAAGAGAAAGAGGTTGAGAATAAGAAAATAGAGAAAATCAAGAAAATTGATGTACAAATAAAAGAAATGCAAGAAAAAATTAGAAAGAATAATTATATATATGAAAAATTTATTCTTCGTGTTGACAATAC
>Ga0304730_1002444_pt1 | contig 13263 bp, 22 predicted proteins | sample M_130628_MF_Meta_FD_190474 | JGI IMG/M metagenome (GOLD analysis project Ga0304730, IMG submission 190474) | Freshwater microbial communities from Lake Montjoie, Canada to study carbon cycling - M_130628_MF_MetaG (v2) (version 2) | ecosystem: Environmental > Aquatic > Freshwater > Lake | place...
ATTTCACCTACCGCAAATGTATAAGCACTATCCCCAATAAAACCATTTAAATTAGTTCCTGTATCAATGCTAATTATATCTCCAGACTTCAATTCTATATCTTTTGGAATGCCATGCACTACAGCGTCATTTACACTAATACAACAAGTAGCCGGAAACTCATGCCCTTTGGCTCCGTAACCTAAAAAAGCCGGAGTAGCACCATTGTCCTTAATAAATGTAAATGCTATATCATCTAGCTTTTTAGGTGTCATTCCAGGCTTAATATGTTTTGCAACTTCTGCAATGGTTGCACAAGTAAGCAAACAACTCTTGCGAATTAATTCTATTTCTTCTCTGGTTTTATAATATATCATTCTTAAATAAAATTTTAACCCCAATTCGGATTGATTATTAAATGGCTGCAAAACTAATTGAATTAATATAATATTGAACAAGTTAGCAGATAATTAAATATAGTAAATAAAAAACCGTTTAGCTGATACTCAACTAAACGGTTTTCGTAATATTCTTTTTAAAATTAACTAGCAATCGGCGTAGGGCTGCTGATAGGAGTTCTACCAGAAATTCTACCGCTTTGCATTAATCCATCATATTGCTTTTCTAACAATTTGCTTTCTATTTGTTGCAATGTATCTAAAATTACACCTACCATGATCAACATACTAGTACCTCCAAAGAAGTTAGAGAAATCACTAGTAATACCACATAAACGTGCTATTGAAGGCAATACACCAATCAATGCTAAGATTACAGCACCTGGCAAAGTAATTCTATCAATAATAGTAGCAATATAATTAGCAGTATCTTCACCTGGTTTTACACCTGGTATAAAACCATTACTACGTTTCAAATCGTCACTCATTTGTGTTGGATTCATAATTAACGCAGTGTAAAAGAACGTAAAGGCTATTACCAATACTACATAAGTAATACTATACAATAATGATGTAGGATCTTTAAATTGCATTGCCCAAGAACTTGTATTGCCAGATAATAAAGTACCAGGAATAAACAAAATAGCTTGCGCAAAGATAATTGGCATTACATTAGCCATATTTACTTTCAAAGGAATAAAATCTCTAGAACCACTTACATCTTTTAATGTTGTAGCACCTGTCATTCTACGAGCATAGTTCAAAGGAATTTTACGAGTACCTTGTGTAAGAACAATAATTCCTAAGATAGTAGCTAACATTGCAACAATTTCAATCACATAAACAATTAATCCGCCGCCGCCGCCAACTGCTCTGCTATTCCACTCATGAATCAATGCAGGAATTAATCTAGCGATGATACCAGCCATGATGATTAAAGAAGTACCGTTACCAATACCTTTTTCAGTAATTTTTTCACCCATCCACATTACAAATAAAGTACCAGCAGTTAATACTACAACTACTAAACATTTCCAAAGGAAAGTATTTTCAATAATAGCACTCCCAACAGTTTGATTTAAGTAATTAATATACGCTAAAGCCTGAAAAAAAGTAACACCGATAGTTAAGTATCTGGTGTACATATTTAATTTTCTTCTACCGCTTTCATCTGCACCCAATTTTTTAAATTGAGGAACTGCAATTTGTAATAATTGCATTGCGATACTAGCACTAATATAAGGCATAATACCTAATGCAAAAATAGATGCGTGATTAAACGCACCTCCTGCAAAAGAGTTTAACAACCCTAATAATCCGTTTTGTGATTTACCGATATCAGATAACCCATTAGGATTGATACCAGGTAATACTATTTGTACACCAACACGATATACCAATATTAAACCCAATGTGAATAATATTCTAGTACGAAGCTCGTCGATGCTCCAAATGTTTTTTATTGTTTCTATTAGCTTTTTCACTGGCTAAATATACGTGTTTATTTGAAATAAATAATTTTTAAATGATTTCTATAGAACCACCTGCTGCTTCAATAGCTTTTTTAGCGCCTTCACTAGCTCCATTTACTTTAAAAGTCAACTTAGCTTTTAATTCACCATGATTTAAGATTTTCACTAAATCAGTACGGTTAATTAAACCACAAACGTATAAACTATCTAAAGAAATTTCAGTTAATTCGTAAGCTTCTACCAAGGCATCTATTTGACCTAAGTTAAATACTTTATAATCAATACGGTTAATATTTTTGAAACCTACTTTTGGTAATCGACGATGAATTGGCATTTGACCACCTTCACTACCACGACGCTCCTTATAACTAGCACTTCTTTGAGCACCTTTATTACCTTTTGTAGAAGTTCCACCATGACCAGATCCTTGACCACGACCAATACGCTTTGTGCTTTTTGTAGAGCCTGCAGCGGGTTTTAATGTATGTAAATTCATAATTTTTTTTGTTGTTGTTATTAGTTATTCACTACGTTTACTAAATGACTCACCTTTTTAACCATTCCTAAAATTTGAGGAGTAGCTACATGCTCTACTGTACGATGCATTTTGGTAAGACCCAATGCTACCAAAGTATTTTTTTGACGATGAGGTCTGTCAATTGGGCTTTTTACTAATGTAATTTTTACTGTTGCCATTATTTTTTATTTTTCAATGATTATAAAAATCGATGATTGTAATTATTTATTATCCGTTGAACACTTTGCTCAAAGAAATATTTCTATCTTTTGCAATTTGAATAGGTTCACGCAATTGACTCAAACCTTTTAATGTAGCAGATACAACGTTATGAGGGTTGTTTGTTCCTTGGCTTTTAGTTAGGATATCTGTAACACCAGCTGCTTCTAACACAGCACGCATACTACCTCCAGCAATTACTCCAGTACCATGGCTTGCAGGCATCATTAACACCTTAGCTGCACCTTCTTTACTGAAAATCTGATGAGGAATAGTTCCTTTTAAAATTGGAACGCGTATTAAATTTTTCTTAGCGTCGTCAATTCCTTTTTGGATAGCTAACTGAACTTCTCTAGCTTTTCCTAATCCTTGCCCTACCACTCCGTTACCATTACCTACGATAACTAAAGCACTAAAACTAAATGTACGACCACCTTTAGTTGTTTTTGTTACGCGATTAATTTGAACAACTTTATCAGTTAATTCCATTTCACCTGCGTTTACTCTATTTGTTGTAATTCTTGCCATTATTTTTTTGCTTGAATATGAATATTAATTTTAGAATTGTAAGCCTCCTTCGCGAGCACCATCAGCCAACGATTGAATACGACCATGGTACAAATAACCACTTCTATCGAATACCACAGAAGTGATTCCTTTAGCTTGAGCAATCTTAGCAATTGCTTCACCTACCATTTTACTCTTATCTACCTTTGGAACAGCTTGTCCAGCTAATTCTTTTGAACGGCTAGAAGTAGCTGCTAATGTAACTCCTGCTACATCATCTATGATTTGTGCATAGATATCTTTATTGCTACGAAAAACCGACAAACGAGGGCGATCTGCCGTACCCTTAACTGTTCTGCGGATACGATATCTTAATTTTTGTCTTCTTAGAACTTTAGTGTCCATTGTATGATTTGATTAATGAAGTTGAAAATATAATTGTTAATCTTGTTTATTGTTTTATTTACCAGCGCTTTTACCAGCTTTACGACGAATGTATTCATCTTTATATTTAACACCCTTACCTTTGTATGGCTCTGGTTTGCGTAAGCTTCTAATTTTTGCTGCTACAGCACCTAATAATTGTTTATCGCTACTCTCTAAAATAATTTTAGGGTTCGATCCTTTTTCAGTAACTGTATTTACTTTTAATTCGTTTGGAATTTCAAAGATAATATTGTGAGAATAACCTAAAGAAAGATCTAGGATATTACCTGTATTAGCAGCTTTAAAACCAACACCTACTAATTCTAATTCTTTTGTATATCCATCAGAAACTCCCTTTACTAAATTAGCAACTAAAGATCTTGAAAGTCCATGTAATGATTTATGAATAATAGATTCACTAGGGCGACCCATTGTAATTACAGAACCATCAATATTTACAGAAATTTCTGGATGAACTGCTTGTTTCAATTCGCCTTTAGGGCCTTTAGCAGTAACGATATTATCATTATTTACAGATACCGTAGTTCCTGCAGGGATATTAATGATTGCTTTTCCTATACGTGACATTTTGTTATTCTTTTTATTTGTTTATTAAAATTGTCTATTATTAGTACAATTTGATTTGATTAATAGATATGGCAAAGTACTTCTCCACCAATATTTTGTGTACGAGCTTCTTTGTCTGTCATAACACCTTTGCTTGTACTAATGATTGCAATTCCTAAACCTTGAGCAACACGACGGATATCTGCTGGCTTAGCATATTGACGAAGACCTGGGCGACTAACGCGCTCTAATCCACGAATAACAGGCATTTTACTATTCACATCATATTTTAATGCTATTTTAATGATGCCTTGTTTACTATCATCTTCAAATTTATATTTTAAAATATAACCTTTATCGTATAATATTTCAGTAATACGCTTTTTCAAGTTACTTGCTGGAATTTCTACAATACGATGACCTGCCATTTGTGCATTACGTACTCGGGTTAAGAAATCTGCTATTGGATCTGTTACCATTATATTTAGTTTTTATTCTATTATTATTTATTTTTAGTTGAATTGGTTTGTTGATTACCAACTTGCTTTTCTAACTCCAGGAATTTTTCCAGCTAAAGCCATATCGCGAAATTGCAAACGACTCATTGCAAAGAAACGCATATAACCTTTACCGCGACCTGTAATCTGACAGCGATTGTGTAAGCGAACTGGACTCGCATTTTTTGGAAGTAAATCCAATGCTGCATAATCTCCAGCTTTTTTCAATTCTGCTCTTTTTTCTGCGAATTGCGCTACCATTTTCTCACGCTTTCTTTGACGCGCTTTTACTGATGCTCTTGCCATTTTATATAAATTTAAAAATTAGTTTTCTAATGGTTTAATGTTTTTGAAAGGCATACCTAATAAACGAAGTAATTCATAAGCTTCTTCATTTGTAGTTGCTGTAGTTACAAAGGTAATATCCATACCTGAAATTTTACTCACTTTATCAATATCAATTTCTGGGAAGATGATTTGCTCTGTTACTCCTAATGTGTAATTTCCGCGACCATCAAAACTTTTTTCGTTTACACCTTTGAAATCTCTTACACGAGGTAAAGATACAGATACAAAACGATCTAGAAATTCATACATTTTTGAAGCGCGCAAAGTAACTCTTGCACCAATCGGCATATTTTTACGCAACTTAAAGTTACTAATATCCTTTTTACTCATTGTAGGCACAGCCTTTTGACCAGTAATTGTAGTCATTTCTTCTACAGCATTATCAATCAATTTTTTATCTGCTACACTTCCTTTTACACCTTGATTGATGCAAATTTTTAACAAGCGTGGCACTTGCATTGTAGTTTTATAGCCAAATTTAGTCATCAAAGCAGAAATTACTTCTTTTTGATATTTGGTTTGTAAACGAGGTATATATGTTGTTGTACTCATTGTTATATGAATTCGTTGTTATAAATTAAATTGCTTGATTCGATTTTTTGCTAATTCTTACAGCTTTACCAGAACTTCTATCACGGCTTACTTTTGTACCAGCTCCAGCTTTTGCATCCCATAGCATTACATTACTTAAAGAAATTGCAGCTTCTTCTTTTACTATAGCTCCTTGCGGATTTTGTGCATTTGGTTTTTTATGCTTTGTAGCTAAAGCCACACCTTCAACTACTACTTTCGGGTTAGTTGCGTGAGGAATAACAGACAATACTGTGCGAGGTGTTGTTGGATTTTTATCATCTCCAGCAATTACCACTACTTGGTCACCTTTTTTAATATTGTATTTTGGTTGAAATCTCGCTTTCATTTTGTTTGTATTAAAATGTTTATTCTATTATTATTAAATTATAGTACTTCTGGAGCTAATGAAATGATCTTCATATATCCACTATCGCGCAGTTCACGAGCAACAGGGCCAAAAATACGTGTTCCACGTGGTTCGTCAGAAGCATTTAAAATTACTACTGCATTATCATCAAACCCAATGTAGCTACCATCTTTACGACGCAATTGCTTTTTGGTTCTTACAATTACTGCTTTAGCTACAGTACCTTTTTTTAAGGCACCACCAGGAGCAGCTGTTTTTACAGTTACTACAATTTTATCGCCTACACCGGCATAATCCTGACCAGAGTTACCTAACACACGAATGCATAATACTGTTTTTGCACCGCTATTATCAGCTACTTTTAGTCTACTTTCTTGTTGTATCATTTTTAATATACTTTTTTTGTATAGATTATTATTTTGCTTTTTCTAGAATCTCTACTAATCTCCAGCATTTATTTTTGCTTAAGGGTCGAGTTTCCATAATTTTTACAGTGTCGCCAATGCCACACTCATTCTTTTCGTCATGCGCCATAAATTTGGTAGTCTTTTTCAAGAACTTACCATATAGCGGATGCTTTACTTTACGCTCTACAGATACAGTAATAGATTTCTCCATTTTGTTGCTTGTCACTAGACCGATTCTCGTTTTTCTACGACCACGAGTAATTGTATTTTGCTCCATTGTAAGGCTTTATTATTGTTTAATTATTATTTTCCTAATTGTTGTGTGCGTAATGCAGTTTGTAATTTTGCAATTGTACGGCGCTCTGCACGGATAGTCAACGGGTTGTCTATTGGTGTGATTGCATGACTAAATTTTAATTTATTCAATCGCAATGAAGCATCAGCTATGCGGCTCTTTAACTCCTCAGCACTTAGTGCATTTAGATTTTCTGCTTTTTTAGATTTTGTTGCCATTGTATTTTATTTTACTTATTCTAATTTTAATTAAGAAGCAGCATAGTCTCTACGAACTACAAACTTCGTTTTAATTGGTAATTTTTGTGCAGCTAAAAGCATTGCTTCTTTAGCTAATTCCATTGGCACACCATCCACTTCAAACATGATGCGACCTGGCTGAACCACTGCTGCATAATATTCTAAATTACCTTTACCTTTCCCCATACGAACCTCAGCAGGCTTTTTAGTAATTGGTTTGTCAGGAAATATGCGAATCCATACACTACCTTCACGTTTCATATGACGAGTCATAGATTGACGAGCAGATTCTAACTGACGGTTAGTGATCCAATGTGGCTCTAAAGCTTTCAAAGCGAATGATCCAAATGATATTGTAGCACCACGTTTTGCTTCTCCTTTAATTCTGCCCTTGTGGCCTTTTCTGTGTTTGGTTCTTTTCGGTTGTAACATTATACTGATACTTAAAAAGTTATTAAAATATTGTTCTTATTAATTTATTTTGTTGTTCTTGGTCCGCGACTAGCTCCACCCTCTTTTCTTTCTCCACCACGGCGATCTCCACTACCTCTTCTATCTCCACCACCACGACGGTCTCCACCACCTCTTCTATCACTTCCTGCTGGGCTACGACCTTCTTTTTCGTTTACGAAGTTCATATTCAAATCACGCTTAGTTAAAACTTCGCCTTTACAAATCCATACTTTGATTCCAATTTTTCCGTAAACTGTTAAAGCAAAAACAGAAGCGTAATCGATATCCATACGGAAAGTATGTAATGGTGTACGACCTTGTTTAGATTCTTCGCTACGAGCAATCTCAGCACCATTCAATCTTCCACCGCATTTTACTTTAATTCCTTCAGCACCCATTCTCATGGTAGTTTGAATAGCCATTTTTACAGCACGCTTAAAGTTTACACGGCCTTCAATTTGCTTTGCAATTGTTTCTGCAACAATTTGTGCATCTAATTCAGGGCGACGAATTTCCTGGATGTTGATTTGTACATCTTCTTTACCAGTTAATTTCTTTAATTCTTCTTTAATACGATCTACTTCTTGACCACCTTTACCAATAATGATACCGGGGCGAGATGTATGAATTGTAACAATTAACTTACCAAGCATACGCTCTATTACGATACGGCTAATACCACCTTTATTGATACGCGCATTTAAATAGTTACGAATTTTAAAATCTTCGATAAGTTTAGCACCAAAATCTTTCTTGTTGCCATACCAGCTACTTTCCCAGCCACGAACTATGCCTAAACGAGCACCTATTGGATTTGTTTTTTGACCCATTGTATTTATTAAGTTACTTTATTAATTATTTTTTGTGTCTACGATGATTGTAACGTGGTTGCTACGCTTTACAATTCTATATGCTCTACCTTGAGGGGCTGGCAACATACGTTTGATAGTACGAGCACCATCCACCATAATTGTTTTTACAATTAGATTTGCTTCGGCAACATCAGCACCTTCATTTTTTTGTTCCCAATTGGCTATTGCACTTTTCAACAATTTACCTAATGGTGTGCTATTATGTTGTGCATTGAACTTTAAAAAGTCTAATGCTTTATTTACTTCCATTCCACGAATGACATCTGCAATCAAACGCATTTTGCGTGGTGATGTTGGATAATTTCTTAAACGAGCTACTGCTTCCATTTTGATATTTTAAGAATAAATGATGATTAATTATTATTTACCTCCAGCGTGAGATTTAAAGTTTCTAGTTGGTGCAAATTCACCCAATTTGTGACCTACCATAAATTCGGTAACATACACTGGTATAAATTTGTTTCCGTTATGCACTGCAAAAGTTGCACCTACAAAATCTGGAGTGATAGTGCTACGACGACTCCATGTCTTGATAACACCTTTTTTAACTGTGCCTTCAGACATTGCTAAAACTTTTTTCTCAAGTTTTGCATCTACGTAAGGACCTTTTTTAATTGAACGAGCCATTTATGCTTTGTTTAATTTTTAATATTGATTAATTACTTAATTTTTTACCGTTGCTACGAACTAAAATCAACTTGTTGCTGCCTTTAGTTAGTTTTCTTGTTTTTTCGCCTTTTGCATATTTACCTTTGCGAGAGCGAGGATGTCCACCACTAGAGCGACCTTCACCACCACCCATCGGATGATCTACAGGATTCATAGCTACACCTCTTACACGTGGTCTGATACCTTTCCATCTTGTACGACCAGCTTTACCACCACTTTCTAATGCATGGTCGCTGTTTCCTACAGATCCTACAGTAGCCATACAGTTGATTAATATTCTGCGCATTTCGCCACTTGGCATTTTCAACACAGCATATTTTTCTTCTTTTGCATTTAACTGGCAAGCTGTTCCTGCACTTCTAGCTATTATTCCACCTTGACCTGGTTGCATTTCTATATTATGCACCATAGTACCTAAAGGCATATTTTTTAATGGTAAACAGTTGCCAACTTCTGGAGCTGCTTCTGCACCACTCATTACTTTCATTCCTACAGTTAATCCTTGTGGAGCAATGATATAACGTTTTTCACCATCAGCATAATGCAATAATGCAATAAATGCTGTACGATTTGGATCGTATTCGATTGATTTTACAGTAGCAGGAACTCCTAATTTTTCACGCTTAAAATCAATGATACGGTACATTTGCTTACTACCACCACCAATGTAACGCATTGCACGACGACCTTGGAAGTTACGACCACCTGTTTTGCTTTGTGATTCCAACAAACTCTTTTCAGGAGTTGAAGTTGTAATCTCTGCATAGGCATTACCGATTCTCCATCTGGTACCTGCGGTGACTGGTTTAAATTTTCTTACTGCCATTTTGTATTTTTATTTTTAGATAGAAAATAAATCGATTGATTCACCTTCTGCTAATGTTACTAATGCTTTTTTATATCCTGGTTTGCGACCTTTCATTACACCACGAGTAGTGAAACGAACTTTGTTTTTTGCTGGCATTACTGCAGTATTACAATCGATGATAGTAACACCATAAAATTCAGATATTGCCTTACGAATTTCCAATTTATTGGCACGCTTGTCTACAGCAAAGCCGTATGTATTGCGCTTTTCAGTCAATTTATTTACCTTTTCGGTAACTAATGGTCTGATGATGATTTCGTTTTGTCTCATTTGTACTTTGTACTTTTATTAATTAAGCTTCAATCGGTTCTTCTGAAAATATTTTAGCTGCACCTTCTGTGAATAATAATACATTACTATTCATAATATCATAAGTATTGATATCTTGTAGTGTAGAAGTTAACACACGACCTAAGTTACGTGTAGTTAAATGTAGCGTTGGATTATTTTCTGGTAAAATGAATAAAGTTTTCTTATTACCTATTTGTAAACTATTTAAAATACTTACAAACTCTTTTGTTTTTGGAGTATCCATGTTGATATCTTCTATCACCATGATGCTATTATCTTTAGCTTTGTAACTTAAAGCAGAAACTTTTGCTAAGTCTTTTACTTTACGATTTAATTTAAAACTATAGCTATGCGGTTTTGGTCCAAAAATAGTACCACCACCTTTGTATAATGGGTTACGGATATTACCCTTACGAGCTCCACCTGTACCTTTTTGTTTGTGTAATTTCTTGCTAGAACCTTTTACTTCTGCTCTAGTTTTTACTTTATGTGTACCTTGACGCTGAGCTGCTAAATATTGCTTTACAGAAAGATAAATGACATGATCATTTGGTTCTGCTGCAAAGATATCGTCTGGCATTTCTATGCTACGACCTGTTTTCTCGCCTTTACTATTATATATATCTAGTTGCATAATTACTTTTGGATTAATACGATTGAACCATTATGACCCGGAACAGAACCACTAACTACGATGTAGTTTTTTTCTGGGAACACTTTTAATACTTTTAATGCTTTTACTTTTACAGTATCGTTACCCATTTGGCCTGCCATACGCATACCTTTGAATACACGACTTGGGTAAGATGATGCACCAATAGAACCTGGAGCACGAGAGCGATCATGTTGACCATGAGTAGCTTCTCCAACACCGCTAAAGCCATGACGACGAACAACACCTTGGAAACCTTTACCTTTACTAGTACCAGTTACATTTACTGTATCGCCTTCTGCAAAAATTGTAGAGTCGATAACATCACCAAGCGTAACTTGCATATCTGGGTTACGTAATTCTTTTACAACTGCTTTAGCACTAACTCCTGCTTTTGCAAAATGAGAAAGCATCGCCTTAGGCGTATTCTTTTCTTTCTTATCGCCAAAAGCAATTTGGATAGCTGTGTAGCCATCTGTCTCTTGAGTTTTTACTTGTGTAACTGTGCAAGGACCCGCCTCGATGATAGTACAAGCTAGTTGCTTGCCTGTAGCATCGTAGATACTGGTCATACCAATTTTCTTACCAATTATACCTTTCATTTTTTATCTTTTGTGTCAGCGCCATTAATTTGAGTAATGGATGACTAGTTATTAAATGTATTTGTTTGTTTTTGTGCGGCTACTTATGCCTTGATTTCTACGTCTACTCCACTTGGTAAATCCAACTTAGAAAGTGCATCTACTGCTTTGCTAGAACTTGTGTATATGTCTAACAAACGCTTGTGAGTACATAACTGAAATTGTTCGCGTGCTTTCTTGTTTACATGGGGACTACGCAGTACCGTAAAGATTTTTTTATCTGTAGGTAATGGAATTGGACCTGTTACCACAGCGCCTGCAGCACGAACAGTCTTTGCTATCTTTTCAGCAGACTTATCTACCAGGTTATGGTCGTAAGATTTTAATTTTATTCTGATCCGTTGTGACATTGTATTTTTTTGCCCTATTTTCTTTGGGAGTGCGAAGGTAGGAGATATGTTTTGGAATACCAAACTCTTTTGTAACTTTTTTTATAAAAACAACGTTTTATTTACAAATTAGTGACATTTATGCCTAAAAACTGCTGCTTTTGGCAAAAATACAGATAAATAATTGGTGTTGGAAGCTGATTTATTGTTTTGCTGTGCAAAAAATTGGAACGTGGATTATGCTGATTAATACCCATTTAGAAAAAAATAACAATCTGCAATCACAAAAAAAGCCATTCTATTGCTAGAATGGCTTTGAATTTTGAATATTTAAATGCACCTATGGCATAATTGACAACTTTTGGGTAGCTACAATAGTACCATTTTGCACAAGCTGCACTGCATACACACCTGCTGCTAGGCCTTGTGTAGAAAGCTTTACAAGGTGGTCGCCAATGGCGCCTGCTTCTGTGGTGGCGTTGTAAGTTTTGCCAGCCACATCTATAACACGAATGGTAGTAGGTAGGCTATTGTTGCAAGCAAACTCTACATAAGTATGCACATTGGCAGGGTTTGGATACATGCTTAGACTGTTCATCACCACCTGATTGCTGATAGCAGCTGGAGCGTCGTTGTAAGTTTCGTATATAAAATGCCCAACAGAATTGGCATCAGAACTATCTATCAACATATTAAAATCTGCATCATATTTGTAATAATTGTTTTGCGTGTTTAAAAGCGTAAAAGGATTAGTGCCAATATCATAATTGTAAAACTTTACTCTGCTAGGATTATCACCGCTATTGGCATTGTACCAAAACTTGTAATGGTTTACATTGCCGCCTTGCGCGGTGGCATTAGCATAGATAGAGTCCATACCTGCAGCGGTGTAGGTATAGGCATTATCTGTGATAATATCCCAACCAGTACCGTTCCAGCTATATGTTTTTTTAGTAATCATTTGATTGCTACCGTTATAGGTATAATCTGTTTTTCCAGAATTTATCCAAAAACCAGCTATATACAATTGCTCTTTGTTTTGGGTTAAATTATTATTGGCATCATAGGTGTTAACAGTTTTAAATACATTATCGAAGATAGTACCGTTATATTGTTTGAAAATATCTGCAGTAGGCTTTCCTGCAGCATTATAATAAGTACTATCTTGACCAAATAAATCTAAAGAACCGCTACCATTTACTTGATAAAATTCTAAGGAAATAAAATCTTTTGCATTTTTCATTACAATATTTCTAGTAGCACCAGTACTATCGTAGGTGTTGTTGATGGTATCGTATTGTAAGTTTACAGCTTCTATTGGGTAATTATTGGCAGCATATTTTACAAGGTCTTTGTAGATAGCTTGGCTAGAGAATGAAGTATCCAAAGTGATATCTGCATAGGTATTATAGTCGTAATAATTTTCTGTAAAGGCAATTTTATCGCTACCGCGAGTGCCTCCATAAGTAAACTTTTGTCTTCCGGTGGTAATGCCGCTAGTGATGTCGTACACTTCTATCAAACGCTTGGCAAGGTTGCGTGTTTGCTTGATAGATGCTGGAGTAGCATGCGATAATTTTTGTTTTGCTTTTTGCATATTGGCTACTAAGGCGGGTACTTGTGCATTGGCAGCAGTCCCTAATAGCAAGGCGGCTGTTAAGCATGCAAGGGTAACTT
>Ga0304730_1002446_pt1 | contig 13256 bp, 10 predicted proteins | sample M_130628_MF_Meta_FD_190474 | JGI IMG/M metagenome (GOLD analysis project Ga0304730, IMG submission 190474) | Freshwater microbial communities from Lake Montjoie, Canada to study carbon cycling - M_130628_MF_MetaG (v2) (version 2) | ecosystem: Environmental > Aquatic > Freshwater > Lake | place...
CCGCCACTGGATCGCCAACTCAAATACGCCCGGCAGGACTTGAACCTGCAACCCTCGGTTCCGAAGACCGATGCTCTATCCAATTGAGCTACGGACGCGTGGCCCGGCAGTATAGCAAGCCGAGCCCAGCCAACCTGGCCGTCACCAGCCACGCCGCCACGCCCGACGCACGACCCTGTTGGCGTGTCGGAAGGCATGCGGCGTGGGAGCGACCACCACCGGGCGGGGATAGGCCACAACCGGCCGGGCTACGACCACCGGGTAGGGCACACGGGCCGGCAGAAATCCGCTGGAGAGACCCCAGCCGCTCACGCCGTAAGGCCCGAAACTGCTCCCGTAGAAGCCCGGACCGCCGAATCCCATACCGCCAAACCAGAGTCCCTGGGCGTTTGCCACCTGCGGAGAGGCCATCGAGCCAGCCCCCACCAGAGCACAGGCAATGCCCAAAATCCAGTTACGACGACGCATTCTCGACACCTCCATAAAACGCCGGGAGCTGACAGTTCGCCCCCGCAGCCCTGTTCATACGCAGCGACTGCCAGAATGATCGCCGGGCGACGCCCGGGGCCCGATCCGCGAACAGCCCTACCACCCCCCGGTTCTACGGGGCACAGGCCTTTTTTCAGCCTTTCTCGTCAGTTCAACCGAGCAGAGGCTTTGACCGCGTTTGTGTGGCAAGCTTATATGAAAGCTGGAAAAGGCCCACCGACGGACTCCCCGACGCCCATGGCACACATCACGCTTCGCGTTCTGCACGGTGCCGATCGGGGCCGCATCTTCAGCGAGATCCCCACGCCTGTGACCATCGGTCGTGAGGAGGGGAACACGATCCAACTCAACGACGAACGGATCAGCCGCTACCATCTCAAACTGCAGGACGACAAGGACAAGATCGTCCTGACCGACCTGGAGAGCACGAACGGCACCAAGGTCAACGGCGAGGACATTCAGGTCCGGATCGTCCGTCATGGTGACATGATCTCGGTGGGCCGCTCACTCCTCCTGATCGGCTCGCACAGCGACATCGACCGCCGCATTGCCGCGATCGCCGCGAATCTGCCCGCGGCGCAGGAAGGCCGCGCGAAACAGATGCGGGAACGCCTCGAGCGAATTGCAACGCACCAGTCGGATGTGATCGAGGATCTGGCGGAAGTCCGCTCGCCGCTCCTTCCCGGTGGTCCACCACCGCTGCCAGAGCGACTGGGCCCGGCACAGACGGCCGAACTGGCTGAATTCATCGACTACGTTCAGGGCATTCTCCGCGAGGCCACCGAAGGGGCCGTGATGCGGCCCGGCAACGAGACGGTCGAACTCGACTTCGCCCACTGGCAGGTGATGCTCGAACTCCAGGCCCGGCTGGCCGGGTTGCTCCGCAGCATCTCCGAGCCGTCGTAGGAAAAAACACGTCGCCGTGGCGGCCTATTCGACGCGCCGATGGCTGATCAGAGCCGCATGGTCGTCGGGGGCACGAAAAAGCTCCGGACGTTGAGGAGCCGGTCGGGGCACGCACAGGAGCCGGTGAATTCTGCGACCCACGAGCGATCCACCATTCATCCAAGAGCCTCCCGTAGCAGAATCCGCCGGCGACGAGCATGCCACCGCCGGCGAAGCAGTGCGGGCGATTGCAACCGACGAAACGCGCCGCCGCGGGGCAATGCCTCTGAAATGCTCGGATGCCGAGGAGCTAACTCCATCCGGTACAATGCCCGCATCCCCTCTGGAGCGAGCACACGGATGAGCACGCAGTCTTTCGTCCACCTTCACTGCCACAGCCACTACAGCCTGCTTGATGGGGCGAGCCCCATCGACCGGCTGGTCGACCGAGCCGCCGAACTCGGGATGAACGCTCTGGCGATCACCGACCACGGCAACCTTCACGGGGCACTCGAGTTCTACCAGGCGGCCAAGGCGGCCAAGCTCAACCCGATCATCGGCTATGAGGCCTACATCGCTCCGGGGAGCCGATTCCACAAGGATGCCGGCAGCCAGAAGGACGCCAGCTACCACCTCACACTTCTGGCCCGCGACCGGAAGGGATTCGACAATCTCCTCCAGTTGGCAACAAAGGCCTACCTGGAGGGCTTCTATTTCAAGCCACGAATCGATCGGGAGCTTCTCGAGCAGTACGGCGAAGGGATCATCTGCCTCTCCGGCTGCCTATCGAGCGAGTTCAACCGGGCACTCATCGGCTCCTCTCGCGAGCAGCGGGAATCGCTCGCCCAGGCCCGCGAGGTGGCCGGCTGGTTTCAGAAACGGTTTGGCGATCGGTATTTCATCGAGATCCAGGACAATGGCCTGGATGTGCAGCGGCAGGTGACCGACGTGGCCCTGGAACTCTCTCGCGAGCTTGGCATCCCACCGGTGGCAACCTGCGACTGCCACTACGTGAACCGCGAGGACGCGGAAGCGCAGGACATCCTGCTCTGCGTCAACACCGGACGCTTCCGCAGCGATGCCTCCCGAATGCGGATGGACTCCAGCGAGTTTTATCTCAAGAGCCCCACCGAGATGCACGCGGCGTTCACTGATCTCGACCGCGACTTCGTCGCGGCGGCGGTCAACCGCAGCCAGGAGATCGCCAATTCGGTGTCGATCGAGCTCGATCTCGGCAAGCGGCACTTCCCCGGCTTCGAAGTGCCGGGCGGTCTCACGGCGTCGCAGGAACTGCGCCGACTCTGCCTCGAAGGGCTCCGAGATCGCTACCGCAGCGTGCCAAAACGCTGGGCCGAGTCGCCTGTCGATGGCGGCGAAGGCCAACTCCATCCGCAGGTGATGGAACGACTGGAACGGGAACTGGGCGTGATCGACACCCTCGGCTTCGCCAGCTACTTCCTGATCGTCTGGGACTTCGTGCGGCACGCCCGCGAGCAGGACATCCCGGCCGCGGCGAGAGGCTCGGGCGTGGGGGCGCTCGTGGCCTATGCGCTCTATCTGTCGCACGTCTGCCCGCTCGAATACGACCTGCTCTTCGAGCGGTTCCTCGATACGAACCGCCGAGAGGCGCCCGATATCGATATCGACTTCTGCAAGGAGCGACGCGGCGACGTCATCGATTACGTCAAACGAAAATACGGCGAGGCCAACGTCGCCCAGATCGGCACGTTTGGCACGCTGGCGGCCCGTGCAGCCATCCGTGACGTGGGCCGGGCCCTCGGAATGCCAATTCCCCGCGTCGACCAGATCGTGGCCCTCGTGCCCGATCAGCTCAACATCTCGCTGGAAGAGGCGGCCGCACCTGGCTCGCAGCTGGCCGCCGCCTGCGACGGCGACGGTGAGGTGAAGGAACTCGTCGACCTGGCGCGTCGGATCGAGGGTCTTGCCCGCAACGTAGGCACGCATGCGGCGGCGGTCGTGATTGCCGACCGGCCGCTCGTGGAATACGTACCGCTCCAGCGGGTCACCGGCAAGGAGGAAGTGATCACGCAGTGGGCCATGGGCGACGTCGAGCGGGCGGGGCTCATGAAGATGGACTTCCTTGGCCTGCGATATCTCACGGTCGTCTCCAAGACGCTCGACATCATCACCGCGACACGAGGCTCCCGCCCCGATCCGCTCGCCTTCCCTCTCGACGACCAGCCCACGTTCGACACGCTCTGCAGGGGCGAGACGAAGGGCATCTTCCAGTTGGAGAGTGGCGGCATCCGCGACCTGCTCCAGCGGATGAAGCCCGACCACTTTCTCGACATCGTCGCGGTCAACGCGCTCTACCGTCCGGGGCCGCTCGAGGGCGGCATGGTCGACGACTACGTCGCGGTGAAGCACCGTCGAAAGCGGGCCGAGTATCTCCACCCCGTCATGAAAGACGTGCTGGAGGAGACCCACGGCGTGATGGTCTACCAGGAACAGGTGATGCGAATCCTGGAGCGGCTCGGCGGCATCGAGCTCTCCAGCGCCTACACCTGCATCAAGGCCATCAGCAAGAAGAAGCTCGAGACGATCGCAGCCTTTCGCGAGCAGTTCGTCGATGGGGCAAAGGCGAAGGGGCTGTCCAAGACCGAAGCAGAGGAACTTTTCGGGCTGATCGAGAAGTTTGCCGGATACGGCTTCAACAAGAGCCACTCCACGGCCTACGCCCTGCTTGCCTGGCAGACCGCCTACCTGAAAACCCACTTCCCGGTGGAATTCATGGCGGCGCTTCTCTCCGGTGACATCACCGGCCGCAACTTCAAAAAGAAGGACGCACTGGTCGAGCACATCGAGGACTGCCGCCGCATGGGCATCGACGTCGTCGCCCCAGATGTCAACGCATCGGGTGCCGACTTCACGGTGGCCGACGGCAGGATTCACTTTGGTCTGGCCGCCATCAAGGGCTGCGGCGGCCAGGCAGCGGAGGCGATCAGCGGCGAACTGAAACGCAGCGGTCGATTCCGTGATCTCTATGATTTTTGTAGCCGTCTCGATCCTTCGCTCGTTAACAAGACTGCCGTCGAGAGCCTCGCCAAGGCCGGCGCCCTCGACTCGCTCGGTGGCCACCGCGGTGCGATCATGGCGGGTATCGAACGGGCGCTCGCCGCCGGGGCCTCGCGGCTGGCCGACCGGAAGAGCGGCCAGAAAAATCTCTTCGACGCCCTCGACGATGCTCCGCAGGCCGCCACCCCGCCGCCCGCGGCACTCCCCGACGTGCCACCGCTCTCCGACCTGGAGATGCGGTCCTCCGAAAAGGAGGTGCTCGGCTACTACGTGCACAGCCATCCGCTCGCCGAATACAAGGACATCCTCTCGGCCGTCTGCACACACGGCACGGGCGATCTGGGGGACGCGAAGCCGAAGAGCGACGTGGTGATTGGCGGGCTCGTCGGCGCGCTCAAGCTCTCAAACGTGAAGCAAGCCCGGCCGGGCTCCACGCACACCCGCTATGGCATGTTTGATCTTGAGGACATGGATGGTCTGGTTCGCACGATCTGCTGGCCGGAAGACTACGCTCGGCTCGGCGAGTTTCTGCAGCCCGATGCCGTAGTCGTGGTGGCTGGCTCGATCGACCGCCGCGCGGGAAGCGAGGAGACGAATCTGATCGTCAACGATCTTGTGCCGATCGCCGAACTCTGGAGCAAGCCGGCCCGCAGCGTGACCGTAAAGCTGATCGAAACACAGCACGACAACGCCACACTCGAGCGACTGGCGGCCATCGTCCGCCGCCACCCTGGGGCGGTACCGCTCCGGCTGGTGCTGGAACTGGCTGACGGCCATCGCGTGCTGATGGAGGCCGACCGCGACAAGGTGGCCTGGACACAGGCCTTCCATCGGGAGGTCGTCGACCTGCTCGGGCCAGACTGCCTCCGGGCCCCAATCGGATTGGCCGGCAAGAAACGCGATGCCGAAACGTCGCGGCGCGGCCCGCCGGGGCGTTCGCCTGCGGGGGTGGGGTAAGCCCTGCGGCCTGGGAAAACCGTGTCGAGAGGCAGGAGAGCGCCCGCCGGCGTGAAAAACTCCAAATTGCCCGCATGCGCAGGCCGAACTAGCCTCTCAGATACCGTCCTCGTTCGCTCCACCTTTCCTGAAGGTGCCTTCATGGCTGGAACATTCACCCGGCTCGCTACGTTTGTGTTGAAGCGGCCGATCTCGCGGCTCCGTTCAGGGGCAGGCCCGCTGCTCGTCTTTGCCCTTCACATGCTGCTCGCGATGCATTGCAGCCTCGTCCACGGGCAGCAGCAGGGTGGTGGCGGACAGCAGGGTGGCGGACAGCAACAGGGCGGTGGCACAGGCGGTGGCACAGGCGGTGGCACAGGTGGTGGCACAGGTGGTGGCACAGGTGGTGGCACAGGCGGTGCCGGTGGCGGCGCCGGTGGCGGGAGCACGGCTGCCGGTATCTTCATCGATGCAAATGGGGTTCTGCGGACGCAAGCCGTTGCTGATGCCGGGCTGTCTCTTGAGCGGAGAAAGGCGGCGGTGGCTGCCCTTCCTGCCGACCTCCAGACGAAGTCACCACTCCGGAAGGTCGCTCTCTCGCGACTTGAGGCGGAGGTGGCCAAAGCAGCCGCGACCGGTCGTGGCATTCCCGATGAACTTGCAAAACTTGCTGGGCTGACCCGCGTGCAATACGTGTTCATCTATCCGACCAATGGCACGGGTCAGGATGCCGGTCCCGGCGAGGTCGTTATCGCCGGCCCTGCCGAACCGTGGGTGACCGACGCCACCGGCCGCGTCGTCGGCACAGCGACCGGTACGCCGACGGTGTTGCTCGAAGACCTCGCCACTGCAGTCAGGGCATTTCCGCCGGGCCAACCGTCCGATCAGAGCATCGGTTGCTCGATCGATCCGACGCAGGAGGGACTCGCCGCGATGCAGGCCTACCTCCGAAAACTCGGTCGGGTGAACCCCAAGGCCAACGCCAGCGACATCGTGCAAGGCATGCGTGAGTCTCTCGGTCCGCAGCGGATTCGCGTTGACGGAGTCTCAGCGTCCAGCCACTTCGCCCAGGTGATGGTGGAGGCCGACTACCGGATGAAACTGATCGGCATCGGGCTGGAACGGCCGCCGGTGAAGATGAACTCCTGGCTTGAACTCACCAGCGCCAACGGCGTGGCGACCAACGCCCTGCAACGTTGGTACTTCATGCCTGACTACCAGTGCGTGCGGGTCAGCGAGGATGACCTGGCCATCGAATTGGTGGGCCGGGGTGTGAAACTGGTCGGGGCCGACGAGGCCGTGTTGCCCGACGGCCGCCGCATGACCGCCGACCGGGCCGATCGGGCCAGCAAGACGTTCACCGATACGTTCACGCGAAAATACGCCGAGATCGCCGCCCGCAATCCGGTCTACGCTCAGCTCCGCACGGTGATCGACCTGGCGGTGCTGGCGGCCTATCTGCAGGAACACGATGCCTACGGACGGACAAACTGGGACGCCGCGGGCCTGCGTGACGAGCAGATCTGCTCGACCGAACGTTTTCAGCCTCCCATGGCTGTGGAGCCGGCAATCAACGCTGTCTGGCGTGGTGGTCGACTGCTCACGCCGATCGGCGGCGGCGTCTCACTGCAGCCGCGGATGGCACTCGATTCGCCCAATCTCCTGATGGACGAGCAGGGCACCGTGGCGGCCGCCCGCGGCGACTCGCTCGACGTGCCAGCCGGCCGCTGGTGGTGGGACTGACTTTACGCGAAACACCGGCATCCTGCCGGTTTTCGCTTGGCGACCGCAGGTCGCTGGTGCTGGGCCGCCATCCGGGCGGCCGGCGATTGGGCGCTGCACCGGCATCCTGCCGCCATGACAGGCGGATGCCTGTCCTCAAATGAAATTCTTGGCGGCCGTATCCGTGAGGGGCTGCCCATGTCCCGAGAGCCGGCGTTGCTGACCAGCGCAGGCAGGATGCCGAAGCGCAGGCAGCATCGAGTAAGCGAAGGGCAGGATGCCCGCAGCGAACGTCCGGCGATGGGACGTGGGCGGCCCCGAACCAATGCGTGTAACTGTGGTGCCGTCTCTGTTTTGGCCGTAGCGAACGGCCGGCGACGGGGCATGGGCAGCCCCGAACCGTTGCGTGCAACTCCCGCCGTCTATTCCTTGACGCGTTCCAGGTAGTCCGCGGTACGGGTGTCGATCTTCACCAGATCGCCCTGCTCGATGAACGCCGGCACGATCACCTCGGCCCCCGTCTCCAGCTTTACGGGCTTCGTCAGGTTGGTAGCCGTGTTGCCACGCATCGCGGGCTCGGCATATTCCACCTTCAGCACCATGTGGTTCGGCGGCTCCATCGAAATCGGATTGCCGTTATAGAGCAGCATCGAGCAGACGGTGCCCTCTTTGATCCACTTCCAGGAGTCATCGACCTGGTCCTTCGTTAGCTCATACTGCTCGTAGGTGGCGTTGTCCATGAAGACGAACATCTCCGCCTGCTTGTAGAGAAACTGGGCGTCGATGGTGGCGATGTCGGCCGCGTCGAGCGAGTCACCGCTCTTGTAGGTGCGGTCGAGGACTGTGTTCCGCAGCAGGTTGCGCAGCTTGCACTTGTAGAGCGCCTGCCCCTTGCCGGGCTTCACGAAGTTGCACTCGATCATGATGTAGGGGTCGCCGTCGATCTGGACCTTGAGACCCTTCTTGAATTCGCTCGTGTTGTAGCCTGCCACTGCTTGCGTCGCTCCTGTACGTTTCCATCTGGGGTCAAGGGGCCGTATCGTATGCGGTTGCCGGTGCATCCAGCAGCCGTTTCGCGGCCCCTCGGGGTCGTCAAGCGTTGCCGCCGGCCCGCCCCCTGTCAACCCGACGCGACGGTCGACCCGCTGTACCTATGCCTCCCCTGCCATTCTCAAACACGCCGACCGGTCGGAAGCCATCCAAACTGCCCGTGCAGTCCAGCAGCACGGGGCAGCCAGACCGCGGCTGGCAGCGGGAATTGGCCGACGCCGTCCGTGATCCCGACGAGCTCTGCCGACTGCTGTCGCTCGACCCAGCCCTTGCGGTGGCCGCCCGCCAGGCGGCCGGTGATTTTTCATTGCTCGTTCCGCGGGGATTCGTCGCGCGGATGAAGCCCGGTGATGCATTCGATCCGCTCCTGCTGCAGGTGCTGCCGCAGCCCGCCGAACGCGAGCACGTCGCGGGCTTCTCCGCCGACCCGCTCGAGGAACAACAGTCGCTGGCGTCGCCGGGTCTGGTGCAGAAATACGCCGGCCGCGCGCTGCTGCTGGCGACTGGCGGCTGTGCGGTCAACTGCCGCTACTGTTTTCGCCGCGAGTTTCCCTATGCCGAAAGCGGTGCGACGACGGCTGGCGTCGAGGTTGCGATGGAATCGATTGCTGCCGATTCCACGATCCACGAAGTGATCCTTTCCGGCGGCGACCCGCTCCTGCTTGACGATGGCAGGCTCGCAATGCTGGTGGCGAAACTCGAGGCGATACCGCACGTCCGCCGCCTGCGGATCCATTCGCGACTGCCGATCGTGCTGCCCTCGCGGGTGACCGACGCACTGACTGCAACGCTCGCCAGCACGCGGCTGGCCTGCGTCATGGTGGTACACGCCAATCATCCGGCTGAACTCGATGCTACAGTCGCAGCCGCCGTCAGCCGCCTGGCGGATGCCAGGGTGATCCTGCTGAATCAGGCGGTTCTGCTGGCGAACGTGAACGATTCCCTGGCAGTGCTCCAGCAGCTTTCTGAACGGCTCATCGAGCTGAAAATAGTTCCCTATTATCTCCACCTGCTCGACCGCGTGCAGGGCACGGCCGCGTTTGAGGTTGAAGAGCAGGCGGCCCTCGCTCTGCACGACCGGCTCCGTGCTGTGCTCCCTGGCTACGCCGTGCCACGGCTGGCACGGGAGGTGCCCGGCGAACCGGCGAAAGTCTGGTTGGGCTGACGCTCACTGCCCTGCCGGCTCCGGGACAGACTTCGCCTTTGGAGGGCGCACGCGTAGACTCTAGGGTCCCGACACTGTGGAGGCCTCGATGAAGATTCTGATCGGTGTGGATGGTTCAGCGGCGTCGCTCAATGCCGTGCGGATGGTTGCGCCGCTCATCGACACGGCCCGCGACCAGGTGGCTGTCTACTTCTCCCCCACCGAACTGGAGAAGCGGCTTCTCGGCCGCTCTCGCCGGATCATCGACGGTGCTGCCGCCGCGCTCTTCGACGAGGCCTGCTCCCTACTACCCAGTGGATTCGCGATGCCCACTGAGATGATCGCCAGTTCGAAGTCGGCGGCGGTCGGCCTGCTGGAAACGGCAGCCGGATGGCGTGCGGACCTGATCGTTGTCGGCGCCCGTGGCCACGGGTCGGTGGAGCAACTTCTGCTCGGCAGCGTGTCGCGGGCTGTGGTGCATGGCGCGAACCTGCCGGTGCTCGTCGTTCGTGGTGCCGCTCCGGCCGATCGTGGGCTGAAGACGCTCGTCTGCCACCATTCGGCTAGCGCCGCAGCGGTTGCCAACCTTCTCGTTCAACTGCACTGGCCAGACAACACGGTCGGCTCCGTGATCGGCGTCACCGAATCGATGCTGGCAGGTCCTCTGCCATCCTGGCTCGAGAAGACGGTGCGGGATCCCGACACTGCCGCGATCGCCAATGCCTGGCAGCAGGAGCATGACAAGGACGTGGCTGAGATCGGCACGCAACTCGACGCGTTTCAGAAGAAGCTACCGAAGGCGTTTCAGGCTCAGTCTCCGATTCTGGTCACGGGGAATCCGGGCGAACAGATTCTCGCGCGGGCGAAGCAGGATGGCGTCGATCTGATCGTCGTCGGACGCACTCCCTCTGACATCCTCACCCGTTGGTTGTTGGGCAGCACGTCGGAAGCAGTGCTCACCAACGCCATCTCCAGCGTACTCATCATTCCCGTGGAGAAGCAGGCGACTCCCGCCTAGCAGGAAGCCTGGTGCATCGTTCCACGAAGGCGGCGTAATCCTTCGGCGTGTCGATGCCGCGGGCCGCGTGGTCGATGGCACCTGCCACGATCGGGATGCCGGCCTCGATCACCCTCAGCTGCTCGAGGCTCTCGACGGTCGCAAGCCGCGAATCAGGCAGGTCGTTCCACGCTTCCAGCACTCGCCTCCTGTAGGCGTAGATGCCGACGTGTTGCCAATAGATGGGCGGCGTCGCCGCGAGGAGCGAATCCGACCAGTCTCGCGCCGCCGGCACGGCAGCGCGGCTGAAATAGACCGCCCGCCAGGCACCGGCCAGCGGCATGCCAACCACCTCGCCCGTCTCAGGCTCCTGCCGCCAGGGTGTGAGCACGGCCTTCACGGCAGCGGGGTCGTGGAGATCTTCGGGCCGCTTGAGTGGCGTCACGAGCGTGGCAACGCCGGCTTCCGGGCAGCGGTCGAGAAGGTCGATCGCGGCATCGATCGCTGACGCCGCCAGTTCCGGCTCATCTCCCTGAACATTGACGATCACATCCGCATCGGGCAACCGTGACAGCGCCTCAACGATCCGGGCGGTGCCGCTTGGAGCGTCCGCCGATGTCATCACGGGCTCGCCACCGAAGGCCCGTACGGCAGCCGCAATCTCATCGCTATCGGTGGCCACGACGACATGGGTGGCCCGCAAGGAGCCCCGGGCCGCCTGCCAGGTGTGTTCGATGAGCGGCCGGCCCGTGTCGGCCAGCAGCATTTTGCGGGGCAATCGCTGACTGGAGAGTCGAGCTGGGATGACAATGATGGCGCGGGCCAACCGCGCTGACATCGACGAATACGGAGTGCTCATAACGGAGAAGAATACTCGTGTGGCCCCCCATCGTGCCACACCGCTACATTGACCCGGATGCATCCGTTCCCACCGGCTTCAGGAGCTTCCGTATGTGCGGCATCGTCGGCTACGTCGGCTTTCGTCGTGCCACCGACCTGATCATCGAAGGGCTGCGGCGGCTTGAATACCGTGGCTACGACTCGGCGGGACTGGCCGTGCTCGACGACGCTGCAGACATCCGCGTGCTCAAGGCAGCCGGCCGGCTCGCCCGGCTGGAGGCCCTTGTCCGCGAGGACACTCCCGATAGTTCGATCGGCATCGGCCATACGCGGTGGGCGACCCACGGGCCGCCGACGGACGGCAATGCGCACCCGCATCTGGGGGGCTGCGGCAGCGTGGCGGGCGCCAGCGCGGCCGGTATCTCCCCGGCGGTGGCCGTTGTCCACAACGGGGTTATCGAAAACTACCACGTCCTCAAGACCCGACTGGAGGCGGAGGGCTACGTGTTCCGCTCCGAGACCGACTCGGAGGTGATCGCGCACCTGATTGACAGCTGCCTCACGAGGGCCATGGCAGAGAGAAGCCGTGTCACCGACGAGCCCGCCGACTCGCCGGAAGTGGTGGCTGTCCGCGAGGCAATCACCCAACTCCGCGGCACGTACGGCCTGCTCGTACTCTTCCGCGGGAGACCCGACCTGCTGGTGGCAGCCCGCTTGGGTAGTCCGCTCGTGGTGGGCGTCGGCGACGGGGAGCACTTCATCGCCAGCGACGCCAACCCGCTGGCCGGCCATGCCGACCGGATCGTCTATCTCGCCGACCACGAAGTGGCCGTGATCACATCCGACACGCTCCGTGTGCTTCACCGCGACACCGGCCGGATCGAGCCCGCCGTGCGGCCGCTCGAACTGTCGGCGGAGGATGTGGGCATGGGCAGCTACGCCCACTTCATGCTCAAGGAGATCCACGAGCAGCCCGAGACGATCCGGGCGGCGATGCGGGGCCGCCTCTCGCGGGACGACGCCACCGCGGTCTTCGGCGGCCTCAACCTCACGCCGCGGCAACTGCAGCGGATCAACCGCATCGTCCTCACCGGCTGTGGCACGAGTTGGCATGCGGCGCTCGTGGGCGAATACCTGATCGAGGAGTTTGCCCGGCTCCCGGTCGAGGTGGAATACGCCAGCGAGCTCCGCTACCGCAATCCGCCTCTCGATGAGGGCACGCTCCTCTTTGCGATCACGCAGTCGGGAGAGACCGCCGACACGCTCGCCGCTCTCCGCGAGATCAAGCGCAAGGGTCATCCGACGCTAGCCATCTGCAACGTCGTGGGGAGCACGATCGCCACCGAGGCCGATGGCGGCATCTATCTGCATGCCGGCCCGGAGATCGGCGTGGCGAGCACGAAGGCCTTCACGAGCCAGTGCGTGGTGCTGTCGCTCTTGGCACTCTACTTCGGCCGCCTGCGGCACATGAGCTACGAGCGGGGCCTGGAATTCATTGACGGCCTGGAGCGGCTGCCCGATCTTGTCGCCGAAGCGCTCAACGCCGACCAGGCCATCAGGCGGATCGCCGAGCGGTATCAGGATGCGAACACGTTTCTCTATCTCGGCCGGCAATACAACTTCCCGGTCGCGCTCGAAGGCGCGCTCAAGCTCAAGGAAATCTCCTACATCCATGCGGAGGGCTATCCTGCGGCCGAGATGAAGCACGGGCCGATCGCGCTGGTCGATGCTGCGACACCGAGTGTGTTTCTGATTCCGCAGGGGGCCGTGTACGAAAAAGTGCTTCTGAACGTGGAGGAGATCAAGGCACGCAAGGGGCCGGTGATCGCGATCTCAAGCCCGGGTGACGACCGGGTGAGGAATCTGGCCGACGACGTGATTGAGATTCCGGAAGTGCCCGAGTTTCTCCAGCCGATCGTGGCGGCAGTGCCGCTGCAACTTCTGGCCTATCACATCGCCGTGCTGCGGGGCTGCGACGTGGACAAACCGCGGAATCTGGCCAAAAGCGTGACCGTGGAATAGTCCGGGGAGGGGCCCTCCTACTTGCGTCCCGGACGGTCATTGGTAGCATCAAAGGCGTGCCGCTCACGCGGCCGCACTCGCCCGAGTGGCGGAATTGGCAGACGCGCAAGATTCAGGTTCTTGTCCAGGTAACTG
>Ga0304730_1002447_pt1 | contig 13251 bp, 13 predicted proteins | sample M_130628_MF_Meta_FD_190474 | JGI IMG/M metagenome (GOLD analysis project Ga0304730, IMG submission 190474) | Freshwater microbial communities from Lake Montjoie, Canada to study carbon cycling - M_130628_MF_MetaG (v2) (version 2) | ecosystem: Environmental > Aquatic > Freshwater > Lake | place...
AATCCTTCTTGGTGGAGTTCCTGGCACAAGACCTGCAAAAGTAGTAGTTCTAGGTGGTGGTGTTGCCGGCACTAATGCAATTGCCATGGCAGTTGGTCTTGGTGCTGAAGTTACTGTTCTCGATACAAACATCAACAGACTTAGAGAGTTAGATGCTCTTTATGCTGGACGACTTAGAACTCTTGCCAGCAACACCTTTGAAATTGACAGAGCAGTAACCGAAGCAGACCTAGTTATCGGATCAGTTCTTATCCCTGGAGCTAAAGCTCCGAAACTTGTAACCAATGCTTTGGTAAAGAAGATGAAGCCTGGATCAGTGTTGGTTGATATCGCCATCGATCAGGGTGGCTGTTTTGAAGATTCCAAGCCAACAACACACGCTGACCCTACTTTTAAAGTTCACAACTCTGTTTTCTATTGTGTAGCGAACATGCCAGGTGCGGTGGCTCACACATCAACCTATGCGCTGACTAATGCAACTTTGAGTTATGCCAAAGCTCTGGCAAACAAGGGTTGGTTGGCTGCTTGCAAGCAAGATACTGCCCTAGCTCTTGGTCTAAACACTCACGATGGAGCTTTGGTCAGTCAGCCTGTAGCTGATGCTCACGGACTTGATTTTGTTGACTCTGCAAAGGTTTTGGCATAGCCAACTGAATCGAAAGATTCTTAAACCAGCCTCGCCCTGGCGGCATCGTTTCACTCCATTGATTCTTTGGTAATCCTGCCGCCAAGTGCTGATCGAAGTTACCTTGACGCAGGTAAATGATATTTTCGAATTTTCGCTGCAGTGCAAGGGGCATAAGAAATGAACTCGACATTGCACACAACACTTGTCGCCCAGACTGAAATGCCTGTTCTAACTGCTCGATGTTTGGACAGTCTAAGACGATCGCATTAGGCAAATCTTTGGCGGTTTCGCAAAAAGTGCTCTTGCCTGTCCCCTTGGCTCCGACTACCAGCACTGACGAATTCTGCAGATCAGCAAGATAAAGATTCTCGAAGCGTTGTTGGCTAGGTATATCAAAAACACCAACTAAACCATTCTCGGATTGAACTTGCAGCGGTAATCCATTTGACCAACCAGCTACTAGTTCTGGAAACAATTTGGCTTCACCAAGGTTTGGAATGGTTTTGGAGATTGGAAAATCGAATGAACAGGTATTACTTCCCCAAATCGCAACTGCACGTGCGGAGCTAGAAGCACCTGCCCTAATACTAGGTAACAGGGATATGAGGTCACCTGGATCAACGGAGCCCAAAGCAAAACGCATGGTCAGATTAGTTATCAATGCGCGGGGTATTCCAGAAAGAGATTGGCTGGTAGCAATCAGATGAACTCCTAAAGACCTGCCCCTAGCCGCTATGGCATCGAGTGTGCCAATAGCCAGTGGATGAGAACTAATAATCGCTGGCAGTTCATCGGCTAGCACTATAAGGCGTGAAAGATTAGGCATCGCATCGATGGCAGAGACACTCGCCTCAGCCAAAAGTCGCTCTCTTCTTTTTAGTTCACCTGCCAGATATAGCCAAAATCTCTCATGCCTGCCCTCATCAAGATCTGTAACCAGAGTTAGCGCTGCAGGGTGCTTATTCAGACCCCGAAGTGCAGCCCCACCTTTGAAGTCAACTAGCACCAGTTGGATTGAGCCTGGTTTAACACCTGCCAAAAGCGATGAGGTAATCAGTTTCAGAAACTCACTCTTACCCGAACCAGTTGAACCAACAATGAGACAGTGTGGGCCATCGGCGACTAAATCAAATTCCAGGTTGTTAGCATCGGCTACCCCAGCCCAAAAAGGTAACGCACCTACTCTTCGCGCTTGATAGAAAGAAGCTTCCAATTCCTTTGTTCTCTGGAACACCTCTCTATCTGCAGATAGCTTTGTGAAATGTTCATAGAAGACATCACTGTATTGCTCTTTCAAGAACCAGCCAGTGTTCGGAAGTACCTTATCCCCTATCGCTAGTGATGTTGAGGTTACCCACAGTGGTTGATCACTGTAATCAAGGTCTGGTTCACGCCGTTTCTTCCGCATCAATGCCATGGTCAAGGCTGCTGATAAAACACTGACGAAGGTGAACAATGCAAACTGCCACATCCCAGTAACCATTGCCATTACCACCCCAAGCAATAGTCCAGGTATCAGGGCAAACCAACGCATAAATAGATGTTGCCCTAATTAGCGGGTAAAACTAATGCCCGTCATCCTTAAGTGGATAACGGGCAATAAGTTCTAGAGACTAGTCTCCGATGTAACTCATTACGTGCTTGATACGGGTGTAGTCCTCAAAGCCATACATTGATAGATCTTTACCGTAACCTGAGTGACGGAAACCACCGTGAGGCATTTCAGCAGCCAATGGGATGTGAGTGTTGATCCAAACACAACCGAAGTTCAGCCCCTTAGCAAAACGCATTGCTCTGGTGTGGTTGCTAGTCCAAACAGATGAAGCTAAACCATACTTCACATCGTTAGCCCAGCGCATAGCCTCAGCATCATCCTTGAAGCTCTGCACAGTTACAACTGGGCCGAAGATTTCACGCTGAATGTGCTCGTCAGTCTGCTTTAGACCAGTTAGCACTGTTGCCTCATGGAAGTAACCTGCGCCAGAGATAGCTTTACCACCGATAGCAATCGATGCGTGATCTGGTAGACGGTCAATAAAGCCAGTAACTTGAGCGAGTTGGTTTACGTTGTTTACTGGACCAAACAAGATGTCATCTCTGCTTGGATCACCGGTAATAGCATTTGCTTTTACTTCTGCAGTAAGGATTGCAACGAATTCATCGTGAACACTCTCGTGAACCAAGATACGAGTTGCTGCTGTGCAGTCTTGACCTGCGTTGAAGAACCCGGCAACCACAATTTGTGCTGCTGCTTTGTGAAGATCTGCATCAGCAAAAACAATTACAGGAGCTTTTCCACCGAGTTCAAGGTGAACACGCTTTAGGTCAAGCGCTGCGCTCTTAGCAACTTCCATACCAGCACGAACTGAACCGGTAATAGAAACCATCTGAGGAGTTTCGTGCTCAATCATCGCGCGACCTGTGTCACGGTTTCCTGTAACAACGTTGAATACACCTGCTGGTAAGAATTCGCTTGCGATTTCTGCAAGCAGCAAAGTGGAAGCAGGTGTTGTGTCCGAAGGCTTTAGGACAATTGTGTTACCTGCAGCAATTGCAGGAGCAAACTTCCAGGTAGCCATGTTCAGTGGATAGTTCCACGGAGTTACCTGACCGATAACACCAATCGGTTCTCTTCTAATTGAAGAGGTGTGGTCTTTGGCATACTCAGCGGTTGCTCTACCTTCAAGGTTTCTAGCAGCACCTGCAAAGAAGCGAATCTGATCAACAGACACCATAACCTCGTATTCAACCAAGGTGCTTCTTGGCTTACCTGTGTTACGGGATTCAACATCAGCCATCTCTTCAGCACGTGCTTCTAGAGCATCAGCGATTCTGAATAGAGCAAGCTGGCGCTCTGAAGGAGTGGTTTGGCTCCAGCTCTCAAAAGCCTTGTCGGCTGCTTTATAAGCAGTATCAACATCGCTCTCATTAGAGACCGGGGATGTTGCATAAACTTCGCCATTGGCAGGGTTGATGATGTCTAGGGTCTCACCTGACTTAGCCGCAACATGGTTGCCGTTGATGAAGTTCTTTAGTTCCTGTGCCATTTGAAAACTCTCCTTCGAGCCTTATAAAAGGGTAAACATTCGGTGTTGCTAATGTCTAAAGACTATTACAACCAGAAGTTTCAGAACCAATCCGTAGGTAAAAAGCCCTAAATGATACGGAATCTATACCAAATTGGTAAATTTGGTGCGAAATCAGGACCGAAATGGCAAAAAGTGTGCCAAAATCGCAGTATGGCTAGAACAGACCGAGCAAAGGCGTCAGTTCTCGATGACATCTCAAAGGAGATCATCGAGCAGCTTCAGACTGACGGTCGCAAGCCCTATAGCGAGATAGCCAAGGCTGTAGGACTCAGTGAAGCTGCAGTTCGCCAGAGAATGCAGAAGCTCCAGGAATCTGGAGTGATGCAGGTGGTAGCAGTTACCGACCCACTTCAGTTGGGTTTCTACCGTCAAGCCATGATCGGCATTCGCTGCTCTGGAGACATGACCGACCTGGCCAACAAACTATCAGCAATGCCTGAAGCAGATTATGTGGTTATGACCGCAGGTTCTTTTGACATCCTGGTTGAAGTCGTAGTGGAAAACGATCAAGACCTAATCGATGTTCTAAATACAAAGATCAGATCACTTCCAGAAGTGCTATCAACTGAGACCTTTGTATATCTCAAGCTACACAAGCAGTTCTACAACTGGGGTGTTAGATAGCGAATTAGGTTTGAGTATCTTTCGATACTCGAAGTGGATTGCCACTCGGCAATTCAAAATGAAACACAAACACAATGTAAAGAGTGATATCAAATGGCAACCAAGGAGAGCATAGCCCGAAAGCTTGTCTCAGCTTTAACGCGAGATAAGGCTCCTGCGAAGAAGCAGGCCAAAGCAACAGCCGACCACGCCACTCCGCTTCTTGACGCTCGTCGAGCAGGCAAAGAAGCAACCCCGGCAATGCTGCAGAAAGCTGCAAAAGAGAACCTCTTTTTGCACTTCACCCGTCACAGCCCATACCAGAAATCTGATATGCCTATCATCACCAAAGCTGAAGGCCATCACTTCTGGGACATCAACGGCAAGAAATACTTTGATGGAATTTCATCACTGTTTGCTGTTAACGTTGGACACGGTCGTGAAAGATTAGCTGAAGCAGCTGCAAAGCAGATGAAGAAGTTAGATTACTTCCCACTCTGGTCGCACGCACACGAACCCGCTATCGAACTATCTGAGCGGATCCTTTCGTATGCACCGAAAAACCTAAGTCGAGTTTTCTTTACCACCGGTGGTGGCGAGGCTAACGAGACTGCATGGAAACTAGCCAAACAGTACTTCAAGATGACTGGCAAGCCAATGAAGCACAAGGTACTCACCCGAGCTGTCGCCTACCATGGCACATCACACGGTGCCTTGTCACTAACTGGTATCCCATCTATGAAGAAGATGTTTGAACCTCTGGTTCCAAGCACCTTCAGAGTTCCTAACACCAACTGGTATAGAGCTCAGGATGACTTCGAGAATGAAGAAGCCTTTGCGATGTGGGCTGCAGACAGAGTTGAAGAAATGATTCTGTTTGAAGATCCAGACACCGTTGCAGCTTTCTTTATTGAACCAGTTCAGAACTCTGGTGGATGTTTCACTTCCCCACCGTCATACTTCAAGCGAGTCCGTGAGATTTGCGATAAGTACGATGTTCTGTTGGTAGCTGATGAGACCATTGATGGTTTTGGTCGTATTGGAACCATGTTTGCTAGTGAGCGCTACGGATTAGAACCAGATATGTTGGTTTGTGCCAAGGGTATTACCTCTGCTTATCAGCCGCTTGGTGCTCTAATGCTGACTGAGAAGCTGTTCGAACCTTTCAAGCAGGGAACTAACATCTTCGCTCACGGTTACACATTCGCCGCTCACCCTGTGGCTTGTGCTGTAGCTCTTGAGAACCTGGACATCTTCGATGAGGAAGACTTGGTCGGTAACGTTGCCCGCAACGAAGCCGCATTCAAGCAAACCTTGGAGAAGCTAAAGGATCTACCAATCGTTGGTGATGTTAGAGGTGCTGGTTACTTCTACGCAATCGAACTTGTTCGTAATAAGAACACCAGAGAAACCTTCAACGATCTGGAATCAGAGAAACTCCTTCGTCAATTCCTATCTATCGACATGTTCGAGAACGGGCTCTATTGCCGCTCAGACGACCGTGGCGACCCTGTAGTTCAGCTAGCTCCACCTTTGACCATTGGTCAGAAGGAGTTCGATGAGCTAGAGCAGACTCTTCGCAAGTCACTTTCCAAAGCTGGAGAGATGTTTGAGTTGATGTAAGCCTCAAGTTCATTCAAAGAGCCCGGTTATCCACCAAGCACCATGGATGACCGGGTTCTTTGCATGATTGGGTATTCTCGTCTTGTGAAGATAAGTAAAGACACCCATATTGCCTTCAAAACTCCTATTGGAATTGTCAGAGTCTTTGAGGGTAATGGAAAAGTAACCGCAATCGATATTGCTGCCACCGGCGCTAAAGTTACCGAGAGTAACAGCCCAGTCCTAAAACTTGCCGAAGCTGAACTTGATAAGTACTTTGCCGGCAAGCTAACAAAATTCACCTTCCCAATGGACTTATCTAGCGGAACAGATTTCCAGCAGGCTGTTTGGAAAGAAATCCACAAAATCAAATTTGGTCAAGTAAAAACCTATAAAGATATTGCCGAAGCAATAGGCAAACCCTTAGCTGCAAGAGCAGTGGGTGGAGCAGTGGGTTCTAATCCAATTCCATTAGCTGTTGGCTGCCACAGAGTTTTGGGCTCCAGTGGCAAGATAACTGGCTATTCGGGTGGCAAAGGATTACCTACCAAGCGAATACTTCTCAAACTTGAAGGTATAGACGCAAAAGAATGACCGACTTCCTCCGTAACCACGAAGACGGTCTCGTTCGATGCAAGTGGGCTGGAACCGATGCGATTTACGTTGACTACCATGATCAAGAATGGGGTGTTCCAGTTACCGGAGACCAGGAGATGTTTGAGCGGATAACTCTTGAAGGTTTTCAAGCGGGACTGTCTTGGATAACAATCCTCAAGAGAAGAGAAAACTTCCGTAAGGCGTTTCATAATTTTGACTTCAATAAAGTAGCCAAGCTTCGAGATTCTCAGATTGACAAATTGATGCTTGATGCAGGGATTATCCGAAATCGAGCCAAGATCATCAGCACAGTAAAAAATGCTCAGTTGGTTATAGATCTTCAGAAACAAGGTGAGAGCATCAGTGACATTGTCTGGAGTTTCGCTCCCCCAAAATCAAAGCGAGTTGCGCCTGCTTCTTCTTTCCAGTGGCGAGCAACCAGCCCAGAATCTGATGCGCTAAGCAAACATCTAAAGATGTTAGGTTTCGGTTTTGTTGGATCAACAACCATGTATGCATTGATGCAGGCAACCGGTTTCGTAAATGATCATGCCCCGGGCTGTTATAGAAGAAAAGAACTCTCCTAGTAAAGCCTTCTTTGCATTTGACGTCGAACTCCAACAATCATGTCGAAAATCGCAATTGGGAAGAATATGGGAAGCAAGTAGGTCCAGCCAAAGTTAGCCACCGGTAAAAAGAATTCACTTACTTGGTATGGCAGGCCCTTGACTACAGTCACTTTGGAAAACACATAGTTACGGTCTACTTGAATTTGGTGAAATGCAATTGCAAAGATCATGTAAGACACAATAGGCATGGCCCCGCAGCTAATTCCAATAATTCTCAGGGTAAGCCTTACCTTGTCAAAGGTGGTTCGAATCTTCTTTTCAGCCATTGAACTACTAAACCTTTACTTTGTCCTGATAACTTCACTTGTGATGAGGAAGATTGTCTTACCTTCGACCTCTAATTCTAAGCCAGCCTTTTTGGCGACTGCCTTCAACTGAGTTAAGGTCTTAGGCGCACTCTTTGCTCTAACGAAGGCACCGACTAGTTCCCCCTTGGCTGTCTTATTGAAATGGTTCAGCGCTCTACGTTCACCATTACTACCTTCGGCAACTACCTCAACCCAATAAGAATCCAAGTGTTCAGGAATGGGAGCAAGATCAACATATGCCTTTGAACGAAGATCAATAATTGGCATATCCACGAGCCTGGCATAAGCGGCACCGGAATGCTCCTGCCAAAACTTCTTTAGATTTGCCTTTGGTAGAGCTGTATTAGCTGAGAGCCGGTACCAAGGAATACGGTCAGTTGCGGAAATCAAACCAAACAGTGCACTTTGAATCAGAACGTGCCCACGCATAAGTTCAATCTCATGCTTCGTAAATGACTCTCTAGCTATGGCTTTATAAAGAGTTCCACCATATCTTTCAAAAGCTGGCATGGTTGGTGCTTCCCGGATTGCCAGGTTCAGTTCCCTATCCCCTAGTTGCTTGGGGCTCAACTTCAAGACCTTGATGGCCTCAGCCTTGCTCTTACAGACCTTGATTAGGGCATCTAGAACCAAGTCTCTGGCCTCATTTAGTTGTCCATAGCTCAGGTGGACTTGCTCGATAGTGAGATTTGATCCACCAATCTTCTTGGTTTCACTCGGAGGCAACAATAACAGCATCTAACAAGCCTAAACTTAGTCCATGGTAAAACTTACGAAGATATACACAAGAACCGGCGATGAGGGCCTAACCGGCCTATCTAATTTCAGCAGAGTCAGAAAGACCGACCCGAGAATCGAAGCCTATGCTGATGTTGATGAGGCTAACTCAGCTATTGGTGTTGCTGTTGCCCTTGCCCAAAACGAGTTCGACAAAGAAACTCTAGATTTGCTCTCTCAAATACAGAATGACCTGTTTGACCTTGGCGCAGACCTGTCAAACCCTCTAAATGAGCACTATGAATACGAGCCACTACGTGTAGACGCCATTTGGATTGATGCTCTTGAGGCAGCTATCGACAAATACAACGCAAAACTTGAAAAACTAGACTCCTTCATCATCCCTGGTGGATCTGGACTTGCAGCTGGACTGCATCTAGCCCGAACAGTTGTTAGAAGAGCAGAACGTGCAACTTGGCACGCTATTGAAGAACACGGCACTGAGCCTGGTAAAAAGGGGCAGACAACTGGTGGGGTAAGCCTTACTGCTGTTAAATACCTCAACCGCCTAAGCGACCTGCTATTCGTCCTTGCAAGATATGCAAACATCAAGCACGGTGGCGACATCAAGTGGGTTCCAGCAGCTAACCGCAGAGAAGCACCTGCAAAGAGAAGACCTGAACAAGACTAGGTTAAACAAAAAAGCCCCGAGATAACCTCGGGGCTTTTTCTTTAGATCTTTAGGCTAGTTGAGCATCTCTAGCAACGATGGTTACAACATCGTGCTCAACTGAGAGGAAACCTTCAGCTGCTGTTGCCTTGATGCTTTCACCTGTTGGTAGGGTGATGCGAACATCACCTGTAGCAAGAATTGCAAGCATAGGCTCGTGTCCTGGCAGTAGACCAATCTCACCTTCAACAGTCTTAGCTACAACCATCTTGGCTTCACCTGACCACACTGCGCGGTCAGCAGCTACTAGTTCAACACGAAGAGTACTCATTACTTAGAGGTCTCTGCCTGAATCTTGGCCCATTGACGCTCAACGTCTTCCAAACCACCAACGTTGAAGAACGCTTGTTCTGCTACGTTGTCGAAGTCACCGTTAGCGATAGCTGAGAAGCCCTCGATGGTGTCCTTTAGTGGAACAGTTGAACCCTTAACGCCTGTGAACTTTTCAGCCATGTAGGTGTTCTGAGATAGGAACTGCTGGATACGACGAGCACGAGATACGGTGATCTTGTCTTCTTCGCTCAATTCTTCAACACCCAAAATAGCAATGATTTCCTGAAGTTCTTTGTTCTTCTGGAGAATCTGCTTCACTCTGGTAGCTGTTGCATAGTGGTCAGCGCTAATAAAGCGTGGGTCCAAGATACGTGAAGTTGAAGTTAATGGATCCACAGCTGGGTATAGACCCTTAGAAGCAATTTCACGGCTCAACTCTGTTGTTGCATCAAGGTGAGCGAATGTTGTTGCCGGGGCCGGGTCGGTGTAGTCATCGGCAGGTACGTAAATAGCCTGCAGAGATGTAATTGAGTGTCCACGAGTAGATGTGATGCGCTCCTGGAGAAGACCCATCTCATCAGCAAGGTTTGGTTGGTAACCCACAGCAGAAGGCATACGGCCTAGCAGTGTTGAAACTTCAGAACCTGCCTGAGTAAAGCGGAAGATGTTGTCAATGAACAGAAGAACGTCCTGCTTTTGAACATCACGGAAGTATTCCGCCATGGTCAGAGCTGAAAGCGCAACACGAAGACGGGTGCCTGGTGGCTCATCCATCTGACCAAAGACCAGTGCTGTCTTGTCGATAACACCTGACTCAGTCATTTCTTCGATAAGGTCGTTACCTTCACGGGTACGCTCACCGACACCTGCGAACACTGACACACCATCGTGGTCTTCAGCTACGCGGTAGATCATTTCCTGAATTAGAACTGTCTTACCAACACCTGCACCACCGAATAGACCAATCTTTCCACCACGAACATATGGTGTTAGCAGGTCAATAACCTTGATACCGGTCTCGAACATCTCGGTCTTTGACTCAAGCTGGTCGAATGAAGGTGGGTTGCGGTGAATTGGCCAGCGCTCAGAAACTTCAACCTTGTCACCTGGCTTACCGTTCAGGATGTCACCGGTAACGTTGAACACCTTACCCTTTGTAACATCACCTACTGGAACAGAGATAGGTGCACCAGTGTCTGATACTGCCTGTCCACGAACCAAACCATCGGTTGGCTTCAGTGCAATCGCACGGACTAGGTCATCTCCTAGGTGCTGAGCTACCTCAAGGGTAAGGACTGTTACCTCACCGTTTAGGTTGATCTCAGTGGTCAGAGCGTTGTAGATACCAGGGATACCATCGTGTGGAAACTCGATGTCAACCACAGGACCTGTTACGCGGGCAATGCGTCCGGTAGCAGTGTTCTTGTTCTCAGCCATTTTCTTCTATCTTTCTATTCTTTGTCGCTAGTGTCGACAAGTGCGTCGGCACCACCAACGATTTCGGAAATCTGTTGGGTAATTTCTGATTGTCGAGCAGAGTTGCTCAACCTGGTGTAGTTCTTGATTAACTTGTCAGCATTTTCAGTTGCTGACTTCATTGCTTTTTGTCTTGCTGCGTGCTCAGCTGCAGCGGACTGCAACATTGCGTTGAAAATACGTGATTCGATGTAAACAGGTAGTAGAGAATCTAGAACCTTTGAAGCATCTGGTTCAAATTCGTATAGTGGGAAGATTTCGTTCTCCCCTGGGGTTTCAACACCTTCGACAACTTCCAAAGGAAGAAGACGAACAACCTGTGGTTCTTGGCTGATCATCGAAACGAACTTGTTGTATACCAAGTGAATTTCGTCAACTCCACCATCTTCGTAACCTAGGTTGAAAGCATCAACTACAGCAGTGGCAATTTCTTGGGCTGTTGTGAATACTGGAAGATCTGTTCCACCGGTCCAGCTACGAATAGCGGCACGCTTACGGAATGAGAAGAACCCAACTGACTTTCGCCCTACTAGGTAGTAAACAACGTCCTTACCCTGGTCCTTTAGAAGCTGAGTTAGTTGCTCAGATTCTTTCAGAACGTTAGAAGAGAAAGCTCCAGCTAGACCACGGTCGCTGGTGAAGATAACCACAGCACTTCTGCGAATCTCTTTAGGCTCTGTAGTTAGTGGGTGATCGATGTTAGAGAAGGTAGCAACGGCGGACACGGCACGTGTAATCGCACGAGAATATGGGCTAGCTGCAGTCAAACGCTGTTGTGCTTTGTAAATGCGTGAGGCTGAGATTAGCTCCATGGCTCGAGTGATCTTCTTGGTCGTCTGAGCAGATTTAATCTTCTGCCTATAGACCCGAAGTTGCGCTCCCATGTCTTTTCCCTATCTTTCTCTTGAAATCAAAAACGCTATTAGCGCTTCTGCTTCACAATCTTCTCTTGGTCAACTTCTTCTTCAGCGATAGCTGCAACAGATTCGTTGCCAACTGATGATAGAGGCTTGCCAACACCGGTTAGGAAGCTCTTCTTGAACTTCACTACCTCTGCCTCAAGAGCTTGGATTGTGTCGTCCTTTAGATCGTTGGTCTCACGGATGGTGGTTAGAACCTGTGAGTTTCGACGAAGGTGATCTAGCAATTCGCTTTCGAATCTCAAGATGTCTTCAACTGGAACTTCATCAAGCTTGCCTGTAGTACCAGCCCAGATAGACACTGTTTGCTCTTCAACTGGGTATGGAGAATACTGTGGCTGCTTTAGAAGCTGCATTAGACGAGCACCACGAGCAAGTTGCTGACGTGAAGCTGCATCTAGGTCACTTGCGAACATAGCGAATGCCTCAAGTGAACGGTACTGAGCAAGTTCAAGTTTCAATGTTCCAGAAACCTTCTTGATTCCCTTAACCTGAGCTGCACCACCAACACGTGAAACCGAGATACCAACGTCAATAGCTGGTCTCTGGTTAGCGTTGAACAAGTCTGACTGCAAGAAGATCTGACCATCGGTAATAGAAATAACGTTGGTCGGAATGTATGCAGAAACGTCGTTTGCCTTGGTCTCAATGATTGGAAGTCCAGTCATAGAACCTGCACCTAGTTCATCGTTCAACTTTGCACAACGCTCTAGTAGGCGTGAGTGTAAGTAGAAGACGTCACCAGGATATGCCTCACGGCCTGGTGGACGACGAAGCAAAAGGGAAATCGAACGGTAAGCCTCAGCTTGCTTTGATAGGTCATCAAAAATGATTAGGACGTGCTTGCCGTCATACATCCAGTGCTGACCAATTGCAGAACCGGTGTATGGAGCTAGGTACTTGAATCCAGCAGGGTCAGATGCAGGAGATGCAACGATAGTTGTGTATTCCATTGCTCCAGCAGCTTCTAGAGCTCCCTTTACAGATGCGATAGTTGAACCCTTTTGACCAACAGCAACATAAATACAACGAACCTGCTTGGTTGGGTCGCCTGATTCCCAGTTAGCCTTCTGGTTGATGATCGCGTCAATTGCGATAGCAGTCTTACCAGTCTGACGGTCACCAATGATTAGCTGACGCTGTCCACGACCGATAGGAATCATCGCGTCGATAGCCTTGATACCTGTTTGTAGTGGTTCGTGAACTGACTTACGAGCCATAACACCAGGAGCTTGAAGTTCCAGTGCACGACGAGCAGAAGACTTGATCTCTCCCTTGCCATCGATTGGCTCACCTACTGGGTTTACAACGCGACCAAGGAAGTCATCACCAACAGGAACAGAAAGAATCTCGCCTGTGCGCTCAACCTTCATACCCTCAACGATGTGGGTGAACTCACCAAGGATGATCACACCGATCTCACGCTCGTCTAGGTTCTGAGCTAGACCCAAAGTGCCGTCCTCGAACTTTAGAAGTTCGTTAGCCATAACGCTAGGCAAGCCTTCAACGTGAGCGATACCGTCACCAGCATCGATGACGTGACCGATCTCGGTACGGCTAGCCTGAGCTGGCTCGTAAGACTTAGCAAAGTCCTTCAGCGCGTCGCGAATCTCATTCGGACTGATGCTTAGATCTGCCATCTTGTTCCTCTACTTCTGAAGCGTTAGCTTCGGTTGATG
>Ga0304730_1002451_pt1 | contig 13246 bp, 10 predicted proteins | sample M_130628_MF_Meta_FD_190474 | JGI IMG/M metagenome (GOLD analysis project Ga0304730, IMG submission 190474) | Freshwater microbial communities from Lake Montjoie, Canada to study carbon cycling - M_130628_MF_MetaG (v2) (version 2) | ecosystem: Environmental > Aquatic > Freshwater > Lake | place...
CCATCGCCCCTGCATCAGCGGGGGTGACAGAAGGGCGCCGGATCAGGGCCTGCGCAAAGGCGACGGGATCAAGGGTCATGAACCTGAGTTAGCGCGCTAAGGCCCATGAGGGAAGGGGGAGGGGCTCTACAAAGCCCCCTAAACCCTAGGCAATCCTTTGCGTTGGCAGCCAGACCCGCATCCGCTGGACCGCTTCACGCAGTTGGTCCAGATGGGTGGCATAGGACAGGCGCAGATAGCGTTTGGGGGCTGCGGCCCCAAAATCGAGGCCGGGGGTCATGGCGACACCGATCTCCTGCAGCATCTGTTGGGCGAATTGGGTGCTGTCGGTGCTGAAGGCGCTGCAATCGAGATAGACATAGAAGGCCCCATCAGGATCGACCGGCACGCCAAAGCCCAACTCTTTGAGGGCCGGGACGATATAGTCCCGCCGCGTCCGCAACTCGTTCTTGCGCTCTTCATAGAGTGCCATGGTCTCGGGCGTGAAACAGGCAAGGGCCCCATGTTGGGACAGGGCGGAAGGGCAGATGACCAGGTGTTGGATCAGCTTCTCGAATGTGGGCACAAAGTCTGGGGGTACGATCAGCCAGCCAAGCCGCCATCCGGTCATGTTGAAGAATTTGGAAAAGCTGTTGGTGACAATGATGTCGTCGCCATATTCCAGCGCCGAGCGGGCCGGATGATCATAGGACAGACCCAGATAGATCTCATCCACGATGGTAAAGCCGCCCCTACCCCGCGCGAATTCAATGATCTTGCCCAATTCGTCAAAAGGCATGGAGGTGCCGGTAGGATTGGCCGGTGAGGCGATCAAGGTGCCTTTGACCTCCTCGGTCCAGTTGGCTGCGATCAGTTCTGCGGTCAGTTGAAAGCGCGTATCGGGTCCCACGGGGATTAGGGTCGGGACCCCGTCGAAGGCGTTGATATACTGGCGGTTACAGGGATAGGTCGGGTCACTGAGCAACACCTTGTCGCCAGCATTGATGAGGGCGCAGGCCGCTAAGGTTAGGGCACCGGAGGCGCCGTTGGTGATCACCACGCGCTCAGGCGAGACATCGACACCATAGGCGGTTTTGTAATAGCGGGCGATGGCCTCTCGCAGGGGCCTAAGGCCGAGCGCTTGAGTGTAGCCGGTCTTGCCGGCTTGGGCGGCTTGGATCAAGGCCTCGACGACGGCCGGGGGCGCGGTGAAGTCCGGCTCACCGATACTCATCTTGATCACGGATCGGCCTTGGCTCTCCAAGGTGTCCGCCTGCTTGACCAGCTCCATGGCATGGAAGGGTAAGATTCGATCCATGCGATTGGCAAGGGGCGGGAGGGTTTTGATCATTGTGTGCGCTCGAAGGCTTCTCAGATGGTCGCGCTAGCAGGCGGACCTAGGGTTGTTTTGTTTCGCGGCTAGGGTCAGGAGGATTGCGGGTCCAATCGGCTAGCCTCATCGCTCACAGTCTCGGAATGGAGGCGGTTATCTGCCTTTTTTTCGTTGAATCCAGTAATTTTTTCGCAATCAGTCTAGATTTCTTGTGAAACTTTAGTTATGACATCGCTGTCAATCAGAAAAAACAGTCAGAGACCACAAGGCCGCCATGCAATCCTCAGATCAGCCATCGATCAGCGGGTCTCGCGCCCTGGTCCTGTTGGGGGCCACCGGGGATCTGGCCAAGCGGATGTTGTGGCCGTCCCTGCTGCATCTGGATGCTGATGGTCTGCTGCCAGAGGGGCTGGCCCTGTTTGGTGTCGCAAGGCTTCAGGGCACGGATGAGAGCTTCAAGGCTGGATTGCGCGCAGACCTGTCGGGCCGTGATGGGATCGACGACGCCGTGCTGGACCGGTTTCTGTCGCGTATTCGCTATGTCACCGGCGATGTGACCGTGCCAGAGGGCGCGGCCCATCTGGCCGAGGCTATTGGCCCTATTGATCAACTGACCGTCTTTTTTGCCCTGTCGCCCAGTCTCTATGCGGTGGCCTGCGCCAACCTGAAGGCGGCGGGGCTCATTCAGGACAATAGCCGTCTGGTTCTGGAAAAGCCGATTGGCCGCGATCTTGAAAGTTCTAAGGCGATTAACCGCGCCGTGGCGGCGGTGGCTGGCGAAGAGCAGATCTTCCGCATTGACCACTATCTGGGCAAGGAGACCGTCCAGAACCTGATTGCCCTGCGCTTTGCCAACACCTTCTTTGAGCCGCTGTGGACCGGCCGGACCATCGATCATGTCCAGATCACCATTGCCGAGACCGAAGGCATTGGCGAGCGCTGGCCCTATTATGACGAATATGGCGCGGCGCGGGACATGGTGCAGAACCATATGCTGCAACTCCTCTGTCTGGTGGCGATGGAGCCGCCGTCCGACCTTGATCCGGACTCGGTACGGACCGAAAAGGTCAAGGTGCTGCGGTCGCTGCGCCCCTTCACCCATGCCTCGGCCCAACAGCACAGCGTGCGCGGCCAATATCAGGCCGGCTCTATCCAAGGGTTCCCAACCAAGGCCTATCAGGACGAAGTGGGGCGTCAGACCGATACTGAGACCTTCGTCGCCCTGCGCTGCGAGATCGACAACTGGCGCTGGGCGGGCGTGCCGTTCTTTTTGCGCACCGGCAAGCGCATGGCTGAGCGCCGGACCAAGATCGTCATTCAGTTCAAGTCGGTGCCGCACTCGATCTTCCAACAGGCGGGATCCGAAGACCTGTCGCCAAACCGTCTGGTGATCGATCTCCAGCCCGATGAGGACATCAAGCTGACCTTGATGAACAAGCGCCCCGGTCTGGATCAGGGCGGTATGAGACTGCAAAACATGCCCCTCTCCTTGAGCCTGTCGGCCAGCTATGGCGGCGAGGGCGGGCGCCGGCGGATTGCCTATGAGCGGCTGTTGCTCGACGTGTTCCGAGGCGACCGAACCCTGTTCGTGCGCCGGGACGAGGTCGAACAGGCCTGGACCTTTATTGACGGCTTGGAAAAGGCGTGGGCCGAGGCGCGTATGAGCCCCAAGCCCTATCTTCCCGGCTCGTGGGGACCTTCCGGTGCCTTTGGTCTGACCGAGCGATCCGGCCGCGAGTGGGTGGATTGATCCGATGACCTCAGCGCCAATCCCTCTTCACCCGGTCATGGCCACGGTTACGGCCCGGATCACCGAGGCCAGCCGTGAAAGCCGCGCCGCCTATGAAGCCCAGATGCAGGAGGCTGCGGCTTCGGGCACGGCGCGGGGGCGTTTGAGCTGTGGCAATCAGGCCCACGGATTTGCCGCCGCCGACGAGGGCTGGGAAAAGCTGACCCTCAAGCTTGCCGAGCGGCCCAATATCGGCATCGTCACCGCCTATAATGACATGCTCTCGGCCCATCAGCCCTATGAGACCTATCCCGACCAGATCAAGGCCGCAGCCCGTGAGGTTGTGGCAACGGCTCAGGTGGCGGGCGGGGTGCCAGCCATGTGCGACGGCGTGACCCAAGGCCGGGGCGGCATGGAACTGTCCCTGATCAGCCGCGATGTGGTGGCCATGTCAGCGGCCATTGGCCTGTCGCACGATGTGTTCGATGCCGCGCTCTATCTGGGTATCTGCGACAAGATCGTGCCGGGCCTATTTATCGCTGCCGCCCGTTTTGGCCATCTGGGCAGTCTGTTTGTGCCGTCTGGGCCCATGCCTTCGGGCCTTCCCAATCCCGACAAGGCCAAGGTTCGCCAGCGCTATGCCCTAGGCGAGGCCAGCCGCGCCGAACTGCTGGAGGCCGAGGCGGCGTCCTATCACGCGCCTGGCACCTGCACCTTCTATGGCACCGCCAATTCCAACCAGATGTTGATGGAGGCCATGGGCCTGCATCTGCCGGGGGCGGCCTTTGTGGCCCCCAACAGCGCCCTTCGCACCGCCTTGACCAGGGCCGCGACCCAGCGGGCCGTGGCGATCAGTGCCTTGGGCGAGGACTATACGCCCTTCCACGCGGTGGTGACGGTCAAGTCGATCGTCAATGCCACGGTGGCCCTGCTGGCGACGGGGGGCTCGACCAATCACACCCTGCATCTGGTAGCCATGGCGGCGGCGGCGGGCATTCATCTGACTTGGCAAGACATTGCCGAGCTTTCTGGTGTCACCCCGCTTCTGGCGCGGATCTATCCCAACGGCGTGGCCGACATCAACCATTTCCAAGCCGCTGGTGGCTGCGGGTTCCTGTTTCGAGAACTGATCGAGGCGGGCCTGCTGCATGAGGATGTTCAGACCGTCAGCGGCTTTGGCCTGCGTCGGCAGACTAAGGAGCCTTGGCTCGACGGTGAGGTGCTGCGGTGGCGGCCAGCAGCGCGCGAAAGCCTAGACCTGTCGGTCCTGCGCCCCGCCTCTGATCCCTTCTCGGCCCACGGCGGGATAGCCGTTTTGTCCGGCAATCTTGGCCGTGCCGTGCTCAAGACCTCGGCCCTGAAGCCTCAGGACCACCGCGTCCGAGCACCTGCCAAGGTCTTTGCCAGCCAAGAGGCGCTGCAGATCGCTTTTGAAGCCGGTGATCTGACCGGTGATTTCGTCGCTGTGGTGGTGGGCCAAGGACCGCGCGCCAACGGCATGCCTGAACTACACAATCTGACCCCGGTTCTGGGGGCCTTGCTGGACCGGGGACAAAGGGTGGGTCTGATCACGGATGGCCGCATGTCCGGCGCCTCGGGCAAGGTGCCCGCAGCCATCCACCTGACGCCCGAAGCGCTGGGTGGCGGCTTGATTGGTAAGATCATTGACGGTGACATGGTCCTGTTAGATGCAGAGCAGGGCCTGTTGCAGGTCGAGGTGGCCGTCGATGTGCTGGCGGCCCGACCAGCCTTTGTGCCCGATGCCCGCTCAGTTCAGGGTCTGGGGCGTGAACTGTTTGCAGGCTTTAGAGCCGCTGCCTTGCCCGCAGATCGCGGCGGCGGCTTCTTTAGCCCGGTTTAGGATGTTGAGATGACGGATAGGACCTCACAGATCGGACTGGTCGCGGATATTGGCGGAACCAATGCCCGTTTTGCCCTTGCTCAGAGAGCATCGGACGGCACCCTGAGCCTCGACCATCGGCAGGACTTGGCTGCCGAGGATTTCCCAACCTTGGCCCAATGTCTTCAGGCCTATCTGGAGGGGCTGGAGCCTGATTTACGTCCAACCCAAGCGGCCTTTGGGGTCGCCTGTCCCATCACCGGCGATCAGGTCAAGCTGACCAATCGCGACTGGTCCTTCAGTATCGAGGGCTTGAAACAGTCCTTTGGTCTGGACCGGTTCGAGGTGGTCAATGACTTTACCGCCATTGGCCATTCGATTGGTGCCCTGACGGCAAAGGACGTGGAATCGCTTCCCGGTCCGGCTTGGCCAGAGCGCCTAGCCGGCGTTGTTTCAATCGTTGGGCCGGGCACGGGCCTTGGCGTCGGAGGCCGGATGCTGACCGAAGACGGGGCAGAGGTGATCTTGGCCAGCGAAGGCGGGCATGTCAGCTTTGCCCCCATCGACGCCTTGGAGATCGAGATCCTGCGGCTGTTGCTCGGCAAGTTTCCGCGCATTTCCAATGAGCGTATCCTTTCGGGGCCGGGACTGGGCCACCTCTATGAGGCCCTGTCGGAAATTAGAGGGGCTGCGAAAGTCTCGCTCGGGGCTCCGGCGATCCTCGAAGCGGCCCTGTTGGCCAGCGACCCCTTGGCCGTCGAGGCGGTCGAACGGTTCTGTCTGATCTTGGGCTCGGTGCTGAGCGATGTGGCCCTGATCCATGGGGCTTCCGCCGTCGCCGTTGCCGGCGGAATGGCCCCGCGCATGACCTCGTTCTTGAATACAGCAGCGGTTCGCTCACGGTTTGAGGCCAAGGGCCGGTCGCAGCACCTGCTGACGACCCTGCCCATCGCCCTGATCCGCCACCCCCAGCCCGGCCTTTTGGGCGCGGCCAATCTGTTATTTCCCGACCAAAGCCAAGGAAAGCCCCCCTCATGACCGTGGATGTGCAGGCCCTGTTTCGCAAGGCGCGGATCATGCCGGTGGTGACGATTGAGACGGCCGATCAGGCCATCCCCTTGGCCCATGCCCTGCTTGAAGGGGGCCTTACCGCCATCGAGGTGACCTTGCGCACCTCCGCCGGGTTGCCCGGGATTGAGGCCATAGCCCGCCAAGTGCCGCAGATGGCGGTGGGGGCCGGAACGGTTCTGTCGGCTGCGGATCTGCGCGCGGTGGCCGAGGCGGGCGCAAGCTTTGCCCTATCGCCGGGATCAACGCCCGACCTGCTAGCCGCCGCCAAGACCTCGCCCATTCCGTTTGTGCCCGGCGTGGCGACGGCCTCGGAAGTGATGGCCGTGTTGGCCGTCGGTCTGACGACGATGAAACTGTTCCCTGCCTCAATCGTCGGCGGCGTGCCCCTGCTTCGAGCGCTGGCCGGACCGCTGGGCGAGGCCATGTTCTGCCCCACGGGCGGGGTCAGTTTGGACAATGCCGGCGCCTATCTGGCCGAGCCCAATGTGCTTTGTGTTGGCGGGACCTGGATTGCGCCGCTGGACCTGATCCGTACGGGAAATTGGGGCGAGATTACAGCCCGCGCCGCCACCGCTGTTGCTGCCTTTCCGGGGTGAGTGCGATGAATGCGATCTTCACCGATGACTATGCCGAACTGGTCGATCTGCTGATCGAGGCGAGGCTCGCCGCAGGCCTGACCCAGCGCGCGCTAGCCCGCCGGATTGGCAAGGTCCAGTCCCATATCTGCGCCATTGAACAACGCCAACGGCGGGTGGAGCTGCTCGAGTTCTATATCATCGCCCGCGCGCTTGATCTGGATCCAGTCGATCTGTTTCGCCAAGCCGCCGAGCGCTTTGACGGTCTACGGGCGAGCGCCTTTCCACCCCTGAACGCACCTCAATCTGAGCGTCTTTCCGCCTGAGGGCCCATGGCCAGCGGCGTCAAAATCTGAAACAGTAGCTCTCTAAACCCGCCGCTCAAGACGGGTGCCCAAGGAGGATGCTGATGGCGCGTGTACCCTATTTTGACCGCTCAAAGCTTGAGGGTCGGGCCAAGGCGGCGATGGACAAGCTGCCGCCGCTGAACCTCTTTGCCATGTTGGCCCATAGTGGCGATCTGGTCGATGGCGTGACAAAGCTTGGCAATCAGCTCTTGTCTCACACCGCGCTGGATCCGTGGCTGCGTGAGATCGTGATCCTGCGGGTCGGGGTGATTACGGGGTCGGCCTATGAGGTCTATCAACATCGCCGCATCGCTCAGGCCTATAAGATCGCTGACGAACGGATCGACGCGGTCATTGCTGGCGACATGGCGGTCCTAACCCCGCTCGAGCAAGCGGTCTGCGCCATGGTCGAGACCGTGCTGGCGCTCGGTCGGCCTAGCGATGAGCAGTTCAATCAGATGATGGACCTGATCGGCCTTCGGCCCTTGCAAGAGCTGGTCCTCACATGCGGCTACTATTTCATGGTCTCGCGGTTCCTCGTCACCTTTGATGTCGACATTGAAAGCCAAGAACAGATGGGCGGCGATCGCCCGCCCCTGATCCTACCGGGCATGGACAAGGCCCTCTAGGCCATCTGCACAAGACGGCCCGCAGGCGACCTGTCAATTTTTGAACACCCATCGGCATGAGCCGAACGATCAAATGGAACCTGAGATGATGTTTCGTAAGACCCTGATGAGCATGGTGGCCATGGCCTCACTCGCCGCTGTTCCGGCCCATGCGGCAGACCCGGCCTCTGCGGCCACCAAGGCGGCGCAGAGCGCGCTGGCCAAGACCTTGCCCCTTGCGGATCGACAGGATTTTGACTTCGCCTCACGCGGCGATCTTGGCACGCGCAGCGACCCGATCATCAAGCGCGCTGATGGCACGGTGGTCTGGGATCTGAACGCCTACAATTTCGTCAAGGGCGAAGCGCCCGACACGGTCAATCCCAGCCTTTGGCGTCACGATCAGGTGCTGGCCAAGTCGGGCCTGTTCCAAGTGTCCGACACCATCTGGCAGGTGCGCGGCTTTGATATTTCCAACGTCACCTTCATCAAGGGCAAGACCGGTTGGATCGTCATTGATCCCCTGACCAGCGCCGAGGTGGCCAAGGCGGCGCTTGAACTGGTCAATGAAAAGCTCGGCGTCCGACCCATCGTGGCCGTGATCTATACCCACAGCCACGGCGACCATTTCGGTGGCGTCAAGGGCATGATCGATCAGAAGGATGTCGATGAGGGTAAGGTTCAGGTCATCGCCCCGCACGGCTTTATGGAACAGGTCGTCTCGGAAAATATCATCGCTGGAACCGCGATGAACCGCCGCGCCACCTACCAGTTCGGCTATTTTCTCGCGCCGGGTCCAGAAGGTCAGATGGGCAATGGCATTGGACTGGCGGTCTCTAAGGGCACGACCACCCTAATCGCGCCCACAGTCTCGATTACCAAGACCGGCGAAGAGATGGTGCTTGATGGGGTGCGGGTCCAGTTCCAGATCACGCCGGGAACCGAAGCACCAGCGGAGATGAACCTCTTCCTGCCCGATCTGAAAATTCTCTGTATGGCCGAAAATGCCAATGTGACCATGCATAATGTCCTAACCCCGCGCGGGGCCTTGGTGCGCGACGCAAAGGCTTGGGCCGAATATCTGACCGAGTCGGTGCGGCTCTATGGGGCCAATACCGACGTCATGTTCGCCAGCCACGGCTGGCCGCGTTTTGGCAAGGCCGAGGTCAATGGCTTCTTGGAAAATCACCGCGACGCCTACAAGTTCCTGCATGATCAGTCGGTGCGTCTGATGAACCAGGGCCTGACCGGTGAAGAGATCGCGGCCAAGGTCGTCCTGCCCAAGGCGCTGAACGATAGCTGGTACAATAGGGGCTATTACGGGACCATGAGGTTCAATAGCCGCGCGGTCTATCAGCGTTATATGGGTTGGTACGATGGCAATCCGGTGCATCTGGCCGATCTGCCCCCCGCCGATGAGGGCAAGCGCTACGTCGCGGCCATGGGCGGGGCCGATAAGGTCATGGCCTTGGCCAAGCTCTCGATCGACAAGGGTGACTATAGCTGGGCCGCAACCTTGCTGAACAATGTGGTGATGGGCGATGCCGCCAATGTCGCTGCCCGCGAGATGCTGGCCAGCGCCTATGATCAGTTGGGTTATCAGCAGGAAAGCTCGCTGGGCCGTAACATCTATCTGATGGGGGCGACCGAACTGCGCAAGGGCGTGCAAAGGGCCGCGACCATACCCATGGCGAACGACATGGTGGCCAATCTGCCGACCGCTATGCTGTTTGATCTTCTGTCCGTGCGGCTCGATGCGGCAAAGGCTGAAGGCGTCAATCTCAAGCTGGCCATGGTCTTCCCGGACCGCAATGAGAGCGTCTATATCCGCGTGCGTAACGGCGTCCTGATCGCCGAGCTGGGCGCGGCACCGGGACCGGTCGATGCGACCTTGACCGTGTCCCGTCCCCTATTCTTGCAGAGCATCCTGATGGGCACGTCGTTGGCGTCTGCGGTGATGACCGGCAAGGCCAAGATCGACGGGGATGTGCGGGCCTTCGCCAAGTTGACCGAGCTGTTCGATAAGGGCGGCGGGGACTTCCCCATCGTGACGCGGCCCTGAATCTATCGAATTCCATAGACAGGGGCTGGTCAAAGGCAGAAGGCTTTTGGCTGGTCCCGATTGGAAGGCACATTGTTGCAAATTCCTGAGCCCCTTGTGCCCCCAACGCCTCGTAAGGCCTCCTTTCTGAGTAATCTCGGTCCGGGCCTGATTACAGGCGCGGCGGATGTTGATCCGGGCGGTATCTCGACCCACTCGCAGGCCGGGGCCGTCTTTGGCCTTAATATGCTCTGGACCATCGTCGCGACCTTTCCCCTAATGGCCGCGATCCAGTCGGTCAGTGCGCGGATCGGGCGGGTCACGGGCCAAGGTCTGGCCAGCAATATCAAACAGACCTTCCCGCCGGTCGTGCTGAATGTTCTGGTCGGTTTGCTGTTCTTCACCAACACTTTGAACATTGCCGCTGACATTGCCGCTATGGGGCAGGCCTCGGCCCTCGTGCTGGGTTTTGGCGAGCATGGTTTTGCCCTGATGTTTGGGGTCCTTTCGCTGCTGTTGCAGGTCCTCATGCCCTATCACCGCTATGTGCGGGTGCTGAAATGGCTGACCCTGTCGCTCTTTTCCTATGTTGCGGTGGTGATGACGGTAAAGGTGCCGTGGCTGGAGGTCGCCGCCCGCACGGTCTGGCCGCATCTGACGTGGAACCGCGACACCCTGACCATGGTGGTGGCCGTTTTTGGCACGACCATCAGCCCCTACATGTTCTTTTGGCAAAGTTCTCAGGAGGTCGAGGACCTCGACGCCGCGCCGCTCGATCATGATCTGCGCACCCATCCCGAAGAGGCCCCAGCCCAACTTCGCCGGATTGGTTTGGATACCTATGTCGGCATGGCCTTTTCCAACCTGATCAGCATGGCGATCATTCTGGCCGCAGCGGTGGCGTTGCATGACCAAGGCATCGACAAGATCGAGACGGCAGCCCAAGCGGCCATGGCCTTGCGTCCGGTTGCCGGAGAGGCGGCTTTCTTGCTGTTCAGTCTCGGCATTATCGGGACCGGCCTCTTGGCCGTGCCGGTACTGGCCGGATCAGCCGCCTATGCCATTGCCGAGGCGCGCGGCTGGCCCGAGGGACTAGAGCGAAAGGCCTATGAGGCGCGCGGGTTCTACGGCGTGATCGCTGCGGCCATGATCTTGGGCGTGGCCCTTGGATTTAGCCCCATTGACCCGATCAAGGCCCTCTATTGGAGCGCAGTCGTCAATGGCGTCATCTCGGTTCCGATAATGGCCGCGATGATGGTGGTCGCCACCAGCCGTCGTCGGATGGGGCCCTTTGTTGCCACGCCGGGACAAAGAATTTTTGGCTGGGCCGCGACCGTGATCATGGCTGTTGCGGTGACCGCCATGTTCTTGGTCATGTAGGCTTGCCTATCGCCGCCGACCCAGCAATCTTGCAGGGAAGATTAAGGTGGGGCGGACAATGACAACGGCAGAGACGACGACGGATGGGGTCACCAAGGCCCCTTGGTACAGCCATCTCTATTTTCAGGTCCTGATCGCGATCACAGCGGGCGCCCTGATCGGCCACTTCAACCCGGCCTTGGGCGAGTCGCTCAAGCCGCTGGGCGATGCCTTCATCAAGATCGTCAAGATGGTCATCGGGCCGGTCATTTTCCTGACCATTGTCACCGGTATAGCCGGGATGAGCGATTTGAAGACCTTTGGACGGGCCACGGCCAAGGCCTTCGCATATTTCCTGACCTTCTCGACCCTGGCCCTAATCATCGGCCTGATTGTGGCCAATGTGGTTCAGCCGGGCGCGGGCATGAATATCGACCCGGCCAGCCTCGATACGGCCAAGGTCGCGGACTATGCTGCCAAGGCCCACGAGACCACCATTGTCGGGTTCCTGACCGCGATCATTCCAGACACAGTGGCCAGCGCCTTTGTCGATGGCAATATCCTTCAGGTCCTGTTCTTCTCGATCACCTTCGGCATTGCGCTGTTTCTGGTCGGCGATAAGGGCAAGCCGGTGGTCGATCTGCTGGAGTCGCTGAGCCACGGCTTTTTCCGCCTCGTTGCGATCCTGATGAAGGCGGCGCCCATCGGGGCCTTCGGGGCCTTTGCCTTTACCATCGGCAAATATGGCATTGGGTCCCTCGTCCATCTGGCCACCTTGGTCGCCTGTTTCTATCTGACCTCGGCCCTGTTCGTGGTCGTGGTTCTGGGTCTGGTTGCGAGGTTCAACGGTTTTTCGATCTTTCGCCTGATCGCCTATCTGAAGACCGAGCTGTTTTTGGTCCTCGGCACCAGCTCGTCGGAATCGGCCTTGCCAAGCCTCATGGATAAGATGGAACGGGCGGGCTGCGCCAAGCCGATTGTCGGGCTGGTCATTCCGACGGGCTATTCGTTCAATCTCGATGGCACCAACATCTATATGACCTTGGCGGCCCTGTTCATTGCCCAGGCGACGGGCGTGCATTTAAGCCTAGGCGATCAGCTTCTTCTGCTGGGCGTGGCGATGATCAGTTCCAAGGGCGCAGCAGGCGTGACGGGCGCGGGGTTCATAACCTTGGCCGCGACCCTGTCGGTGATGCCGTCGGTGCCGGTGGCGGGCATGGCCCTGATCCTTGGCATTGACCGTTTCATGTCCGAGTGCCGGGCCATCACCAACTTCATCGGTAATGCTGTGGCCACCATCGTGGTCGCCCGCTGGGAAGGGGCTCTGGACAAGGATGCTCTGGACTTGGCGCTCAAGGGTTAGGCTGACGCAGCGACACGGTTGGCAAGGTTGGTCGGCTGGTTCAAGATAACGGCGATAACATAAACAGGTCAGTAGCGACCGATCCGGAGGAACGACCATGAAAGCCATTCGTCTCAAGCAGCCCGGCGGGCTGGACAATCTCACGGTCGCCACGGCTGAGGCCGCTGCCCCTGGCCGGGGTGAGATCACGGTCCGTATCCATGCCAGCTCGTTGAACTATCACGACTATATGGTGGTCTTGGGCGCGATCCCGACCCCTGAGGGCCGCATCCCCATGTCCGATGGCGCGGGTGTGGTGACAGCCGTCGGCGAAGGCGTCAGCGAGTTTGCGGTGGGCGATAATGTCGTCAGCACCTTCTTCCCCAACTGGCCCAATGGCGATGCGGACCTGTCCAATATGGGTCATGTTCCCGGTGATAGCGCCGACGGTTTTGCCCGTCAGATCGTGACCATGCCCACCGCCGCCTTCACTCACGCGCCCAAGGGCTATAGCCACGCAGAGGCCGCGACCCTGACCTGCGCCGGCCTGACGGCTTGGCGCGCTCTGGTGCCCAATGGCAATCTGAAGGCCGGGGACACGGTTTTGGTGCAGGGCACGGGCGGGGTCTCGATCTTTGCCCTTCAGTTCGCCAAGGCTGCAGGGGCCACGGTCATTGCCACCTCATCTTCGGATGAGAAGCTGCAACGGCTCGAAGCCATGGGCGCTGATCATCTGATCAACTATCGCAAGGACGAGGAGTGGGGCGTTACGGCGCAAAAGCTCACCGGTCGGCGCGGCGTCGATCATGTGGTGGAAATTGGCGGCTCGGGCACTATGGCTCAGTCGATTGCGGCGACCCGCATTGGCGGTCACATCGCCCTGATCGGGGTCTTGGCAGGCTATGCCGGACCGGTCTCGACCGTGATGATCATGAGCAAGCAGCTTCGCGTTCAGGGCCTGACCGTTGGCAATCGCCGTCAGCAGCAGGAAATGATCCGCGCCATTGATGTGTCGGGTATCC
>Ga0304730_1002452_pt1 | contig 13246 bp, 10 predicted proteins | sample M_130628_MF_Meta_FD_190474 | JGI IMG/M metagenome (GOLD analysis project Ga0304730, IMG submission 190474) | Freshwater microbial communities from Lake Montjoie, Canada to study carbon cycling - M_130628_MF_MetaG (v2) (version 2) | ecosystem: Environmental > Aquatic > Freshwater > Lake | place...
AGGACGAGCAGGAAGAGATGGAAAAGATGCAGACGCCATTTTATTGTATTCGCCACATGAAATTCAGGATTTAGAAAGGCTAAATGATTTAAGATATCCCGATTCAAATCAGTTGAAAAAACTATACACCGATTTGATGAATTACTTGCAAGTGCCTGCGGGTATTGGCGAAGGTCAATCTTTTGATTTTGACATAGTTGATTTTGCGACCAATTTTAAATGGAATGTATTGCAAGCTACATACGGATTACAGGCAATAGCTCAAGAAGGATTGTTGTATTTTAACGAGCAAAATTTTAAGCCATCAAAAATTGTATTTACTACTTCAAAAGAAGCGCTATATGATTTTGAACATAATAACCCAGCTTTAGAACCCATCATTAAAGCGTTGTTAAGGAGTTACGAAGGCATATTTGATTATCCGACTAACATTCACGAAACCCGTATTGCGAAAATCTCTTCCACACCAATTGATTTAGTTCGTTTAAAAATTCAGGCGTTGCATAAATATCAAGTGATCAATTATCAACCTGCTGCCGAAACTCCGCAAGTAGTACTTTTGAAAAACAGAATGTATGTGGATGCGTTTAAATTTGATTTAGAAAACCTTCGAATAAGAAAAGAAAAACACGCAGAAAGGGTAAATCAAATGATTCAATATACGACCGAAAGTCAATGTAGAAGTCAATTCATTGGTGTTTATTTTAATGATGTAGACATTAAAAAATGTGGTAAATGCGATAATTGCAAAAGCAATAAAGAACCTGAATTGAATGATTTAGCATTTGAACAGATTAGTTTTAAAATAATGGAATTATTAAATCAAGGCGAACATTCAGTTCAACATATTTTGAAAGGTTTAGAATCGACAAACGCAGAAAAAGTAAATGAAGTAATGCGCTACTTAATGTCTGAAGAAATAATTGAAATGGATGAGATGGGATTATTGAAAACAAAAAAAAAGGGACCAAGATAAAAATCTAGTCCCGCTTTAAAATCCAATATCCTATGAAAAACCGAAACGAAGTTAATTCAAGTTGTGATAACTAATTATAAAATTTTTGTTTTTTTAGTTCATTTTACTTCATTAATTAAAAGATAAAGTTCAATTTTTGTTTATTAATTATTGATTTTAAACGTAAAACATGATCTGACATACCAACAAGTTGGTATTTTTTTAAATTGATTTTTTATGCAAAAAAAATATTTGATTTCTCTTCTTGGTGTAGCTTTTTTTATTTTGGTATCAATTGCATTTATAGAAAAAAAACAAGTTAACTATTCGAAAAAAAAATTAGGAGAACTGCTATTTAATGAAAAAATGATTTCTAAAGATTCTACTGTAAGTTGTGCCAGTTGCCATAAACCAGCATTTGCTTTTGCCGATACACTTGACTTTAGCGTAGGAATAAATGGAAATATTACAAAACGAAATACCTCTTCTGTGTTAAACATGAAAAACAGGCCATATTTTTTTTGGGATGGAAGGGCAGAAACATTGGCACAACAAGCTTTGATGCCCATTCAAAATCCAGATGAAATGGGATTGTCAATTGATGAAGCCATTGAAAGATTGAATGCTTCAGCTTTTTATAAAAACTATTTTTTTCAAGTTTTCAATGCACCTCCAAACACAAAAAATTTAAGTCTAGCATTTGAAGCCTATGAAAATACATTAGAAACCGTAGACAGTAAATTTGATGATTGGAGCAATAATATAGGCAAGTTATCTGCATCAGAAGAACGTGGAAGAAAACTTTTTATAGACGATGATTCAAAATGTTTTGATTGTCATTTTGGAATTGATTACACCAACGATGATTTTAAAAACATCGGTTTGTTTAATGGAAAAAATTTAAATGATAGCGGCAGATATTTAATCACAAAAGATTTAGCAGATCTGGGAAAATTTAAAACACCCGGATTGAGAAACATTGCACTTACTGCACCTTATATGCATAATGGAATGTTTAAAACTTTAGAGGAGGTAGTGGATTATTACAGCAACACAAATAAGTTTGTTCCAGATGCTTATAATAAAGATGCAACACTTCAAAAACCAATAAAATTTTCAGACAGAGATAAGAAAGATTTAGTAGCGTTTTTAAAAACCTTATCAGATAAAAAATACATGACAAAAAAAAGTAGAAATTGAATTTATTATCATAAAAAACAAGAAGCAATTGAATACATTTGTTTTCATCACAAAACATTATCAAAAAACCTTTAACAATTTATTATTTTACAAATGGTAAAAAGTAAAGATGAAATGTTATAATTTGGAGTTAACTAAAACTATTTACCATGGAAGCAGCAAAATCAAAAATCTTATTATGCGAAGATGACACAAATCTTAGCATGGTGTTAAAAAACTATTTAGAACTTAATGATTACGATGTAACGCTTGAAAGAGATGGTCGATTAGGTTTGGCCGCATTTCAACGTGAAAAATTTGACATCTGTTTGTTGGACGTGATGATGCCCAATATGGATGGATTCAAGGTTGCAGAAGAAATCAGAGATATCAATCCAGATGTTCCTTTGTTTTTCTTGAGTGCAAAAACCATGAAAGAAGACATCATTCAAGGATATAAATTAGGTGCCGATGATTATATTACAAAGCCATTTGATAGTGAAGTATTGCTTCATAAAATAAAGGCAATCATTAAAAGAAACGAAGAAGATCACCGCGAAGAATTATATGCAGAGTATGACCTAGGAAAATACCATTTCAATCCAAGATTACGTGAACTAACGGTGAACGGTATAACCCAAACCCTTTCTCCAAAAGAAAATGATTTATTAAAAATGTTGGCAGATTATAAAAATGATTTGTTGCCTAGAGAAATTGCCTTGAAGAAAATTTGGGGCAGCGATACTTATTTCAATGGAAGAAGCATGGATGTGTATATCGCAAAACTTCGTAAATATTTAAAAGAAGACGAAAAGCTGGAAATCGTTAACATCCATGGAAATGGATTTAGATTGGTGGTGTCGGCTTAAGATAGTTTCAAATTTTATTTTGTAAGAGTGTCGGTTTCAAACCGGCGCTTTTTTTTGGACACGAAAGCCCCCATCCCCAACCCTTCCCCCAAAGGTGAAGGGAGCTTGATAAATTGTAAGTGTTGAAAATCTTCAATCCCTACAATTGTATTAAAGAGTCAAAAATGGAAAGACACTTCCAACTTCCCCCTTTGGGGGATCGAGGGGGCTACAAACCTCTTACCACCTCCTCCAAAAACCCTCTATCAATTTCATCAAAAAACCCAAGATGTTCGCTATCGACATCAAGTACCCCAATGACTACACCGTTTCTAATGATTGGCAAAACGATTTCTGATTTCGATAAACTGCTACACGCAATATGGCCGGGAAATTTTTCTACATCTGTTACAATAATGGTTTTCATTTCCTGCCAAGCGGTTCCACAAACGCCTCTTCCTTTTTTTATGCGGGTACAGGCGATAGGGCCTTGAAACGGTCCCAAAACCAATTCATCTTCTTTCACCAAATAAAACCCCACCCAAAGCCAATTGAATTGCGTTTTTAAACAAGCCGAAATGTTCGCCAAATTGGCAATCAAATCCGTTTCGTTTTCGATGATGCTTTTAATTTGAGGGAGCAAACTTTCGTATTGTTCCTTTTTATCCCCAGTATAAATCAATAATTCTTCAGCCATAAATATTATAATTTTTGTAGCAAATCATTAATCAAAGCGGTTTCGTATCCTTTCTGCATCAAATAAGATTGAATCTTTTTCTTTTTTATAAAAATATTTTTTTCAGAACGCAATGTATTTGATTTGGCAATTAGTAATTTTTCTAATTTTTTTTGATAGTCGTCTTCATCAATTTTGCTTAATCCAACTTTGATACAATAGTCGCTAACCCGATTTTTTTTTAATTCATATTTAATCTTCTGCTTTCCCCAATCCTTGATGTTGAACTTTCCCCGCGAAAACGCAATGGCATATCGTTCTTCATTTAAAAAATTTTCAGTAATCAATTCAGAAATGATCATGTCTACTTGATCGGGATACAAACCAAAACTGTACAATTTATCCTTTACTTCCTGATGACTTCGTTCCTGATAAGCACAATAATGCTTTATTTTTTCAGTCGATTTTTCAATGCCTATGTTTAAAACTTTGCTCAAATGTTGAAAATTATTTTTTAGAAAGTTGAAATTAGGAACAAATTATCTTCGTATCATTACAATCATTAAATTATCTTTGATTTCTAAAATTTGAATATGAAATTTATCGTGTCGGCTTCATTATTGTTGAAGCAATTACAACAAATCAGTGGCGTTATAAACAGCAATCCAGTATTGCCTATACTTGAAGATTTTCTTTTTGAAATAGAAAACAACAAACTTACCATAGTAGCAACCGACCTTGAAACTGTGATGAAAATTAGCATGCCAATAGAAACCAAAGAAGACGGAAAGGTTTGTATCCCAGCTAAATTATTGATGGATTCGCTTAAAAATATCTCAGATCAACCATTAACATTCAGTATAGATAAGAATTACGGAATCGAAATTACCAGCGATAATGGTAAATATAAAGTGATGGGCGAAAATCCAGAAAGCTTTCCTCGTGAACCTCAAAAAGAAAACGCCAATTCATTTGTGATTACTTCTTCTGGATTGGTTACAGCAATCAACAAAACCATTTTTGCGGTTAGTACAGATGATTTAAGACCAGCAATGACAGGTGTATTTTTTGAATTGGATGAAAAAAAGGGCGTAACCTTAGTTGCAACCGATGCCCATCGTTTGGTAAGATATTCAAGAAAAGATGTGACTTGCTCAGAAAATCACACGTTTATTGTACCTAAAAAGCCATTAAATCTGTTGAAAAGTGTATTGCCGTTGAATGAAGATGAGTTGAATGTTTCATACAACAATAATCATTTATTTGTAACACATGGCAATACAGAATTGATTTGCCGTTTGATTGACGCTAGATTCCCAGATTATAGGGTAGTAATTCCAACTGATAATCCATATAAATTGGTGGTAAATAAACAAGATTTCCAAAATGCATTAAGACGTGTAAGTGTATTTAGTAATAAAAGCACCAACCACATTGCTATCAGTATAAATGGCAACGAGCTTCATTTAACCAGTCAAGACGTAGATTTTAGCAATGAAGGAAATGAAAGAATGGCTTGTCAATATGATGGCGAAAACCTACAAATAGCTTTCAATGCCAAATTTTTGATTGAAATGTTGAATGGGGCAGAAACAGAAGAAATCAATATGGAATTGAGTACATCTTCAAAAGCAGGAATCATTCGCCCAACAGAACAACATGAAAACGAAGATTTATTGATGTTGGTGATGCCTTTGATGCTTAATAATTAATAATTATAAAGCCTTATTTTATCTCCTCAAAATCGATATAATCATCGCTTTTGGGTTTTGAAACTGGAGGTTTGTCCATATTTGTACATGAAGTACGGTTGGTTTCAGCTTGTTTATTCATGTTTTGCTGAAACTCGTTCATTTTTTTCTGCACCTGACGTGTTGTTTTAAAAATGGGGATTACGAATTCGAAAATGAATTTGTACAAAAGATAAAAAAGAAATAACTCAATCAATAATTTAAACATACACCAAAGTTAAAACTCAATCTAGAATAAACGAGTTAATTTTTCAAATAATTACTAATCGAGTTTGGCTGATAAACATTCAATGCCTATATTTGTGATGTAAAATGATAAATGAAGGGAACGGAAGCGTTCCCTTCTCCTTTTTAATAATATGAAATACCCGTAAGAGAAAAGCTTATGGCCAACCGGGGATGAGTATCAAGGGTATTACATGTGGCAAAAAGAAAACTATAATATACACATGAATACAACATCTCATATCGATACCATTAGCCAATTGCTACAATCGCTTTTAACCGATGATATTTTTTTAGTTGAGATAAAAGTAAAGCCCATCAACAACTATAAAATTTATTTAGATGCAGATGGGGGATTGGGCATCGAAAAATGCATTAAAATAAACCGAGCTTTATACAAACACATGGAGGAAATGGCGCTATATCCAGAAGGCGATTTCTCTTTGGAAGTATCAAGTCCGGGGATTGACGAACCATTAAAATTATTTCGTCAGTACAAAAAAAATGTGGGTAGAAACGTAGAAGTTACTTTTAATGATGCCATCAAAAAAGAAGGACAATTGTTGGAAGTAAATGAAAATGAAATAACAATCGGATATACAGAAGGGAAAGGTAAAAAATTGGTTGAACACCAACAAACCATACCTTTTTCGGATATTAAACAAACAAAAGTTTTGATAAAATTTTAATTAACTAAAAAACCTCTTCCGGGGAGGCCCTAAAAAAGCAGGGAAGTTCGGATTGGATTATGGCAAGCATTAACTTGATTGAATCATTTCAGGAGTTTAAAGAAGCAGAAGGTATAGATCGTCCTACACTTATGAAAGTGATGGAAGATGTATTCAAAACCCTTATCAGAAAAAAATACGGTAGCGACGAAAATTTCGACGTAATCGTAAATGACCAAAAAGGAGATTTGGAAATCTTTCGTAGAAGAACCATTGTAGATGACGACGATTTGTATAACACCTTAACTGAAATTGAATATAAAAACGCAATTTTGATTGAGCCAGATTATCAGGTTGGTGAAGAGTTGTACGAAGAAGTAGACATTCAAGCTGAGTTTGGCAGAAGAGCAATATTGGCGGGTAAACAAACCTTAGCAGCACGTATCAACGATTTGAAGAAAAACGTATTGATTAAAAAATACGAAGATCGTGTAGGCGATATCGTTAGTGGAGAAATTTATCAGGTTTGGAAAAAAGAAGTGTTGATTCTTGATGAAGATGGCAATGAAATGTTGTTACCAAAAACAGAACAAATTCCAAGCGATTATTTCAAAAAAGGAGATACCGTTCGTGCAGTTGTAAAAAAAGTAGAACTTAAAAATAGTCAGGCAATCATTATTTTGTCTCGTACAAGTCCTGTGTTCTTAGAAAAACTTCTTGAAATCGAAGTACCTGAAATATTTGATGGCTTGATCGTTGTAAAGAAAATCGTTAGAGATCCAGGAGAAAGAGCAAAAGTAGCCGTTGAAAGTTATGATGATAGAATTGATCCAGTGGGTGCTTGTGTTGGTATGAAAGGAAGCAGAATTCACGGTATTGTAAGAGAGTTGAAAAATGAAAATATTGATGTAATCAACTATACAACAAACATCCAGTTGTTGATTCAACGTTCATTAACTCCTGCAAAAATTACAAGTATTGATTTGGATACAGAAAAACTACATGCAAATGTGTTTTTAAAACCAGATCAAGTTTCTTTGGCTATTGGTAGAAGAGGCGTGAACATTAAATTGGCTTGCGAATTAACAGGTTATGAAATTGATGTTTTCCGTGATAATGAAGGTGAAGAAGAAGAATACGATATCGATTTAGAAGAATTTGGTGATGAAATTGAATCATGGATCATCGACGAATTTAAGCGTGTGGGTTGTGATACAGCTCGCTCGGTATTAGCACTTAATGCGGATGAATTAGAACGTCGTACCGATCTTGAAAAAGAAACCATCGCAGAAGTGAGAAGAATATTAACAGAAGAGTTTGAAAGAGAATAAGATTGAATTTTAAAAAAAGCAAGCGACAATAAAAAAATGTCGTTTTAATATCAAAGAATGTCAGAAGTAATTACGCCCAGATTAATGGCAGCAGCCAAGGAATTTAACATAGGTACCAATACCTTGATCGAATTTCTTGTGTCCAAAAATTTTAATGCTGATGAGCTAAAGCCATCAACGAAACTGTCTGAGGATATGTACCGCGTGCTACAATCCGAATTTCAACAAGATAAGGCTGCAAAGCAAAAAGCAGAACAAGTAGATTTGCCAAAAGGTGCTGGTGGAGATCCAAAGAAAAAACGCGACGAAGAGGATTTGTCAATCAAGAAAAAAGACGAAAAACCTAAGGCGACGGCAGTTGTAGAAGAAGTGAAACCTGAAGTGGTAGAAGCGCCTGTGGTGGAAGCTCCTGTTGTAGAAACGCCAAAAGCGGAAACCCCAAAAGTGGATCATTTTGCGCCGGAAAAACCTGCGGCTGAAACTCATGTAATTGAAGAAACTGCTACACCAAAAGAAACGGAAATCACAAAAATAGTTGCTCCAGAAATTGGCGGTTTAAAGATTTTAGATAAAATAGATTTAAACCAAATCGATTCTTCAAGTAGACCTAAAAAAGCAACAAAAAAAGCGGCCGAACCTGAAGTTGTAAGCAAGACTTCAAAAACGGAAGAAACACCTAAATCAGTTGAAGCGCCTACACCTCAAGAACCGGTAGTGGAAATTCCAACAGTTGAAGCTGTTGTTGAAGTTCCTCCAGTAAAAGAAGAACCAACCATTGCTGTTATTGAAAATATTCAAGCAGATAAATTAACGGGGCCTAAAATCTTAGGAAAAATTGTTTTACCAGTTAACAACGATACCCGTCCGAAGCGCGAAACAAATGAAGAGAAGCAAAAGCGCAAACGCATTCCAATTCAAAAGAAGCCAGGCGATGCTACATCTCAACCTGGTCAACCAAATAGAGGAAATAAAGCATTACCAGATAATCGTGGCGGACAACCAAACAGGCCACCATTTGGTCAACAAGGCAACAATCCACAACAAGGTGGCAATCGTTTCCAACGCCCATCAACTGGAGCTGGAGCACCTCCAAAGCGTCAGGAAGATAAAATAATTGATGCTAAAGAAATACAAGAAAAATTAAAACAAACTCAAGCAAAACTTGCAGGTGCCGGAGGAAGAGGTAAAAGCTTAAAAGCGAAATATCGTAAAGCGAAGCGTGAAGAGATGGCCGAAAATATGGGCGATGGTGAAATCTCAAACAAATTACAAGTAACAGAATTTATATCGGTAAGTGAATTGGCAGGTTTGATGGATGTAAGCTTTGCGGACATCATCAGCAAGTGCATGAATTTGGGAATCATGGTTTCCATCAATCAACGTTTGGAAGCCGATGTAATTGAATTGGTAGCCAGCGAATTTAATTATGAAGTAGAATTTATTGGGGTTGATGATGCTGCCGAACTTGAAGTAGATGAAGAGGTTGACAATCCTGAAGATTTAAAACCAAGAGCACCAATTGTAACCATCATGGGTCACGTAGATCATGGTAAAACATCGTTGCTCGATTATATCAGACAAACAAACGTTATTGCAGGTGAGGCCGGAGGAATTACGCAGCATATTGGTGCGTATGAAGTAACGTTACCTGATGGACGCGCTATTACGTTTTTAGATACGCCTGGTCACGAAGCCTTTACGGCTATGCGTGCCCGTGGTGCTAAGGTTACAGATATCGCAGTTATTGTAGTTGCAGCGGATGATGCGGTAATGCCACAAACCAAAGAGGCCATTTCGCATGCTCAAGCAGCCAATGTGCCGATGATATTTGCCATAAATAAAATGGATAAAGATGGCGCTAATCCAGAGAAAATTAAAGAACAACTCGCCACAATGAATATCTTGGTGGAAAGTTGGGGTGGTAAATTTCAAAGCCAGGAAATCAGCGCTAAAAAAGGATTGAATATTGATTTGTTACTTGAAAAAATATTGTTGGAAACAGATTTGCTTGAATTAAAAGCCAATCCTGAAAAACAATCATCAGGCACAATTATTGAAGCATCACTTGATAAAGGCAGAGGTTATGTAGCTACAATATTGGTGCAAAATGGTACATTGAAACAAGGAGACATGATTGTTTCTGGACAATACTTCGGTAAAGTAAAAGCCATGTACAATGAGCGTAACCAACGCGTAGAAGTAGCTCCACCATCAACACCAGTATTATTATTAGGTTTGAATGGTGCGCCTCAAGCTGGTGAAACATTTAAAGTTTTTGCTGATGAAGCAGAAGCAAGAGAAACCGCATACAAGCGTGGACAGATTTTACGTGAACAAGGTATGCGTGCTAAGAAACACATTACGTTGGATGAAATTGGACGTCGTTTGGCATTGGGTAACTTTAAAGAATTGAATGTAATCATTAAAGGTGACGTGGATGGATCGGTAGAAGCATTGAGTGATTCATTACAAAAATTAAGTACAGAAGAAATTGTAATCAAAGTGATTCATAAAGCTGTAGGTGCGATTACAGAAAGTGACGTTACTTTAGCAAATGCATCGGATGCCATCATCATTGGTTTCAATGTTCGTCCTTCAATGCAGGCTGCACGTTTGGCTGAAAGTGAATCTATCCAAATTAAGCTATACTCAATCATCTATAATGCCATCGAAGAAATCAGATCGGCAATGGAAGGTATGTTAGAACCAACCGTTGAAGAGAAAATTTTGGCAAACGTTGAAATCAGAGAAACATACCGTTTTGATAAAGCAACTGTTGCTGGTTGTCAGGTATTGGATGGAAAAATTGCCCGTAACAGCAGAATCAGATTGGTACGTGATGGCATTGTAATTTTCACTGGTGAGCTTTCAAGTTTGAAACGTTTCCGTGATGATGCTAAAGAAGTTACATCGGGTATGGAGTGCGGTTTGGTAATCAAAAATTACAACGATTTAAAAATTGGTGATATCGTAGAAGCATTTGAAGAAGTTGAAGTGAAGAGAACATTGTAATGGTGGGCAAGATCCAGGATGCTAGATAATACAAGGTGGATAAAAGTTCGTTCCAATTTGAAAGTCATAAAACCTTTTGAACACATTGAACCTTTTGAAATTTTTGAACCTTATTTTCGGCTTCAAACTTTTGTTAAATAAAAAACATCGGATTATATCAATTGTTTCGGGTTTAATTTTGGCATCAACAAATTCAATGTTGACTTATACAAAAAGATGAAAAATAAAATTGCGTTTACACTCGTTTCATTGTTATCAATTACACTTGCATTTGCTCAACCCAAAAAAGTGTTGGCAGATAAAATAATAGCCGTAGTTGGAAATAAGATTATACTAAAAAGTGATATAGATAACAGTTTATTAGATATGCAACGTCAAGGCGTAGAAGTTACGTCAGACGCGAGATGCATGAGTTTGGAGCAAGCCATTGGTATAAAAGCATTGGTGCTTCAAGCCGAAAAAGATTCACTCCCCGTAACAGATGAAGAAGTAGAAGCAGAAATCGACAATCAAATTCGATATTTCATAAGTCAATATGGTTCTAAAGATGAAGTAGAACGTATTGCAGGCAAATCATTATATCAACTAAAAGAAGATTTTAAAGAAGGATTTAGAGATAGAAAGTTGGCAACAGCCATGCGAAACAAAATTGTTGGCGATATTAAAATAACACCCAACGAAGTAAAATCATTTTTTGTAAAAATACCTGTGGATAGTTTGCCGTATTATGAAACTGAAGTGGAGGTGGGTCAAATTTTAGTCTATCCAAAAGCAAGCAGAGATGCCGAGCAATATTGTATAGAGCAATTAACCGAATACAAAAAACAAATAGAAAGCGGAAAGAAAGCATTTGGTACAATGGCATCTGTTTATACGGAAGATCCAGGAAGTAAGGATCGTGGCGGGATGTATGAGATAAACAGAAATCAAAAAGATTTGGATCCAATCTGGATGTCGAAAGCATTTACATTAAAAGAAGGACAAATTTCTGCGCCATTCAAATCCAAATTCGGTTATCACATTATTCAATTGGTATCTCGTATGGGCGACGATGCGGTGGTTAGGCATATTTTAAAGATTCCACAAGTAACTCAAGTAGAATTAAAAATTGGGTTTAGTAAATTAGATAGCATTCGCGCGAAATTAATTGCAGGAACCATTGATTTTGGTGAAGCCGTTTCAAGATACAGTGATGATGAGTCAAGTAAGTTTACTGCTGGAATGATTCAAGGAAGAGATGGTAATTTCTTAACCATCGATCAATTGGATAAAGATTTGGTGGTAAAATTAAAAGATTTGAAAATTGGCGAGTATTCACAACCGTTAGAGTACACCGATGAGCGTGGAAAAAAAGGAATGCGTGTTATTTATTTGAAATCAAAATCTGAGCCACATCGCGAAAATTTAAAAGACGATTACAACAAAATTGCACAAAGGGCAATCGAGCAGAAAAAAGAAACAGCATTAGAAAAATGGTTTGATGTAAAAACCAAAAGCTACTATATAAAAATTGACGAAGATTATTTAAACTGTGCATCACTAAAGCATTGGATTGAAATTGCAAATGCATCAGCGAAGTAGCATAATGATTTTAATCACAAAATAAATAGTACAATTAATATAATATACAGTTGAAAAGGCAATAGATATTAAATCAAAAACCAACTACAAATCACTTAATCACAGCATTAAACATTGATAGAAAAAAAGAAATCGTTTGGAAATGAAGAGGTCGCTATTCTGGTTGGATTAATTCAGAAAGATCAAACCGAACAGCAGGTTATAGAGTATTTGGATGAATTGGAATTTTTGGCAGAAACTGCAGGTGCTAAATCGGTAAAACGTTTTACGCAAAAAATGGCACACCCCGACAGCAAAACATTTTTAGGAAAAGGAAAGCTGGAAGAAATCAAGAATTACATTTTATTAAAAGGAAACATTACCATTGTAATTTTCGATGATGAATTATCGGGTGCACAAATCATCAATATCGAAAAGGCAATTGGCATGAAATCAATTGACCGAAGTGATTTGATTTTAGACATATTTGCGAGCAGGGCAAAAACGGCTCAGGCAAAAACGCAAGTGGAGCTAGCACAATATCAATATATTTTACCTCGATTAAAAGGAATGTGGAAACATTTGGAGAGACAAGGAGGTGGCGTAGGTACAAGAGGTCCGGGGGAAACAGAAATTGAAACCGATAGAAGGATTGTAAAAGATAAAATTGCGTTATTGCGCAAGCGTTTGGTAGATATCGATCGCCAATCATTTACACAACGAAAAGAGCGCGGAGAGTTTATACGCGTGGCTTTGGTTGGATACACCAACGTAGGCAAATCAACATTGATGAATGTGTTGAGTAAAAGTGAGGTGTTCGCCGAAAATAAATTATTTGCCACATTAGACACCACCACCCGTAAAGTTGTATTTGAGCAAACGCCTTTTTTGTTGAGTGATACGGTTGGGTTTATTAGAAAATTACCGCATCATTTGGTGGAGAGTTTTAAGAGTACATTGGATGAAGTAAGGGAAGCAGATATTTTGCTTCATGTGGTAGATATATCACATGCACAATATGAAGAGCAATTGGCGGTAGTA
>Ga0304730_1002458_pt1 | contig 13228 bp, 10 predicted proteins | sample M_130628_MF_Meta_FD_190474 | JGI IMG/M metagenome (GOLD analysis project Ga0304730, IMG submission 190474) | Freshwater microbial communities from Lake Montjoie, Canada to study carbon cycling - M_130628_MF_MetaG (v2) (version 2) | ecosystem: Environmental > Aquatic > Freshwater > Lake | place...
AGATATGGAGTTTTTAGAGGCGATAACTACACATAAAGAGATAATTAAGTAATTTAGTACAAACAATTAGGAAAATATCCGCCATAACGACATTTTCAGATCAGAAGGTTTGGGGTTGAAATCCCTGCGGGCTGAGGATCAATTTGTCCTTTTACCCACTCATTGGCTATTCTTACGCTTCGTTCCGCGAGGGATAAAACCGTTATCGAGGGAGAAGTAAAGTGGCTGAGATTTCAATTAATGGTGCACGCCGAACTGAATTTGGCAAAGGTGCATCCCGCAGATCACGCCGTGATGGATTTATTCCGGCAGTAATTTATGGTCATGGTGAGAAGCCACAACATGTTGCTCTTCCTTCCCGCGAGCTAGGAATTGCACTTAAGACCTCAAACGTTTTGATTGATGTCGTATTAGATGATCACACAGAGTTAACACTTCCTAAATCTGTATCACGTGATCCATTAACTGGCTTGTTAGAACACATAGATTTAGTAATTGTTCGTCGTGGTGAGCGCGTTGTTGTTTCAGTTCCAGTTCATACTGAAGGTAAGTATGACCAAGATGGTATTTTGGAACACACAAATAACTCAATTGAGGTTGAGACAGATGTAACTAACATTCCTGCATTCTTAATGCTTAGCATGGAGGGCATGGTGGCTGGTGAATCTAAGGCAGCTGCTGATGTTGTTCTACCTGAAGGCGTTAAATTAATAAGTGATCCAAAGATGATTGTTGTTCACTTGTCTGTTAAATCTGCTGAGGTTGAAGAGGTTGCAGTTGTTGCAGCTCCTGCTGAAGGTGATGCTGCTGCTGCCGCTACACCTGCCGAAGGTGATGCAGCCGCTGCTGCACCTGCTGGCGGAGATGATAAGAAGGACAAAAAGAAGTAAGCAGGCACTAACCTTAACTTATGGCTGATCGCTGGTTAGTAATTGGTTTGGGAAATCCTGGGCCTGATTATGAAAAAACTCGCCACAATATTGGGCAATTGGTTGTTGATTCACTTTCTGGTAGCCAGAAATTTAGTGCTCATAAATCACGGATGGAAATATCTGAGGTTAAGTGCAAAAGTGAGATATTAGTTTTAGCAAAATCTCGCGGGTTCATGAATGAAACTGGCGGACCAGCTAAATCTCTAATCGACTTTTACAAGATTCCAATTGAAAAAATAATAGTTATTCATGATGAACTTGATTTACCGTTTAATAATTTAAGAATTAAGCAAGGTGGTGGAGATAATGGGCATAACGGCCTTAAGTCTCTCACCTCTTCTCTTTCAGTTGGAGATTACTATCGAATTCGAATGGGGATTGGCCGACCTATTGGTGAGCAAGATCCAGCAGATTTTGTATTAAAGCCATTTTCAAAAGAAGAGAGAAAAGAGATACAAGAGTTTATTCAAAGAGGAGCAGATGCAGTTGAAGCGCTAGTTTTAAATGGTTTAGATAAAGCTCAAACTGCTTTTAACTCTTAAGTATTTTCATCCAGTATTTCGTAGGCCTGCTGCAACTCCATTTATAGTCAGAAGTAATGCACGGGCAAGAAGTGGATCTACCTCTTTTTGGTTACGCACTCGCTTTAAAAGTGAAATTTGAAGAAGTTGAAGGGGTGCAAGATAGGTATCGCGAATTTGCAAAGTTCTTGCCAGAATTGGCTGATTGCCTAAAATTTCAGTTTTATTGGTCATAAGAAGTAACTCTTTAACTGTTAGATCAAACTCCGTCTTTATTTGATCAAATATTTTATGCAGGGAAGGGTCAACTAATTCATTGACGTAACGTTGAGCGATAGTTAAATCAGTTTTAGCAAGAGTCATCTCAACATTGCTGATAAATGTTCGGAAGAAGTGCCAATCTTTAAGTAGAGTTTGGAGTAATTCACTCTTACCTGCTTCACGAGCAGCTTTTAAGCCAGAGCCAACTCCATACCAACCAGGAACAATTTGGCGTGATTGAGTCCAACCAAATACCCACGGAATTGCTCGCAGAGAATCAAGTCCACCAGAGTCTTGCGGCCTTCTTGAAGGTCTTGAACCTAAAAACATATTACCTAGTTGCTCAACTGGAGTTGAAGCATAGAAATATGCTGGTAGATCTGTTTGATCAACTAAACCTCGATATGCTGCAAAGGCGGCGTCACTTATTAAATCCATACAATCATTCCAACTGTTTAAGTCACCGGTAGATTGGCGAGGCTTTCGATTTAAAATAGTTGCTTCCAGAGCAGCAGCAAGAGTTAATTCCAAATTTTCTTTAGCAAGAGCTGGTAAGCCATATTTATCTGAAATTACCTCACCTTGTTCAGTCATTTTTATCTGTCCATCAATTGAACCCCAAGGAAGTGCAATTAGCGCATCATAAGTTGGCCCACCACCACGTCCAACTGATCCACCTCGACCATGAAACAGTCTTAACTTAACACCATGTTTAATTGCAACATCTCGCAATTTACGTTGTGCTTTGTGAATTTCCCACTGGCTTGTGGTAATTCCGGCATCTTTATTTGAATCTGAGTATCCAAGCATTACCTCTTGTAGGTTTCCCCTAAGTTTTACAATTTTTCGATAATTTTGATTGCTTAGTAGATCATCTAATATTTTATCAGCCGACCTTAACTCAGTAACAGTTTCAAGAAGTGGTACAAACCCAATTTTTGCAAATTCCTTTCCAGGGTTTAATGAGATTAATCCAGCCATTTTTGCTATTAGAACTGCTGCCATCACATCATCGGCAGATTTAGTCATCGAAATTATGTAGCTTTCAATAACCTCTGGTCCAAAGCGATCAACTAACTCATTTATTGCAACAAATGTATTAAAGCATCTATCTGATGATTCATCAAGATTGTCCAGGTTTGGTTGCTCTTTTGAACCCAATTGCGAATTTACTAGCTCAGGGGTTAAATTAGAAAATATTTGATTCAAAAGTTGGCGATGCACATCTGAATGTTCTCTAATGTCCATCGATGCATGTGTTAAGCCAAAAGCGCTAATTGCCCTAGTAATTCTCTCTAGTAAGCCGGTAGCTATCAGCTGGCCGTTATTAGCAAGTAATGAGGTGCGCATAATCTCAAGATCATTTATAAGTTCTAAAGTATTTTTGTAATCCCTGCCAGGAAAGTGTGGAAGCCCACTTGCATGACGTACTTGAGTTAAGGCTAATTTATGCCTGATTGCAGTTGCCTTTAAGCGGTATGGTTCTTCAATATTTATCCGACGATAACGATTTTCAATTTCTGGTAACTTTTCAAGATCTTGTACCACGGACTTTTCTAACTCCGCAGAGACGCCAGCTAATTTTGTGGAAATAGATAGTGCTTGCCTTAACTCATCTAAATGCTCAAATACCGTTCTTGTAAAGTGTGAATTCTGCAACAGTATTGCCGCCTTTGTTACCTCAGCGGTGATATTTGGATTGCCATCTCGATCGCCACCAATCCATGTTCCAAATGAAAGCGGTCTAGCATTTAATGAAAGTTGTACACCTAATCTTTTCACTTCATTAGCGAATTCAGCTAATACCTCTGGCACAGTTTGGATTAATAATTCATCTAAGTAGTAAATCGAATTTACGGCTTCATCAAGCGGTTCTGGTCTACCAAGCCGAAGTTCATCTGTTTGCCACAAAAGATCAATAGTTTCAGCGAGCCGTTCGGTTTTTATTTGACTATCTGGCTGTTCAAGAAGCTCAGCGATAGTTGTCATTTTGCTTAAAACAGATCTACGAGCAGCCTCTGTTGGATGAGCAGTAAAAACAGGTCTAACCGAAAAATTATCAACCCATACTTGTAATTCTTTTTTATCAAAATCTTTGCCATCTTTTTGTGCCTGCAAAATATTGTCTACAGTTTTCTTAAGCCAAGAGCCACCAGAGCTGTGAGCATCTGCTAAAACTTTAGAACGATTAACTTGTTCAGCCACATTTGCTAAATTGAAATAGTTACTAAATGCCCGAACTAGTGAAACAGTTTGTGAATCATCTAATTTACTTAATATTTGATCTTGCTGACCTTCCCTGACTGAAAGTCTGACTGATTCAACTAGTGAAAGTAATTCATTACTTTCTTGTCTGGCGATTGTTTGCCCAAGTAGATCTGCCAATTTTCGGACATCATTGCGCAAATCAGCGTTGTCAGCAGAGGAACTCATGGCCTAATCATTACAGGTTCTTAAATAACTAGGCGCATCTTTATGGCTATTGATACGAACAACTGGCCTTAGAATTACCTCTCCACCCCCCTTCATTTATGAAGTGGGGGTATGTGGCGTTTTGCGACAGAAAGGTGGGTTATGTTAAATCTTTTATCAATCCTTACATCACCCATTGAAAATTACCTAGATCACCCTGGGGATTTAGTGGCCCCAGCTGCAACGCACTCATTACTTGCTGCTGCCCAAAGCACGCCACTGTTACTGGTAACAACCTCTAGTAGATCATCAGATTTAATTACAGCCGAACTTAAATCCTTAGTGGGAGAAGATAGCGTTTTAAATTTTCCAGCTTGGGAAACTTTGCCACACGAAAGATTAAGCCCTAAAGCAGATACGGTAACTGCACGATTTAAAGTATTAAATCAAATTAGTAATAATCAAATTAAGTTTATAGTTTGCTCAATTCGAGCTCTTATTCAACCTATCATTCCAAATAATTTAGAAAACTCGCAAATAAAAATTAAATCTAGTAACCAATTAATTATGAGTGATTTGATCAAAAAACTAAGCGAGTTTGGCTTTATTAGATCAGACCTTGTTGAAAGGCGAGGAGATTTTGCAGTTCGAGGTGGAATTTTGGATTTATTTCCAGCGGACACAGAACACCCAATTAGAATTGATTTTTTTGGGGATGAAATTGAAGAAATTTCCTATTTTTCTGTATCAGATCAACGTTCAATGGAAAAAATTTCTAAAGAATTAACAATTTATCCATGCCGAGAGCTTTTAGTTGATGATCAAGTAAAAGAGAGGGCAATAAAGCTTGGAAAAGATTATCCAGAAATAAATGAGCTTGCCGAAAAAATTATTCAAGGAATTACTTTTGAAGGGATGGAATCACTAGCCGCAGGGCTTGTAGATGAATTCAAAAACTTAGTTGATTTTCTACCTAATAAAAGCCAAATCTGGATAATTGATGAACCAAGAGTTAGAACCAGGGCTGCTGATCTAATTTCAACAAATGATGAATTTTTGTCCGCTGCTTGGTCAAACCTTGCATGGTCAGATGAGAAAGAAATACTTGCTCCGATTGAGTTAAGTAAAAAGCTACATAAAGGTGGCTTCTATCAGCTTGAAGAAATAGAGGATTTTGCAAATAAGCATCAGTTAATAATTCGAAATTTAAACTTATATGCAAGTAAGCCAGAGGATGAGGTAATTAATTTTCTAGAAGGTATTGAAAGTTATGCCGGTAAGTATGAAGAGGCAATTTTAGATATTAAGAATTGGTATAAAAGTGGCTTTCAGGTTGTATTCACAGCACCAGCGATTGGAACTCTAAAGCGCCTTACAGAGTTATTAAATTCAAATGATCTTCCAAACGAAACAGTAACTGCGGATAAAACACAGGGTGCGTCAAATTTAGTCAGGTTAATCAAGTCTGATCTACAACATGGCTTTATCAGCGATAAGTACAAATGCGTTGTTATTACCGATAAAGATATCTCTGGCCAACGCTCATCAGATAAAGACCTAGCAAGAATGCCCTCGCGCCGTAAAAAGGCAATTGATCCATTGCAGCTTAAGAGCGGTGACTATGTTGTTCATGAGCAGCATGGAGTTGGTAGATACTCTGAGCTAATTAATAGAACGACAAATGGGGTTTCACGTGAGTATCTTGTTATTGAATATGCTTCTTCAAAACGAGGACAACCTGCCGACAGGTTATTTGTACCCACTGATACATTAGAACAGGTCACAAAATATGTTGGGGGTGAAGCACCTGCACTGCATCGAATTGGTGGTGCAGATTGGCAAAATAGTAAGCGCAAAGCTAGAAAAGCTGTAAAGCAAATTGCTGCAGAATTAATTCGGTTATATGCCGCTCGGATGAGTGCACCTGGCTTTGCATTTTCTCCAGATACGCCATGGCAAAAAGAGTTAGAGGAGAGTTTTGCTTTTGTTGAAACTATTGATCAACAGGCAACCATCGATGAAATAAAAAGAGATATGGAAAAGCCAAACCCAATGGATCGCATCGTTTGTGGAGATGTAGGTTATGGAAAAACTGAGATTGCAGTACGGGCGGCATTTAAAGCTGTGCAAGATGGCAAGCAGGTTGCAATTTTGGTTCCAACTACTTTGTTAGTTCAACAACACTTCAATACCTTTTCGAATCGATATTCTGGTTTTCCCGTTCGTCTTGCAGCGTTATCAAGATTTAATAGTGCTAGCCAGAGTAAAGAGATTATTGCTGGCCTTAAATCTGGCTCAGTTGATGTTGTTATTGGCACTCATCGTCTACTTTCAAAGGATATTGAGTTCTCAGATCTTGGCTTACTGGTCGTAGATGAAGAGCAACGATTTGGCGTTGAACATAAAGAAGAGTTGAAGAAAGCTAGAACAAATGTTGATGTGCTTGCAATGTCAGCAACTCCAATTCCAAGAACTTTAGAGATGGCAATAACTGGGATTAGAGAGATGTCAAATATAACTACCCCACCTGAAGAACGTCACCCAGTTCTTACCTATGTTGGTCCATATGATGAAAAACAAGTAAGTGCGGCAATACATCGAGAATTACTTCGTGACGGGCAAGTTTTCTTTATTCACAATCGAGTAGAGAGCATTGAAGCTGTTTCTGAAAGGATTAAAAAACTAGTACCCGGAATAAAAATTGGCATTGCCCATGGGCAGATGAATGAGCGGATTTTAGAAGAAGTAATTTTATCTTTTTGGAATCGTGAGTTTGATTTATTGCTTTGTACAACAATTATAGAAAGTGGCATTGATATTCCAAATGCTAATACTTTAATCGTTGATAGATCTGATTTATTTGGCTTATCCCAACTACACCAACTTCGTGGTCGAGTTGGTCGAAGTCGTGAGCGAGCATATGCATACTTTTTATATCCAACTGAACAACCAATTACTGAATTAGCTCATGACCGGCTAACTACCATTGCGACAAATACAGATCTTGGTGCCGGTATGCAGGTTGCACTTAAAGATTTAGAGATTCGTGGTGCTGGTAATTTACTAGGCGGTGAGCAGTCTGGTCATATTGCTGAAGTTGGCTTTGATCTATATATGAGAATGGTTGCTGATGCAGTAGATGAATTTAAAACAGGATACTTTGATGAAAAACCAAAAAATAATGAATGTAAAGTTGAGCTACCAATTAATGCTCATCTACCTGTGGAATATATTGAGTCAGAAAGATTACGTTTGGATTTGTACCGCAGAATTGCAGATGCTCATAACAATGATGCACTTTCAGAGATCGGCCTTGAGATGACAGACAGATTTGGGCAACTACCAGAGCCGGCTACAGAGTTATTAGCAGTTGCATCCCTTCGCTTATTTGCCAAAGAGTTAGGTTTAACTGACATTGCAATTGCTGGGAAAAACTTGCGGCTCTCACCTGTTTTTTTGCCAGAATCTGCACAATTACGGTTGGCTCGTCTATACCCTGGCTCAATCTATAAAAATGCCAGTCAAATCCTCTTAGTGGCACGTCCTAGTGGGCCAAATTGGATAGAAAGTGCGTCGGTAGGGAATACTTCAACCCTTACGTGGGTAGAGGAAGTACTGCGTACTTTGATTCAACCAACAATCAGTAGCAAGAGCAAATAGAAAATGAGGATAAAATTGATTAAGAAATTATTTTCCACCCTGCTAGTTGCTTTGCTCCTAACAAGTTGCGGCGGTATGACAACTGGTGTGACTATTGGTGAGACGGAAATTAAATCTAGTGAGATTCAAAAATATGTTGATGATATTTTGACTGCTCGCAATGGTGTAGATACTTCTCAAATGCAATTAAAAGAGGGTGCAGAATTACTACGTAATCAGGTTCAATTTATAATTGTCAAAGTTATCTTAGATAAAGTTGCTATTGATAAAAAATTATCAATAACTGCTGCAGATGTTGCTGCTCGCAGAGCAGATGCAATTTCACGCCTTGGAGGCGAGAGTCAACTTCCAGCAGCGTTAGTAGGTGCTAATCTTGCCGTCTCAAGCCTTGATGATTATTTAAGAATTTTACTTATTTCTGATCGCCTAAATTCGGATTTAATCGACACAGGATTAGCTGAAGATGTGGCTGCGAGTGAAGTTTCAAAGTTAATAATTGATACAGCATTAAAACTTGGTGTAAAAGTAGATGCTAAATACGGTAAGTGGAATCCAACTACCGCAACCATTGAGGCAGCAGATGCCACAAATGGTGCAGTAACACCACTTCGTTAGTAGTTAAATAATATGAGTTCAGAACTCATCAGACTAAGGCAGGTGATGGATAAACTTCGATCACCTGGTGGTTGCCCATGGGATGCTGAGCAAGATCATTTATCACTCTTAAAATTCTTACTTGAAGAATCATATGAGTTTATTGAGGCAGTTGAGGATAATGATCGTGAAACAATGCAAGAAGAACTTGGCGATCTACTTCTTCAAGTCTACTTTCATTCAAGAATGGCCGAAGAGGATAAAAATCAACCATTTGATATCGAAGATGTTGCTAAAGGTGTTGCAGATAAATTAATCCGCCGCCACCCACATGTTTTTTCAGACACGGTCGTAAGCAGCAGTAGTGAGGTTCTAGAAAATTGGGAGGTGCAAAAGGCAGTTGAAAAGGGACGAACCTCAGCAATTGATGGCGTACCGCTTGCTCAGCCGGCACTACCACTTGTTTCAAAGCTACTTTATCGAGCAAGTAAATCTAATTACCAGTTACCAAAAGTTGAATCAATGAAACTGCCAGATGAGATGAATCAAGATCAATTCGGAGAGTTGCTGCTTAGTTTAATTTCACAAGCGGTAGATAAGGGTTTGGATCCAGAGGCAGCCCTGCGCGGGGCGGCTAAAACTCTAATTACGCAGATCAAAGCACATGAGGCAAGGTAGCATTACTTCATAAATCAATTTAAATAACAGTTAGGTAGAAATTAGTGTCCATAATTAAACAAGTAAAAGCCCGAGAGATTTTAGACTCTCGAGGTAATCCAACTGTTGAAGTAGAAGTAAAACTTGATAATTCAATTATTGGCCGAGCTGCAGTTCCTAGTGGTGCGTCGACTGGAGCATTTGAAGCAGCTGAGTTACGCGATGGTGGTAAAAGATATCTTGGTAAAGGTGTGCAGATTGCAGTAACGAATGTTAATGAGAAGTTGGCCCCATTAGTTATTGGATTAAAAGCTGAGGATCAAAGAAATCTTGACGAGCAGATGATCAAATTAGATGGTACAAAAAATAAATCTAGCCTAGGAGCAAATGCAATTTTAGGTGTTTCTTTGGCAACTGCACGTGCAAGTGCCAATATTACAAATCAATCCTTGTTTAAATACTTAGGTGGATCTAATGCAAAAACGCTGCCAGTGCCAATGATGAACATTTTAAATGGTGGTGCTCACGCCGATACCAATGTAGATATTCAAGAGTTTATGGTTGCACCAATTGGTGCAGGCACATTTAAAGAGTCATTGCGCTGGGGTGCTGAGATTTACCACAGCTTAAAATCTGTACTAAAGAAGAAAGGTTTAGCAACAAGTATTGGTGATGAAGGCGGCTTTGCACCAAATCTTGCTAGCAATCGGGCAGCCCTTGATTTAATTCTTGAGGCAGTAGAACTTGCTGGTTTTAAAGCCGGATCTGAGATTGCGTTAGCAATGGATGTGGCAGCAACTGAATTTTTTGAGAATGGAAGTTATAAATTTGAGGGAAAACAATTAACTTCAGATCAAATGATTACCTACTACAGCGACTTAGTCGCAGCCTATCCTTTACTCTCAATTGAGGATCCACTCGATGAGAATGATTGGGATGGCTGGGGGAAATTAACCACTCAATTAGGGGATAAAATTCAAATTGTTGGCGATGATCTATTTGTTACTAATCCAGAGCGACTACTACGCGGAATTGAAAGTAAAACTGCAAATGCACTGCTCGTTAAGGTAAACCAAATTGGCACTCTAACTGAAACTATTGACGCTGTTAATTTAGCCCATAAGAGTAATTACCGATCAATGATGAGCCATCGATCTGGCGAAACGGAGGACACCACAATTGCTGATCTGGCTGTTGCACTTAACTGCGGTCAAATCAAAACTGGCGCCCCAGCAAGATCTGAACGGGTGGCTAAATACAACCAATTACTTCGAATCGAAGAGGAGTTAGCAGCAGATGCAATTTATGCAGGCAGCTCTGCTTTTCCTCGATTTAAAAAGTAACTAAAGATGATGGCCCATCGAAGATTTTTTGCTGCAGGGTTAATTGCAACCTCACGCAAAACTATTCAATCTGGGCTAAAAAAACGTGGTTTATCAAATAGGGCTTTAATTGTTGGCATTGTTTTATTTGCACTCGCTGTAACGCTTGCACCTCCAATTCAACATTACTTCACTCAAAAAGCTCAGATAAATTCACTTCGAACACAACTATCTGATAATCAGGCAATGTTGGATAAAGCAGCAGATGAATTAGCGCAATGGAATGATCCAGAGTATGTAGCAAGCCAGGCAAGAGCAAGATTACATTTTGTGTTTCCGGGCGAGCGGCAATACATTGTGGTTGGAAGTGATGCAATTGAGAACACAAATGATCAAACAAAGGTCTCCGAACAACTTCCAGTAGGACTTCCTTGGTACTCAAGATTAATCTCTTCAATTACCAGCACAAATGTAAACCAATAAAATGGTTAAGCCAGAAGCACAATTTACGCCAGAAAAACCAAGTGAAAAAGATTTAACTACAGTCGCAGCCCAACTCGGTAGATCCCCTAGAGATGTTTCAGCAATCGCTCACCGATGCCCATGTGGGCAGCCAGATGTTGTGCAAACACCACCGAGATTGGCAGATGGCACGCCATTTCCAACTTTTTACTATGCAACCTGCCCGAGGTTAACGGGTGCGATCTCAACCTTAGAAAGCTCTGGATTGATGACAGAGATGAATGAGCGATTACTAAATGATTCAGTGCTAGCTGGGAAATACTTAGCGGCGCATATTGATTATGAAGCGGCAAGGTCTGCGCTCGCTCAGGTAGAAAATATTCAAACACCAGAGCTTGATGGAATTACTGCTGGTGGCATGCCTGATCGGGTCAAATGCTTACATTCTTTGATTGCTCACTCACTTGCTGCTGGTGTTGATGTAAATCCATTAGGGGATGAAGCGTTAAGTAAATTAAGTCAGTGGTGGCTTTCTAAGCCATGTAGTGAGATTAGTAATTTAATTAATGAGGAGAGCAAGTGAGCAGAGTTGCCGCAATTGATTGTGGAACAAACTCAATTCGCTTACTTATCGCCGACATTACCGGTGATAACTTTAAAGAAGTTTTGCGCACCATGGAGATTGTGCGTCTTGGCCAAGGAGTAGATCAAAATAAAGCCTTTCATCCAGAGGCAATTGATCGAACACTTAGCGCAGTTAGATTATTTAAGGATCATATTGCAAGTAAGGGTGTTGAAAAAATAAGATTTTGTGCCACAAGTGCAACCAGGGATGCGACAAATCGAAATTTATTTATTGACGGCGTTAGAGAAATTTTGAACATTGAGGTTGAGGTAATTTCAGGTGAGGAGGAGGCAGAGCTTTCATTCATTGGTGCGACTAAAGAGTTAAGACAAAGTGATTCACCATTTTTAGTGGTTGATATTGGCGGCGGCTCAACAGAGTTTGTCTTTGGAAGTGAAAAGGTAGATTTTGCAAAGAGTGTAAATATCGGATGTGTTCGAATGAGTGAGCGGCACTTAAATACTCAGCCGCCATCTATGGCTCAAATCGCACAAGCAATTGTTGATATTGATATTGCTATAACTCAAGCTGCTGTAGTTGTGCCAATTACAACTGCCAAAACTTTAGTCGCAGTAGCAGGAACTGCCACAACTGTTGCAGCAGCAGCCCTTGAATTAACTGATTATGACCGCCACATGATTCATCTTTCTAGAATCTCAGCTAGTAATGTGCATAAGGTGGCAGCAAGTTTTCAGGGCATGAATAAAGATCAAATCGCATCCTTAGGCTTCATGCACCCAGGCAGAGTTGATGTAATTACAGCAGGCTCATTAGTACTTTCTAGAATTATGGCTGCGACCGGAGCTAGTGAATTTGTTGCATCTGAGTCAGATATCTTGGATGGAATGGCTTGGTCCCTAATCAAGTAGGCGAAGAATTAGATGCAATTGATGGCGGAAAAGACAGGTAGATTTACCCCCTGAAGATTCGCCCCTGTAGCCCAATGGCAGAGGCATGCGACTTAAAATCGCACAAGTGTGGGTTCGACCCCCACCGGGGGCACGCTCAATTCCTGCGAATCTTCAGCAAATATTAAGATTGAACTGGCTGGTAGGAATAGCAGTGGGAATCTGGATTCATTAATATTTGTTCACTACCTAAGTAAGTAAAACCAGAACTACTTCGCTACTTACTTCTATAGAAGGAGATGGATGAAAAGCTCAAACCCTGTACTTGGCAAGGCATTTAATCAACCTAATAACATGCAGGTTGGTAATCTAGAGCAAAGTTACAATGCTCCTGCAGCCTCATCAATTCGAACAGGCCGCATGACAATTGAAGATGTCGTTGCGAAAACTGGATTTTTATTTGCGATATTAGTTGTTGTTGGTGCGCTCGCATGGAGTGCAAATCTCGGACAAGGCGCACTGCTAATTGGTTTTCTTGGCGGATTTGTTCTTGCCATGATAATCAGTTTTAGTAAATCGATTAAGCCAGGGTTAGTTGTTGCATATGCAGCACTTGAAGGTTTAGCACTTGGCACATTAAGTCACTTCTATGAAGCCTTATACCCAGGAATTGTTAGCCAAGCAGTAATTGGAACTATTGCAGCTTTTGCCGGTGTTTTGTTTATGTATCGCAGCGGCAGAGTTCGTGCGACTCCACAATTTACTCGTGCAGTAATGGGCGCAGCAATTGGCTATTTCATTCTTGGCTTTGTTTCCATAATCGCATCATTCTTTGGTGTCGGAAAAGGTTATGGCTTTTATGGAGTATCAGGTCTTGGACTCCTTCTTGCTGTTGCCGGTGTTGCTCTAGCTAGCTTCTTCTTAGTTCTTGATT
>Ga0304730_1002461_pt1 | contig 13222 bp, 11 predicted proteins | sample M_130628_MF_Meta_FD_190474 | JGI IMG/M metagenome (GOLD analysis project Ga0304730, IMG submission 190474) | Freshwater microbial communities from Lake Montjoie, Canada to study carbon cycling - M_130628_MF_MetaG (v2) (version 2) | ecosystem: Environmental > Aquatic > Freshwater > Lake | place...
GCGAGAATCCCCGCCGTTGTTCCGCCAAACGCACCTGCACCTTCACCAATCGCCACCGCCGCAACGCCCGTGAAGGCGATGAGTCCGCCAACGGCAACGGGGGCGCGCAAGCGTTCGATCCCAAGCACTGCCGCAAATACCGCAATCAGGAAGGGTGTGACCGCAATCAGGAGGGCACTTGTGCCCGCGTTGATCGTACCGAGCGATCCAGCCCACAAAAGTTGGTAGATGCCCTGACCAATCACGCCGAAAAGAGCGGCGACGGCAAGGTCGCGGCGGCTCATATGAATATTCGCGCCTGCGGCACGTGCCCAGAGCAGCACGATCACCCCAGCGCAAGTAATACGGATGGCGGAGAACGGGAGGACGGGCCAGGCCAGCACCGACGACTTCACGACGGTGAAGTTGGCCGCCCAGATGACCATTGCAAGGAGCACGCCGAGCTCAGCGGCGGCGCGGGGGGTGCGCGGCGCGCGACTCATGAGGCGGTATTCCGATCGAGGTAGCCCTTATCACGGGCGCGGTCGATGCCGAGTTTGAAGAGGCGCGGCGTGACGGCAAGGATCACGAGCGTGCCGACAAGGAGGGCGAGGAGGAGCTCGCCGGTCGCCAGCGTGCCGAGTAGCCCGGGTGAGGTGGTGCCGAGGATGGCCCGACGCACCCCTTCGATCCACCAGGTAATAGGGAGCGCGGCGCCAAGCGCTTGGAGGGGTGCGGGCAGGGTGTCGAGTGGGAAGATCGCGCCGCAAAGGAGGAAGACGCTGCCAGCGACCGCCTGTGGGTAGCCCCACGCGTCGTTCCGGAGCTGCACGCACACCGCCCCGAGGGCGATCCCGATGCCGACGATGGAGAGGAGTCCGAGAAGCATCACCACGGTGAGGAGTATGAGGTCGATGCCACCAGAACGGAGTGGCATCCCCAAAATCGCGCCGACCCCGATGACGATGGCGGCACTGATGCCGGCGATTGCCGCCTTGACGAGCGCGCGACCAACAGAGACAGGAAGCAACGACGAGGGGGTTGCAAAGATGTAGCGGATCGTGCGATACCGCTCGCGATCATCGAGCAGTGCATGCGTGGGGCCTTGCAGTGCAGCACCAACAATCTGGAAGACGGCCTGCCCCACCACGACGAATCCGATCGAGGCGGGATTCAGCGATCCACCAATAGAGAGGACGGCGAGAAAGAGTCCAAGAAAGGCAAGTGGACGAATCACCAGGTAGACGGCGAGATAAAACGGCTCGGCCCAGTTCCCTTCAATCGCCCAGGCGAGACGCGCCGATGCAACGAGTGATCGAACGGCATCGGCTGCGCTGCCGCGCAGTGGACCAAACGAGGTTGGTCGTCGCGTGTACGGCGAATCAGTCTGCACGTGTCAACAACTTCCCGCCCGCGCGACCGACGCGTTCGATGTACCGCAGCGCATACCGCGAGCCGATGCTGAAGACGACGACCATCACAACCAGGATCAAGAGCTCGATGTTGACTGGCAGCAGGCCGCTCACCGCGAGTTGCGGGATGGCGATCTGCCGGAGTGCGTCGGCTGCAGGCGCGAGTGGCAAGACTCCAATCGCCACCATGCCGACCAGCCCAAGGCTGCGGATTGGCGCGAAGACGCCGCCGAGGAGCTGCATCGGCTCGTTGAGCAGATCGCCGAGATGATCGGCCTCGCGCCCTGAGATCAAGAAGAAGGCGGCGAGGCAGGCCCCCAGTGCATACATGGCGGCAACACCAAGAAGAAGGGTGAGCGCGAGGAGTGCTGGCTCGCGGATCTCATAGGTTGCGCCGAACGCAACCGTGCCTGCAGTAATGATGACCACGGCACGGAATGCCATCCCGAGTGCACCGCCAACTGCCATGCCGAGGGTGATCGGCCCCAGCCCGACGGGTGCGGTGATGTAGAGGGTGAGGTTGCCACTATCGCGCTCCCAACGGAACTGCCCCGCCATCATCCAGATGACCGAGGTCCAAAACGTTAGGAGTGCGCTGGCAAGGATCGTTGCGCTCACCCATGCGTCATCGACGCCACGCGAGCGCAAGAGAAAGACGAACGAGCACATCCCTAAAATGGGGAAGACGAGATCGAAGAAGAGCCAGGATGGCTCCCGAATCATGCCGAACACGCGCGGGTAGGCTCGCGCCAGTACCGACTGTGCACCATGACGGAGACGATGGCTCAGGCTCCAGTTCGTCTCTTTGCGAATCGTCGCAGCGAGGTCGGCGGGGATACGCGCGTGGATGCTACTCACTGCGTGGCTCTTCGCTCGATTCAGCAATCCCCCGGCCAACGAGCTGCACAAAGACCTCTTCCAGTGTGGGCTCACTCTTGGAAATTTCACGGAGGTGGGCGCCTGCGCCAGCAAGTGCGCTGATGACGCCGCCGAGTGCGCCATCTTCTTTCAAGCCGATCGCGAGTCGTGTCGTTGGTGATCCGACACCCGTTGCATCGGGCGTTGCCTCATCGCGCATCGCCACAGAGATCACCCCAGGGATCGCACGAAGGTTGGCAACACTCATCGTTGGTGGGAGTGCGTCGACGCCCACAATAAAGAGTGACTCCTTCTGCACCATGCGCTTCAGCTCGGCTGGAGTCCCCTGCGCGAGGATTCGCCCATGGTCGACGATCGCGATGCGATCACACATCTCATCGGCCTCCGCCATGTAGTGCGTGGTGAGCAGCACGGTGCGGCCCGGCTGTGCGGCTTGGAATGCACGCACCCGATCACGCACATCGCGTGCAGCAGAGACATCGAGACCGATCGTTGGCTCGTCGAGGAAGAGGATCCACGGCTCATTGAGGAACGAGCGCGCGAAGTTCAACTTCTGGCGCTGCCCTGTGGAGAGGGCGCTGATCTTGCGATCTTTGATCTCGCCGATGCCGAACGCCTCGATCTGCTCGTCGACACGGCGCATCCCCTCGCGGTAGGGCATGCCGTAGAACTGCGCGAACATTGCGAGCTGCTCGCGAACAGTCAGGAGTCCGTATCCAGAGAAATCACCACCGGCAACGAGGTTCATGATGCGCCGCACACGATCGGTCTCCGTCACGACATCGAGCCCGAAGATGGAGGCACTTCCAGCAGACGGAAGGAGAAGCGTGCTCAGGATCTTGATCAGCGTGCTCTTCCCTGCACCGTTCGGCCCGAGGAGCCCGAAGAGCTCTCCTGGTTCGATCCGCAGGTTGATCTCGTGCAGGGCTGTGACGGGACCACCCTTCGCCTTGAAGACGCGGCTGACCCCGCGCACCTCGACGGCGGCGGCAGAATCCGTGCCGAGCAGGTCAACTGACATAAGGCCTCCTGTTGTCGCTGCGCCACATGCAGGCGTGCACGCGGCAGAGCATCAGTGGGGAGTCTACAATCAAGAGCCACCAGTCAATGCGCAGGGGGTACCTATGGATCAGCGCCTCGAGCAGTCGGCGGTCACGACGATTCGCACCCTCGCGATTGACACGGTTCAAGCTGCTAACTCGGGACACCCAGGAGCACCGATGGGCTGCGCGCCGATGGCCCACGCCATCTGGATGCACCACTTACGCCATGCGCCGAGCACGCCGGGCTGGTTCGACCGAGATCGCTTCGTCTTGTCGAACGGCCACGCAAGTGCCCTGCTCTACTCACTCCTCCACCTCACCGGTTACGGGCTCACACTCGACGACCTCCGCGCATTCCGCCAATGGGGATCGCTCACTCCCGGGCATCCTGAATACGGACTGACCGCTGGCGTCGAGGCGACGACTGGCCCGCTCGGCCAAGGCTTCGCAAACGGCGTCGGCATGGCGATTGCAGAGCGGCGCCTTGCAGCAGAATTCAATCGCCCTGAGCACACGGTGGTCGATCATCGCGTCTTCGCCATCGTCTCCGACGGCGACCTGCAGGAGGGTCTCGCCTCTGAGGCAGCGTCGCTCGCTGGTCATCTCAAGCTTGGGAAGTTGATCTACCTCTGGGACGACAACCTCATTCAACTCGACGGTCCAACATCCACCGCCTGGTCGGAAGATGTGCTCAAGCGCTTCGATGCGTATGGCTGGCATACGAGTCGTGTCGCAGACGGGAACGATCTCACTGCGATCAACACCGCAATCAATGCGGCGATTGCCGACGACCGACCGAGCTTGATCGCCGTACGCACCGTGATCGGATTTGGTTCCCCGAATAAGGCTGGCAGCCAGAAGTCCCACGGCTCCCCGCTCGGACCCGAAGAGGTGAAGTTGACGAAGGCCGCCTACGGCGTTGATCCAGATGCAACGTTTGCCATCCCTGATGATGTTGCGGCGTTCTATCGCACAAGCATTGCGCGAGGCGATGCACTCGTTGCCGAGCACGCGAAGCGCCTCCTTGCCTACACGACCGCGTACCCGAAGGAGGCGGCTGAACTGCAACGCCGCATGGCGGGTCGATTCACGGATGGATGGAGGGATGCGCTGCCAACGTACGAACTCGGAAGCGATGTTGCGACACGCAACGTGAGCCAGGCGAGCATCAAGGCGCTCTCCACCGTGCTTCCAGAACTTATCGGTGGAAGCGCAGACCTTTCTGAATCAAACCTCACCGACATCCACGAGGGCGGCCGCTTTACCGCACAGGAGTCGGGTCGCAACATCAGTTTCGGCGTACGAGAGCATGCGATGGCCGCGATCACCAATGGGATTGCGTATCACGGCGGGCTGATCCCGTTTAGTGCAACCTTCTTGACCTTTAGCGACTACCTGCGTGGTTCACTGCGCCTGGCGGCGCTCGCCGGGCTCGGAAACATCTTCGTCTTCACGCACGACTCGATCGGCCTCGGCGAGGATGGCCCGACGCATCAGCCGGTTGAACACTACGCCGCCCTGCGCGCAATCCCCCACGTGCGATTCGTGCGACCAGGGGATCCGAATGAGGCCGCGGCTGCGTGGGGGGTTGCGATTGCGCGACGCCATGCTCCGACCGTGCTCGCCTTCACACGGCAGAAGCTTCCTGTACTGGCCGGGAGCGTCACCGGCGCACGCGAAGGCGTTGCGCGCGGCGCCTATGTCCTGCGCGAAGCAACGGGTCGCGCACAGATCATCTTGATTGCGACTGGGTCAGAGCTGCACCTCGCCGTTGCTGCGGCAGAGCAACTCGAAGCAGCGGGGCACCCGACGCGCGTCGTCTCAATGCCGTCGCCAGAACTCTTCGGCGATCAGGATCAGGCATATCGTGAGAGCGTTCTTCCTGCGGCGATCCGTGCGCGTGTTGCCATCGAGGCGGGGGTGAGCTTCGGCTGGGATCGCTGGACGGGGAGCGACGGCGCGATCATTGCGATGGATCGCTTCGGTGCATCTGCTCCTGCGCCAACACTCTTTGCGGAGTTCGGCTTCACTCCAGAGCGCATCGTCACGATCGCTCGCGGTGTTCTCGACGGAAGCGTGCGCGGTGTTGTGCCCACGCCACACCTCCACGATGGGCACAAGGTTCGCTGAGATGGCGCGCCGCCCTCTTGCTATTGCTGCAGATCACGCAGGCGCAGCACTTAAGGCGCGCATCATTGCGAACATGTCCACAATCGCGCCCGACTGGGAGGCGATCGACCTCGGTGGCGACGGGAGTGACGCAGGAGACGATTATCCAGATGCGGCGCGCGCGGTTGCTGAGCGCATCCTTGCTGGCGGCGCAGAGCGCGGCATCGTCATGTGCGGTTCAGGCATTGGTGTCTCTATTGCTGCCAATAAGTTTCACGGTATTCGCGCCGCAGTCGCCCACACACCTGCACTCGCCGAGCAGGGCGTGGTGCACGACGCAATGAATGTCCTCGCACTTGGCGCATCGGTTGTAAGCGCCGATGATGCGTCGAAGATCGTTGCAGCCTTCCTTACTGCAATGCCGAGTGATGCAGAGCGCTTCCTCCGCCGCACGGCAAAGGTTGCGCAGATCGAAACGGAACAGGGGTGAGCACCAGCCGCGTACCGCTCGCGCACATCACGCGCGAGAGTGACCGCGCAGCAATTGACACGATGATGGAGCGGGCGCGGGCCGGATCATGGGCCACCCGCCTGGCAGACCGAGACACCACGCTCTGGAGCGAGGAGCCTGCGACGCAGGCGCGCATCGCCAACCGACTCGGGTGGCTTGATGCCCCAGCGACGTTTACGCGAGAGATCCCTGCCCTTGAAGCATTCGGAGAGAAGATCCGCGACGCAGGGTTTACGACGGTGGTCGTGGCGGGGATGGGCGGCTCGTCGCTCGCACCCGAGGTGCTTGCCACCGCCTTTGCCGACCTCGCCGGCTGGCTCACGGTGCGCGTCTGCGACTCGACGAATCCCGCGGCCGTCGCACGGGTCATGCAGGGACTCGACCCGCTCAAGACGCTCTTTGTCATCGCGAGTAAATCGGGAACCACCACCGAGACGCTCGCGTTTGCGGCCTACGCCCGCGAGATCGTCGCGAACGCACTGAGCGCAGCGGGCGCAACAAGCACGAGTCCCGACGACTACTTCGTTGCCATCAGCGACCCAGCACCGTCGATCACCGGCATCCCCCATGCCGAGGCGATGCGTGAGCGATTCCTTAATCCTGCCGATATCGGCGGGCGCTACTCGGCGCTCAGCTTTGTTGGTCTCGTTCCTGCAAGTTTGCTTGGCATTGATCTTGATCCGCTCCTCGCATCTGGAAGCGTCGCGATTGCTGAAGCGCGCGACCCAGAGCCGACGGGGAACTTCGCCATTGCGCTCGGATGCACGATTGCGGCGCTCGCGCGTGAGGGTCGCGACAAGCTCACGCTCATCGTTGATGCGCCAATCCACGGCATCGGCGCATGGGTTGAGCAGCTCGTTGCGGAGAGCACTGGGAAGAACGGCGTTGGCGTCGTGCCGGTCGACGGCGAGACGCTTGGAGCAGTGAGCGATTATGAAGATGATCGGATCTTTGTGCGGATCTCACTGGCGGGTGGAACGGCACCGCGCACATCTGATGGCGGTGATGTTGACGCGCGTCTACGAGAACTTACGGCTGCGGGGCACCCGCTTCTCACATGGGAGCTTGATGACCCGATCGATCTTGGCGCGGAGTTCGTTCGCTGGGAGATTGCGACCGCCATCGCAGGGGTAGCGATGGGGGTGAACCCATTTGATGAGCCGAACGTCACAGAGTCGAAGACGAATACAGCGCGCGTGCTTGCAGAGCGTGCGGCGAGTGGCGCACTGCCGGTGCTAGCGCCAAAGGTTCGCAGCGGCGTACTTTCGCTCTGGGCCGACGACGCACTCCCAGCGGCGTTCAGTGATTCAGCGGAGCAACTGATTGCTGGCCAGCTCGATCGGCGAAGTCGTCGGAGCTACCTCGGCATGCACGCCTACCTTCCAGAGAGCCCAGCGACGACCGCACACCTCCAAGAGATTCGCCTCGCCCTTCGAGGCGCGACGCACGCGGCGACGACGCTCGGCTACGGGCCGCGGTTCCTCCATTCAACGGGGCAGCTCCATAAGGGCGGCGCGGCGACCGGCTGGTTCCTCCAGATCGTCGCGGGGCACCGCGAAGACCTCGCCATCCCCGGAGCCCCCTACAGCTTTGGCGAGCTCATCGACGCCCAGGCGCTCGGCGATGCTCGCTCCCTTGTCGACCACGGACTCCCCGTGCTGCGCGTGCACCTCGGCGATGACGTGGAGGCTGGGCTGCTGGTGCTCAAGGATCTGGTGCGCCGCGCCACCGCCGTTCGCTAGGATCAACGCAGAGAAGCAAGGAGGAGACACTCGTGAAGATCGGATTTATCGGGCTTGGCAAGATGGGCGCAAACATGGTGAAGCGCCTCGTGCGCAACAAGCATGAGGTCGTGATCTGGAATCGCTCACGCGAAAAGACCGACGAGATTGCAAAAGAGGGTGCGGTTCCAACGTACACCGTACAAGAGCTCGTCGGCAAGCTTGAGGCTCCGCGCCGCGTGTGGGTGATGGTGCCAAGCGGCGATGCAACCGAAGCGATGATTGATGAGCTGATCCCTCTCCTTGCAAAGGGCGACACGATCATCGATGGTGGCAACTCCAACTTCCACGACACGATCCGCCGCCATGAAAAACTTGCCGGTCATGGGATTCACTTCATCGATGCCGGAACATCTGGTGGCGTCTGGGGCCTTGAGAACGGCTACTGCATGATGGTCGGCGGCGACGTCGCGCCAGTAACTGCAATGGAGCCAATCTTCCACACGCTCGCGCCGAAAGATGGCTACATGCACTGCGGCGGTTCCGGTGCTGGCCACTACGTCAAGATGGTGCACAACGGCATTGAGTACGGAATGATGCAGTCGTATGCCGAAGGCTTTGAGATTCTCGCGAAGTCGCGCTACGAGCTCGATCTTGCGAAGGTGAGCGACCTCTGGATGCAAGGGTCTGTTGTTCGTAGCTGGCTACTCGAGCTCGCTGGACGCGCCTTCCGCGCCGAGGGGAGCGACCTCAAGGGGATCAAGGGTTGGGTTGCGGATTCTGGTGAAGGACGCTGGACGGTGCAAGAGGCGATCGACCTCGATGTTCCTGCGCCGCTGATCACCCTCTCGCTGCTCACGCGATTCCGCTCACGCCAAGACGATTCGTATTCGGCAAAGGTGCTCGCTGCGCTGCGCAACCAGTTCGGTGGCCACGCGGTAAAGCCCGAGTGACGAGCCCGAAGGGGGGCGCTGCGCGAGGCGCAATTCGCGATCTGCGCATGGGGCGCGCGACGAAAAAGGCACCTGTGCGAAAGGGTGGAAAGAACCCCCTCCGGGCCGGGCTGCGCATCGATAAGGTTCCCGATCCACACACCGTGGTGCTCTTTGGCGCAACGGGCGACCTCGCGCACCGCAAGGTTGTTCCAGCGATCTACCACCTCTGGGCGGGCGGCCTCATGCCCGAGCACTTTGCGCTGGTCTGTTTTGGTCGCCGCGAGCTCAGCGACGAGCAGATGCGATCCGACCTACGCGCCTCGCTCGAGCTCCACGCGCGAACCCAGCCGATCAACGAGGAGAGATGGGACGCGTTTGCCGAGCGGATCAGCTACGTCAAGGGAGCGTTTGATGACGCGGCGTCCTATGCGCGCCTCGCGGATCGCCTGAAAGAGATCGATGCCACCGATGGAACTTCAGGCAACCGCCTCTACTACCTTGCGACGCCCGCCTCGTCGTTTCCTGAGATTATCCGCGGTCTTGGAGCTGCTGGGCTTGACCATGAAACAGCAGACAGCGGATGGAGACGTGTTGTCATTGAGAAGCCGTTCGGTCACGACCTCGACTCAGCCGTTCGCCTGAACCGCGAGGTTGGCAAGGTCTTCCGCGAAAGCCAGGTCTACCGCATCGATCACTACCTCGGCAAGGAGACGGTGCGCAACATCTTGATCTTCCGATTTGGCAACCTGATCTTTGAGCCACTCTGGAGCAACGTCTATATCGACCACGTGCAAATCACCGTCGCTGAATCAATAGGTGTGGAGTCTCGCGGTGCCTTCTACGAAGAGACAGGCGCGCTGCGCGACATCCTCCAAAACCACCTGCTTCAGTTGCTCACACTCGTTGCGATGGAGCCACCTTCGACCCTCGACGCTGAAGCGCTCCGCGACGAGAAGGTCAAGATTCTCCGCGCGGTAAAGCCGCTCAGCGCAGAGCGAATCTCCGACTCTGTCGTGCGCGGCCAGTACGGCCCGGGCTGGGTCGGCGCGCAAGAGTCGGCAGGCTACCGGAGCGAGGCAACGGTTGACGCCGCCTCAGAGACCGAGACGTTTGTGGCAGCACGTTTGGAGATTGATGACTGGCGCTGGTCGGGTGTCCCGTTCTACCTACGCGCGGGGAAGCGCCTCCCGAAGCGCGCAACCGAGATCGCAATCCAGTTTAAGAACGTGCCGCAGCGACTCTTCAACCAGGTCGGAGATGAGCCTGAACCGAACCTCTTGGTCATTCGCATCCAACCAGACGAAGGGATCTTGCTGCGCTTTGCAGCCAAGGTGCCTGGACTGGGCGTGGACGTTCGTCCGGTAAACATGGACTTTGCCTACGGCTCCACGTTCACCGTCGATAGCCCCGATGCGTATGAGACGCTCATCCTCGACGCACTCCTCGGTGATGCATCGCTCTTCACTCGTGCCGACGAGGTAGAGGCCGCCTGGGGGATCGTCGATCCGATCATGGACGCATGGGTGAACGGGAGCGAGCCAGAATTTCCAAACTATGCGGCAGGCACCTGGGGGCCAGATGCGGCTGATCAGCTGCTGACGCGCGAGGGGCGCCGCTGGCGCCGGCTCTAGCCGAATGCCACTCTCTCAGGCGCTGCGCCCAACGTCTCGCTGGAACTCAACTGCCCATTCTGTCGACGAGGCAGATGCGCTGCTTGCACGACTCTGGTCGAGCACTGACGCACGCCGCGCACTCACCGCCACTACCGATACGAGCGCGGTGCGCACTGGGGTCATGAACCTCGTCGTGGTTGCAAAGGGCGAAGAGCGCGGACTCCATGCCGCAGCAACACTCGAAACACTCTCGCGGAACCCATCACGAACGCTTTTCATCATTCCTCGTGACCCGGAGGGACCGCCAACATTCTCAGCCCGCCTTGCTGTGTTTTGTGCGGTGCAGCCTCGCGGTGATGGCACGACGGCCTGCACCGAGCTCTTGCGCATCGATGTCGGCGGGGCAATCGTTAGCCACCTCTCGAGCGTGATTGCACCGCTCTCACTCCACGACCTTCCAACGCTCCTCTGGTGGGATGCTCCAATCGATGCGACAAGCGGGGATCTACATGAGATGTTGCGCAGCGTTGACCGCATCATCATCGATGGCTCTACGCAAATCGGAAGTGGACTTGAGACCTTACGTGCACTGAGTGCGGCGACCGCTCGCACGGGGACTGCACTCTCCGACTTTTCGCTGATCCGCCAGGGGCGCTGGAGAGATGCGGTCGCGATGGCGTTCGACGAACCAGCCATTGCTCCGTTTTTGAATGGGCTTACGGCTATTACCGCCACCTACGCCGGCGCTGCGAGCGGCCGCGGTCCAGTGAATATCGTGAAGCCGATGTACCACGCGGCCTGGCTCACTTCGCGCCTCGGTGCCACCGTTGAGACACCGCTGCATCCGGAGCCGGATGGGTGGGGGGCAACAATTCGCGTGAAGGGGAGTGCGCGAACAATTCCGATTCACCTCCAAGCGGTGTCGTCTGAGCGACTTCCTGGAACGACCCTGTCACTACGCATCGCCGCAGAGCGACGAGACCAACAGCTCGACCTTGAGGTGCGCGCCGATGGTGGCGCAATCCATATGCGTGCACATGTCAATGGCACGCTTGTTCGCGAGCGGTCGCTGCGTGCCGTGCGTGCAACGGAGGCATCACTCCTGAGCCACTCACTTGAGGTTGGCGAGGTCGACCCACTCTCGCCGGCAATGCTTCGCGCCGCGCTGGAACTGATCGGCTGATGCCGCGCATCTTGCAGTTCCTCGATGCAGAAGCGGCTGCTGCAGCTCTTGCCGACATCGTGATCGAGCATGCAAGTGCCGCCGTAACCGCACGTGGACGCTTCGACTTCTGCACAACGGGTGGCTCAACGCCAGGCGCACTCTATCGCGCACTCCGTGAGCCATCACGCGCAGGCCGCATGCCGTGGGGTGCCACGCACCTCTGGCTCGGTGACGATCGTCGTGTCTCACGCACGAGTGCCGACTCTAATCTCGCCGCGGTCGACGGGATCCTGCTTGCCACAAGCGGCGCCGGTCTCGCGCCACTGCCGGCGACTCCCATCGTGCACCCTTGGGCAACAGAGAACCCAGATGCACGCGCTGCTGCACGTGGCTATCTCACAGAGGCCCAGGCAGAGGTAACGGACTGCACCGCAGCTGGCACGCCCATCTTCGACCTCGTCCTTATCGGCGTCGGCACAGATGGCCACTGCCTGAGCGTCTTCCCTCACTCGCCACTTGCGGACAGCGCTGCGCCGCTTACCGCAGCGGTAGATGCGCCGTCGCATATCACGCCACACCTTCCGCGCCTCTCGTTCTCGCTTGGCATCCTGGCTCCGGCACGTGCCGTGTGTGCGGTCGCGACTGGGGCCGCGAAGGCCGCTGTCGTCGCCAAGATCTTCAACGCCGATGGCGCCGTCGCAGAGGCACCTGCGCGGGCCGCACTGCTCGACCAGGCAACGTGGTTGCTTGATGCTGCCGCAGCGGCAGGGCTCACGGCACGGTAATTCCCCACTTCGTGGCGATCGCACGGCGTGCCGCCAGTCGTTCAGCGGCTGTGAGGGCACGGTCCCAGACGACGAGCTCCATGACTGCACCAGCAAGACGAACATCGCCGGTTGAGGCATAGATTCCCATGATCTGGTCCATTGGCGCTGTTGGCGCTGCATTCACTGAATACTCAACCCCACCATCGAGTGAGGCATAATCTGCGCCGGCAAGTGCGGTTCGTACCGTAATGATGTGATTCCCCACCACGCTCCCAAGCGATGTCGAGAAATAACTACTCCCATTCACATAAATTCTTAATCGGCCAGCATCAATAGAGATGCCTGTTGCGTTGGTCATACTCCCAATCAGCGGGTATGCGCTTGTTTGTGTCGCCATTCTCAAAACCGCCATCAGCGTGATTGGCTCAATCGGGATGGCGATCGGGATCTTCATCGCCATGCTCGCAAAGTAGATCATCGGCCGAGAGAACAACACCGTTGCATACGGTTGAGCGTTCGTGCCGGTTGCACGGAAGTCGCGGGCGCTACCAGACTTGTCAAACCAGAACTTGATGCGCGGTCGCAACGCGATTGTCGCTGCTTCGCTTGCGTCATACCAGAGCGCGAGTCCCGCGTTAACACCACCTGGAGCGGACCATGTTCCGGCAGCAATCTCTGCGCTGAGTGGTGGAGCCCAGCGTGCGCCGGCCGTCGTGAGTGCAATGACGAGGAAGAGCGCGAACGCGTGGAGTGAGGGCCGCGATCGATTCGGCATCACGGCCCCCAGAGCAGCGGGAGGGTGATCGTGAGTCCCTGAGCAGGAACTGAGCCGAGAACGGCAACCTGGATGTCACAGCGGAGAGGCGAACTGGTTGTTGCGAGGAGGCCTGTTGCAGCATTCGTGGCTAACCAGTCGGCCGTGAAGATATCTGCGGCATCGACCCAGAGTGCACCTTGGATGCTTGCATCTTGGCATCGCGTCGTAATCCGCAGTGCCCTGGCAAGCGCGCTGGACGAACCGCCCATCAGAGGCGAAAACCCCGATGCGTCGATTCGCAGTTGCTGCGCCAGCGGACATGAACCAATGG
>Ga0304730_1002468_pt1 | contig 13203 bp, 12 predicted proteins | sample M_130628_MF_Meta_FD_190474 | JGI IMG/M metagenome (GOLD analysis project Ga0304730, IMG submission 190474) | Freshwater microbial communities from Lake Montjoie, Canada to study carbon cycling - M_130628_MF_MetaG (v2) (version 2) | ecosystem: Environmental > Aquatic > Freshwater > Lake | place...
GCCGGACAGACTCTCCCTGCATTCGTGTATTTGATTCCGATGCTTGGTTTGTTTGGTCCTACTCGCTTTACTGCAATTGCAACGGGCATCATTTATTCGATTCCAATCGTTGTAAAGATTGTTGGCGAAGGAATCAGAGCTGTACCAGTTGCACTTGTAGAAGCTGCAACAAGTGCGGGATCTACTACTCGCCAGATCATTACCAAGGTGCAATTACCGGCTGCAAAGAAAACTATTTTGCTTGCAACAAATCAAGGACTTATTTTCGTACTCGCAGTTGTCGTTATTGGTGGATTCGTTGGCTCTGGTGGTCTCGGCTACTTAGTAATTGTTGGAAACCTCAAGCCAGAGTTACAGGGCAAGGGACTTATTGCCGGAGCGGTGATTTTGCTTCTGGGAGTTATCTTCGATCGGGTCGCCCAAGCAGGCGCCCGCCGTTCGTCATAAAAACGTTATAAATCACGCTTAAAAAACATCCTGAAAGTACTACCCATCACACGTCTGCAGTCATAGGCTTTCGCCAAGCCTTAACTAAGGAGGGGTAATGAAATCAAAGTTTAGTCGTCGTATGGCGGCTGCTTCACTAGTAGCAGTATCTGCACTAGTTCTTTCAGCATGTAGTTCTAGCGTTGATGACGCTGCAAGTGGTTCCGGAGATTGTGGTTCATGGACAATTGCCATGCACGCATGGGGCGGATACACAGCGTCAGCAAATGTAATTTCAGAAGTTGCTAAAGCTCAAGGTTGCACAATTACACAGACAACACTTGATGAAGGTCCAACAACTTATGACGCCATGGAAGCAGGCACAATCGACGTAATTGTTGAAGATTGGGGCGGCGGCCGTTGGAAGGAATGGGTTGATCGCGGTGCAATTAAAGAAGTAGGACCAAACGGAAACGTTGGACTTATTGGTATGTACGTTGCGCCATGGATGGCTGAAAAGTATCCAGACATTACAGATTCAAAGAATCTAAATAAGTACGCAAGCTTGTTCAAGACATCTGATTCAGGTGGCAAGGGCGCTTGGTATGAAGGTCCTCCGGGATATACAACTATTGGTGAAAAGATGGTTGCTGCTAACAAGTTGAACTTCAAAGTTATCTTTACTGGTTCAGAAGCAGCACTTATCGATATCTTTACAAAGGCAGAAGCAAACAAGACTCCAGCGATTGCATATGCGTGGCAGCCTTGGACACTCTTCGCCAAGATTCCTAACATGGAAAAGGGTCACGTTAAGTTCCCTGCAAATGACTGGACTGATCCAGCTAAGGCCAGCGGTCTTACTGATTACCCAGAATCACCACTACAAAAGTTGGCAACAACTAAGTTGATGGACTCTGGTTCAGCGTTTGCAAAGATTGTCCAGAACTTCTCATGGACAAACGATGACCAAAACTCAGTTGCTCTCGATATCGAAAGCGGTACAGATCCAGCAGCTGCAGCAAAGAAGTGGATTGATGGAAACCCTGACAAAGTTAAGGCATGGTTGGGTTAATTAATCCGAAGTAAGTAAGCGGGTAACGCCTCTACTTGGTAGATTTCTACCAGGTGGGGGCGTTACTTCCATCTATAGGGATTTTAAGGAGCAGCATGAGCGCGCAGTATGACTACATCATCGTCGGTGGTGGTTCAGCTGGTTGCGCGCTCGCTAATCGCCTGAGTGCAAACCCTGCACACAAAGTTTTAGTTCTCGAAGCAGGTCGTCGTGATTACAAGTGGGATGTATTTATTCACATGCCTGCGGCGCTCGCGTTTCCAATCGGTAGCAAGTTTTATGACTGGATGTATGAATCCGAGCCAGAACCATTTATGAATGGTCGCCGCGTTTATCACGCTCGCGGAAAAGTATTAGGTGGTTCATCTTCGATTAATGGACAGATTTGGCAGCGCGGTAATCCACTTGATTACGAGCGTTGGTCCAAAGATAAAGGTATGCAGAATTGGGATTACGCACACTGCTTGCCATACTTTAAAAAATTAGAGAATTGTTTAGCAGATCCAAAGAATCCTTTCCGCGGAGATAGCGGACCACTTAAGTTAGAGCGCGGACCAGCAAAGGGTCCTCTCTTTGATGCATTCTTTAAAGCAACAGAACAAGCTGGTTATCCACGCACAGATGATGTCAACGGATATCGCCAAGAAGGTTTCGCTGCCTTTGATCGAAATGTGTATCGCGGTCGTCGTTTAAGCGCTGCACGTGCTTATTTGTATCCAGTTCTAAAGCGCAAGAACCTCACATTGAAAACTAGAGCTCATGTCACGAAAGTATTATTCGAAGGTACAACTGCCACTGGTGTTGAAGTAATGATTAAGGGTAAGAAGCACACATTTAACTCTAAGGAAGTTATTTTGTGTGGTGGAGCAATTAATACTCCACAAGTTTTGCAATTATCAGGAATCGGAAACCAAGAAGATCTCTCAAAACTTGGCATCAAAGTGGTTAAGCACTTGCCTGGAGTTGGCGCTAATTTGCAGGATCACCTCGAGGTTTATGTCCAATACAAGTGCAAGCAACCTGTAACTCAGCAACCAATTACACAATTCTGGCGCCGACCATTTATTGGTGCTGCGTGGCTATTCTTTAGAAAAGGACCAGGAGCCACAAATCAATTTGAAGCTGGTGGCTTTACACGCAGCAATGAAGATGTTTCTTATCCAAACTTGATGTTTCACTTCTTACCTCTTGCAATTCGTTATGACGGCAGTGGACCAACCAGTGGTCACGGATACCAAGTACACGTTGGCCCGATGTATTCAGATGCTCGCGGATGGCTCAAGATAAAGAGCACCAACCCATTTGAAAAACCTGCAATGCAATTTAATTATCTTTCAACCGATCAAGATCGCCGTGAATGGATAGAAGCGGTGCGTGTTGCCCGAAATATTTTGACCCAACCTGCGATGGAGCCTTTTAATGAAGGCGAAACATCTCCAGGTAAATCTGTTTCAACAGATGAAGAAGTCTTGGAATGGGTACGCAAAGACGCTGAAACCGCGTTGCATCCATCGTGTACAGCAAAGATGGGCACAGATGAAATGTCCGTTGTTGATCCAGAGACAATGAAAGTTCATGGAGTGAACGGATTACGCATCGCTGATGCTTCTGTATTTCCGTATGTCACCAATGGCAATATTTATGCACCTGTGATGATGGTTGCAGAAAAAGCTGCAGATTTAATTCTGGGCAACGCTCCGCTGCCACCAGAAAACATTGAGTTTTACCGCCATGCCAAAAGATGAAGAGATAGATAGCGCTCCTTCATCGATTGCAAAAGTAAAGGTTCAAAAATCAGATTCAGCAGAAATCACATCAGACTCTGTCGTTGTTGAAGAGCCATTAGAAATTCGATTGAAGCAAGGTGATCATGAAGAGCAACTTGGCATCACCATGCGCACACCGGGCGCCGACCTGGAACTCGCTGCAGGGTTTTTATGGGGTGAGGGATTTTTAAGTAATCCAAATGAGTTACTGCAAGTAAAAGTCTGTGCTGATCGCTCGCTCACACCACGTCAACGTGCCAATGTTGTCATCGCAGAGATAAGTGCAAAGGCACCAAAGCCACCACGTTCTATGGAACGCAGATTCACGATGACATCTGCGTGCGGTGTCTGTGGTTCTACAAATATCTCAGATCTACATGCGCGCGGAATTAAGAAGGTCACAGCAACAACGCATTCGTTATCGGAATTAGCCGGCATGACTGCACTACTAGATGGTCGCCAAGCAATCTTTTCTAAGACTGGTGGTCTGCACGCAGCCGCACTTGTAAATCCGCATGGCAAAGCAGTTTATGTTCGTGAAGATGTCGGTCGCCACAATGCGGTAGATAAAATAATTGGCGCAGCGTTGATGGCAGGGGAGTTGCCGCTATCTGATTGGGCGGTTGTTGTTTCGGGTCGCGTGGGATATGAAATCATTCAAAAATCAGTTGCGGCCGGGGTTTCAGCACTAGTTGGCGTAAGTGCGCCAACGTCTTTAGCAATTGACCTTGCACACGAATTTGGTTTAACACTGATGGCTTTTGCCAGAGATGGCAAAGCTAAACAGTATTTACCGCAATGACTATTTCGTTGCTGAGTCTAAGAACTCGCTGACAATTCGTTTGAATCGTGCTGGTTCTTCAACGTGTGGCATATGTGAGGACTCAGGAAAGAGTTCCCACTTTGAGCCTGGAATTAGTTTGTTAATCTCTTCGACCATCGCAGGAGTTGCTTCGTCATACTGACCTGAGACCAAGAGTGTTGGAGCAGTAATTTTTCCTAAGTCTTTGCGAATATCCCAAGTTTTTAGCGAACCGATTACGTGAAATTCGGATGGGCCATTCATCGTGTGATAGACAGTTGGATCTGCCGCTAATTGTTCAAAGCTTGCAACAACGTATGGTGGTTGCGGAATACGGCACAAATGGCGCGCATAGAAGACATCTACAGCTGCAACGTACTCTGGATCTTCCGTTGTTTCAGCTGCTTCGTGCTTAAGTAGCGTTGCTTCAACTTCTGGTGGCAATTGTTTACGCAATTTATTTGCTTCGGATACCCATACTTCCATGCTCGCAGGTGAATCAGCGACAACAAGTGCTTTCAAGCCCGCTGGTTGCGTGATGGCAAATTGCATTCCGAGCATGCCGCCCCATGATTGACCGACGATTGCGTAGTTATCTTCAATACCTAAGTGCTTTGTCAGTAAGACGAGTTCTTCCATAAATAATTCAGGAGTCCAAAACTCTTTTGGTGCATCTGGCAGGTGTGTCGAGTTTCCACAACCAATTTGATCGTACAAAACTGCGGCACGACCTGTTTGGGCAATCAAATCAGCGATGGGCTCGCAGTAATTATGTCCAGCACCAGGGCCACCATGTAAAACCATGATGGGAGTCTTGCCAGATTCAAGGTCGCCAACTACGCGATACCAAGTATTTCCGTGCTGCCACTTCATCTCTGACATGTCTGCTCCTTAGGTAGGTATTAAATCTTAAATGGTTTTGGGCACGCTGCAATCTTTGGAACCCGCATCTTTGCAATAACTGTTCCGCTGCTTGGATGTACTGCTTGAGCTATTCCTAAATCACCTGCAACAGAGAGGAAAATAAAGGCATCTTCATAAGTGAAGCCCCACTGATTAACAAGTAGTCCAGCTGCTTCCTCACACGCCAGCTTCAACGCAAGTGTGAGATCTTCAACTGCTACGCCATGTGTAATCCATGAATCTGCAGTTTCGGTAACTGGAAAATCAGTTGTGATGCCTTTAATGACATCTACTTTGATTAGTACATCGCCAGCAATTTCAACACCAGTGCCACATATCTCGCCATCTCCCATCGAGGCATGCATATCGCCCATGCCAAGAAGAGCGCCCTTATGTTTTACAGGTAGATGCACTATCGAACCTTTGCGATTCATATTGTTATCTAAATTTCCTCCGTGTTTTCCAGCCGGCATTGTTGCAATTTCGCCACTCTCTGGGGCGACACCAATTACTCCAAGCATTGGAACAGCAGGAAATTGAACTGTCTCATTCATTGAAACAATTCCATCTATAACTGAAAAGAATCGTCCGTAGGGCGCCTTAACTTTGTCATGAAGTTGTCCATCACCAACATAAAGTCGCGCTACACCGCGTTGCTCGGGTTGAATATCAATCAGAGTTACCGACAATGTGTCACCAGGTTCTGCGCCATCGATATAAATAGGTCCAGTTGCTGGATTGATATGGGCTAAACCAATTTCTTTATCGAGATCTGCTTCAGTCTGTATAGCGCCTTTGTAGCAATCCCAGGTCTGAACATGGATTGTCTGACCATCTGATACGCGAAGGACGGGGGAATGAGCCGCACTAAAACTATGCGTGTGGTGATCACGGGTCAGATGGTGGCTAGCTGAGTCAAAACGCATCGTCATTGAATAATTCCCCTTAATAATTAGTGCGAAATCTAGCGTGTGATGCCACAATCAGCCATCCAATCTAGGAGGTAGGAAATTGCGTAGACGTCCCATAGCTCTACTCTCAGTGCTGGCAGCTGCAACACTTGCACTTTCAGCATGCGGAGGATCTTCTGATTCAGCGAGCACATCTGGTGATGGTTCATCATTTGGTGCATACGATGAAGCAAAAGCAGGCGGAATTGTTACATTCGTAGCAGCTGCTGCCGGCGGAACACTTGATCCGAAAATTAATTACACAGCCCAATACTGGCAACTTTACCAAGCATCATATGACGGTCTACTTGGATTTAAGTATGCCGATGGTGAAGGTTCATTTGAAGTAGTTCCAAACTTGGCAGAAGCAATGCCAGAAGTTTCAAATGGTGGAAAGACACTTACATTTAAGCTGCGCAAGGGAATCATGTTCTCTGATGGCAGCGAAGTTACAGTCAATGACGTAAAAGCATCATTCGAGCGTATCTTCAAAGTTTCATCTCCAACAGCGGGCGGTTTCTATAACGGAATCGTTGGTGCAGATGCATGTCTTAAGGCACCTGCAACGTGCAAGTTGGATGAAGGCGTCGTAGTTGATGCGGCAACAAACAGTGTTGTCATTAACTTGGTAGCAGCTGATGAAACAATTAATTCCAAGTTAGCTGTTCCACACGCTGCAATTAACCCAGCGAGTGCACCTACTAAGGATGCAGGAACAACACCTATTCCTACAACAGGTCCATATATGTTCAAGTCATATGACCCAAATAAGGAATTAATCATGGTTCGCAACCCTCACTTCAAAGAGTGGTCACACGATGCCCAGCCACAAGGTTATCCAGATGAAATTCATTACAAGTTTGGTTTGACTGCAACTGCTCAGGTAACTGCAATTCAAAATGACCAAGCAAACTGGATGTACGATCCAATTCCTTCAGATCGATTGAATGAAATTGGAACCACATACGCTGATCAGGTCTTTATTCAGCCATTGACTGCAATGTGGTATTTGCCAATGAACGTAAACCTTGCACCATTTAACAACGTCAAAGCTCGTCAAGCAGTTAACTACGCACTTGATCGCGCGGCAATGGTAAAGATCTTTGGTGGAGACAAGTTGGCATCACCAGTTTGTTCATTCTTGCCGCCAGGTTTCCCAGGACACGTTGATTATTGCCAGTACACAGCAGGCGGTTCAGTTGAATCACCGGCTACTGCATGGACAGCGCCAGATATCGAAAAGGCTAAGAAATTAGTTGAAGAGTCTGGAACAAAGGGTCAAAAAGTTGGCATCGTTGTATCGGATGATGAAGTAAACAAGCAAATGGGTGAATACATCCAGAGCGTGCTTACCGAAATCGGATACAAGGCAACTCTTAAGCCAATTTCTGGAAATATTCAATTCACATATATTCAGAATACAAATAACAAAGTTCAGATCTCACTTTCACAGTGGTATCAGGACTACCCAGCTGCGTCAGACTTCTTGTACATCTTGCTCAGCTGCGCATCATTCTCACCAGGATCTGATTCATCGATCAACATGGCCGGATATTGCAACAAGGCATTTGATGCCAAGATGCAAAAGGCTATGGAACTCGGTTTAACTGATCCTGCCGCTGCTAACAAGATGTGGGGCGACCTGGATAAGGAAGTAATGGCAGATGCACCAGTTGCAGTTGCATTTACTCCTAAGCAAGTTGACTTCATCTCAAAGAGCACAAAGAACTACCACTTCTCAAAGCAGTTCAAGATGTTCGTAAGTCAGTTACAGGTTAAGTAACTACTCAACGTGTCTATTAACGAATCAGCGTCCGCAGTGTTCTCGGAGTCTCCGGGAAAAATCGCACTGCGGACGCTGGCTCGTGACAAACGAAGCTGGATCTCCCTATCTATTCTGGGAGTTGTTTTATTTTTAGCACTCATCGCACCTTTATACGCATCAGCCATCGCGCATACAAATCCATTTACATCAACACTGAATGCGACCATCAATGTCGGAGGTACAGAGCGACAGGTACTCGAAGCTTCCACAGAAGGTCTTGGACTTGGAGTCACTCCTATTGGCCCAACGTGGCGTCCTAATGCGTATTTTCTAGGTTCTGATAATCAAGGCCGTGACGTTGCGGCGAGACTTCTTTATGGTGGCCGAAACACCTTATTTATTGGAACAACTGCAGCACTATTGACGATTACTCTCTCATTGCTAATCGGATTAATCGCTGGTTATCGACGCGGAATTGTTGACTCCATCTTAAGTCGAATGCTCGATGTAATTTGGGCATTTCCTGTCTACCTATTATCTATTTCACTCTCTGTTGTATTGCTGACTTCGGGTTTATCTTTGGGCTTTATTCGCTTTGGCGCCGGATCTATTGCGCTTCCTATTTTTATTATTGGAATTGTTTATATTCCATACGTTGCTAGACCGATTCGTGGTCAGGTACTTGCACTTCGTGAACGCGAATTTGTACGCGCTGCAATTGGAAGTGGGGCAAAGCACTCAACGATTATCTTCCGTGAAATTTTGCCAAATGTATTGCCAAGCGTTTTAGTTTTTATTCCAATCATGGTGGCACTCGCAATGCTCACCGAGTCCGCACTTTCATTCTTATCTATTGGTGTGCAGCCACCTCAAGCATCATGGGGAACCATCATCAATGATGGACTCGGACTGCTGTACACCCGTCCTGTTGTCGCATTAGCACCGGGTTTAATGATTGTTCTGACTGCGGCATCACTTAATTTATATGGCGATGCCGTACGCGATGCACTAGATCCAAAGACTCGTGCACGAGGTGATGTATGACAACTTTTATTGCAAAGCGCATTGCAGCGATGATTTTTGTTCTCTTTTCTATTTCTGTGCTTGTATTTCTAATCTTCTTTGCAACACCTGGTGTAGATCCAGCCGCTCGTATTGCGGGTAGAAATGCCGATCCACTTACTTTGCAACAAGTTCGTGCATCATTTGAATTAGATAAGCCAATTCCTGCTCGTTACATATCGATGATGAAGCACCTATTCATTAGCCAAGATTTAACTTCTTATGTAAATCGCGGCGCAAAGGTTCTTCCTCAGTTAACTCAAGCGATTCCGGCAACGCTGTCACTCGTCTTTGGTGCTGCGATTATTTGGCTGCTAGTCGGTATTTTCTTAGGAATTGCAGCGGCTAGTTCTAAGAGAAAATGGATGGATCCAACGATCAGTTTCTTGGGTATCGTGGGTATATCTCTTCCCGTGTACTGGCTGGGTGAAGTTGTAAACCTCATCACGCAATCAAAGTTGCATAACTCTGTCTTTAGCTGGGTGCCGCCATTGGGATACGTTCCCTTGACGGAGGATCCGATTCAATGGTTCTTGCACCTTATTTTTCCTTGGTTGACCTTGGCGTTGTTATACGCCGGTATTTATATTCGAGTTCTGCGCAGCGAAATTCTCACCGTGATGCGCGAGGATTACATTAAAACTGAACGCGCTAAAGGTGCGAGTGAAAAAAGAATTTTATATAGACACGCTACTCGCATGAGTCTAATAACAATCGTCTCGCTCTTTGGATTGGACTTCGGTGCACTTGTTGGTGGATCAGCGCTTTTAACTGAAGTTGTATTCGGAATTCAGGGAGTCGGAAAACTCACCTTTAGCGCACTTCAAAACTTTGACCTTCCTGTAATCATGGCAACTGTCATGTATGCCTCATTCTTCGTTGTCCTTGCCAATGCCATCGTTGATATTTTGTACGCAGTACTAGATCCGCGGGTGCGACGTGGCTGAGAAATTATTAAATGTCGAAGATCTCAACGTTACTTTTAGTACACGACGCGGTCTTGTAAAAGCCGTAAATCACCTTTCTTTCTCACTCGGCAAAGGTGAGACTCTTGGAATTGTAGGAGAGTCCGGTAGCGGTAAATCTGTTTCAATGAATGCAGTCATGGGACTGGTCCGTGATTCAAATGTAAAAATCTCGGGTTCAGTGAAATTCAACGGGATTGATTTACTTTCCCAAAGTGATGAGCAAATGCGAGCAATCCGCGGTAAAGAAATCGCAATGGTTTTCCAAGATCCCATGACGGCGCTTACACCGGTGTACACAGTGGGTTGGCACATCATTGAACAGATTCGCCTGCACACCGAATTGAGTAAAGAAGATGCGAAGAAACGAGCAATTCAAATTTTAGATGAAGTTGGTATTCCAGATGCAAAACGTCGAGTGGATCAGTATCCGCACGAATTTTCTGGTGGAATGCGTCAACGTGCAATCATCGCAATGGCTCTAGCTTTAAATCCAGCATTACTTATAGCCGATGAGCCAACAACTGCGTTAGACGTAACGATTCAGGCACAAATATTGGATTTATTAAAACAATTACAAAAGACTCATGACTCCTCAATCATCATAATTACCCATGACATGGGCGTAGTTTCGGAAATCGCTGATGAGGTTTTGGTTATGTACGCAGGCCGCATGGTTGAACGCGCAACTAAAGAGACTCTCTTCGCAAATCCGCAACATCCATACACCCAGGGATTAATGAACTCAGTACCTCGTTTGGATAAACCTCGGACCGATCGCTTAGAAGCAATCCCAGGCTTACCCGCGTCACTTCTTGCGCTGCCACAAGGATGTGCTTTTTCTACTCGTTGCGCAAAGGTTTATGCAGCATGCACCTCAGAACCTGCATTCGTAGCTGATTCCAGTGGATACGGAAAGGCATGTCATTTGGAGGGGTCTCAATGAGTAATTCAATTCTCTCCATCAAGAATCTTTCAAAGAATTACACACTCGCTGGTGGATTCGGACGTATTTCTAAAGACGTGGTGCATGCGGTTGAAAATATTTCACTAGAAATCGCTGAGGGCGAAACACTGGGCATTGTTGGTGAATCTGGCTGTGGTAAATCAACACTTGGTCGAATGATTGTCCGTTTGGAAAATCCAACTGCCGGTTCAATTATTTTTGAAGGTAAAGATTTAGCAAAAGAATCAAACCGAGCACTTCGATCAATTCGTAAACGTCTACAGATGATTTTTCAAGATCCATACGCATCCCTTAATCCACGCAGACAAATCGGCAAGATTGTTGAAGAACCACTTCGCATTCATGGAGTGGGCAAAAGTGAGCGTCGAGCCATTGCTCTAGATCTGCTAAAAAAAGTTGGATTAGATGAGAATAGCTATGAGAAATACCCGCACGAATTCTCAGGCGGTCAGCGTCAGCGCGTTGTTATTGCACGTGCCCTCGCCCTAAATCCAAAACTCGTTGTTGCGGATGAGCCAGTCAGCGCGCTTGATGTTTCAATCCAAGCACAGGTCTTGAACCTCTTTAAAGATATTCAAAAAGAGTTAGGACTTACATACATATTTATCGCACATGATTTAGGTGTTGTTCGACATGTGTCCGATCGCATCGCAGTTATGTATCTAGGAAAAGTTGTAGAACTAGCAAAAGCTGAAGATTTGTACGCACATCCTTCTCATCCATATACAAGAGCACTTCTGTCAGCTAACCCACGGATGGATAAGGATGACAAGCGCGAACGCATAATTTTGAAAGGCGATATTCCAAATCCAATTAATCGCCCAGATGGGTGCGTATTTAATCCACGTTGTCCAAAGGTGCAAGATATTTGTAGAACAAAAGCTCCAGAGTTGTTACAGGTTGGCACACGTGAAGTCGCTTGCCACTTCCCAGAATAATCACTGATCACACTACGAAGAGAGAAGACCATGGCCACTGACACAGTAAAGATAAGTAAAGACCAACACGTTTGGGCATTTGATGCTGCAATGCAACCAGTTGTCACTGTGGATCCAGGAACGATCATTGAAATTGAAACATGGGATTGTTTTACTGGCCAAGTACAGAGTGAAAATGACACCATTGCTCAGCTCGACTTAAATCGTGTTAATAGTGCAACTGGTCCGATAGCAGTAAAGGGCGCAGAACCAGGTGATTCACTCTCAGTGACATTTATGGATATCCAACCAGGTCCACAAGGTGCTGCAATGGTTATTCCTGAGTGGGGACAATTAGTCGAACACTGCGCCTCACCGACAACTCGAATCTTTAAAGTTAAAGATGGAATCATCACAATGAATGAGAAGGTTTCATTTCCAACACGTCCAATGTTCGGAGTAGTTGGTGTAGCACCTGCAGAAGGAGTTATACCAACATTCTTAGCTGATCGTCACGGCGGAAACATGGATGATCACCAAAACGGAATTGGTGCAACTCTGCACATGCCAGTTTTCCAACCAGGTGGAATGCTCGCAATTGGTGACATGCATGCATCAATGGGTGATGGTGAGATTTCAGGTACAGGTGTTGAAATCGGTGGCACCGCCACAATTAAAGTCGATTTGATTAAAGGAAAACATGGCGGTTGGCCAATCACAGAACATGCAGACGCTTGGTACACCCATGGAACACATGCAGACAGTATTGATGCAGCGCTAAAAAACGCATGTGAAGAGGCCGCAAAACTTCTTGTTGATCAATGGGGATTTACGATGGAAGACGCTTTCATTTTCTTATCAGTTGCCGGTGATCTTGGAATTGCTCAGTACTGCCATCCATCACCAGGAAGTGTTATTGCGCGCATGCGAGTTCCGAAGATCTCCGCATGCCCACGACCTTTTAAGATCTAGGCAGCAGGGGATAAGTGTTCGTGGATTGCAATCCATGAACCATTTACTAGCTCAAAGACAATAGTTTCGCGCTCAAGAACCGTGTCCACGCCATCGTTAGTGGAAATTTCGGTCGAGACGTGATGAGTAAATATTGCAACGTCATTGCCAACTATGCGCACATCTTGGTTGGTGCTGGCGCACGATAAAACTTTGAAGTTCATCTCTGCTTCCCAAGTTTTCCAGAGATCTTCGTACGCTTTACGAGATTTCAATCGCTCTGTATGCGTGTAAAAAATAAAATCAGCAGATTCACTAAAACACGCAAAGTATTGGCTTACACGTGATGCGCCAAAGTGAGCGACTAGTTCAGCGGCTGTTTTCTTAACATCATCTATGGCGCTCATAATTTCCTGTCTATTTACTGAGTGGTAGGCGTATGTACGTATAAAAGTTTAGATAAATCTCGGCCAAACTGGGTGAAAAAACGGGAAAATCCTGTACTTTCTTGTAGTTGATTACTCATTAATCACCCGAACGGAGAAATGAATGAGCACGAATAACAAGCCAAAGATGACCGAAGTTGAATCCTTCGGCGTTGAATCAATTCCCGCAAAAGATCGCACATCAACCCCAATGGATCTTTTCCGAATTGCA
>Ga0304730_1002471_pt1 | contig 13194 bp, 14 predicted proteins | sample M_130628_MF_Meta_FD_190474 | JGI IMG/M metagenome (GOLD analysis project Ga0304730, IMG submission 190474) | Freshwater microbial communities from Lake Montjoie, Canada to study carbon cycling - M_130628_MF_MetaG (v2) (version 2) | ecosystem: Environmental > Aquatic > Freshwater > Lake | place...
CAAAAAGAAAAGTCGCTAACCCCAGAATTAGAAATTGGGTTAACGAGAAGATCATAGGAAGTGATCCTATGCGTTGGTTTAGCCTTGAGTGTTTAAGTGACTCTTTAAAAGCTCGCGAACTTCTGATTCACGATAGCGACGATGTCCACCAAGGGTTCTAATTGAAGTTAACTTGCCGGCTTTTGCCCAACGTGTAACTGTCTTTGGGTCAACGCGAAAGAGCGCAGCAACTTCAGATGGTGTTAATAGAACTTCAGCGTCGGTAAGTCGACTCATGTTTGCTTCTCCCCGCACAATGGTTAAAACGATGTCCGTTTCGCACCTTTAGGGGTGAAGTATCCGTCTATCGCTGTTCCAAAAGCAATACTTTTTCTCAGAAATCTCACCCTTTAGGGTTAGAAATTGAGCGTGGATTGGCTTTTATGAAGCCTGCTCGAAGGCGGCAACTTTGCGCCAGCGGGTTATCAAACGTTCATAGCCAACACCGGCAGTCGCCCCATCGTTGGCAGCTAGGCCAGCTAAAGATTCGTGAATATCTTCAATCGATGAATCAGCTTCGATGCCACCGACCTCAGCGAGTGCGATGTTTAGGTAATCAGCTAGGCCGCCGTAGTCGAGTTCGACTAATGACTTTGGGTGGAACATATCCATCCAGTCGTGCAGATCTTGAATCTCTTCTTCGATGCCGCCTTCACCGAATGCATTTACAACTGCTTCGTGGGTGAAGTTGCAACGAGTTTTTGCATTTGCAATCTTGGCGCGAGCAATTGAAAAAGCGCCATTGCTATCTGCCCCGCGCATTCTTTCTTCAGGTGCGAAGAGTGAGAACCAGCGTGGTGGGATTGTCCAGGTTTCAGTCAAGATGTGCGGCACCTTGTTATCAATGTAGTCAGCACCGCTAGTGATTAACTCTTCAATTGCAGGTGTGAAAAAGTATTTAGTAACTGTGCTGGGCATTGAGTCGGTGAAGTTGTCATAGGCTGCCCAACTACGTGTGGCAGTTGACCAAGGTGATACATAGCGAACATCTTCGTAATCAAGAATGTGGGCGCCATCTGCAACACTGGCAAAAAATGTGGGCGCAATTAATCTCTGCATTGCGCGGGTTTGTTCATCTTCAACTGTTGAGTAAATTGGGAATGCTTCTTCCCAGAGCAAACGATCTGCTGGTTCAAATGCAGAGAGTGGTTCGTAAATACGAAGCGCTGCAACATATGGAGTTCGGCGCGTCATGAGTTACAGGCTAACTAACTTGGTAATTAAGCGCGAGGAATGTAGTTGCCCTCGGCAAATGGGTCATCGTTATCGTTCTCATTAGATGTTGGAGTTTCGCCATGTAGTTCTTTAGCTAGGCGATCTAGATCCATATCTTGAGAGTTATATTTCAAATCTCTAGCAACTTTAGTTTGCTTTGCTTTTGCGCGGCCGCGACCCATGGGCGACCTCCTTTTTCACTTTGTATCCGTCAAGACGCGTAGGTTATCGCGCTTAGGCGCTTGCCTCAAAAGTGGTGGAAAATGAGCCTGTTTTGAGCCTACGGTAGAGGACCGTGGCTCCCAGAACCTGAAGAAATAGGCTCAAAGGCATGGTCGGCAGCCGGAATCGATGATCACCTATAGTTCCAAGGCTAATCAAGAATGAAACAGCGATCGGAGTCATTGCCAGCAACCCTATGTCTTTAAACAGCCCGCCTCGGGAAGCAAGCCATATAAATCCAGTCATCAAAAGCAAGATGCCGCCAAAGACCCAGGTGGCAGAGGTTGCTTTCCCAGCAGCTCCATTAATCAGAGAGTTTGTAGTCTTGTTTTGGCTGCCAATTTTCACAATTGGATCAATCTTTAGCCAAGGATTTCTTGCCATAGTTCCATTTGCTACTGGGCCGACCCAGGGAGACCAAAAGAAGATGCTCTTGTTCCAAGAGAGTCTCAGCGTTTCTACCGGATTTTTTAGATACCAATTCAAAACACATTTAGTTAAATCACTATCAGTTACTTTGCCATTTGGTGACTTTGCCTCACACGGAACATCTGGGCCAGTGTGGTTATAGCCTCCTGAAGTATCTGGACCGGCGCCAATACTCATAGTAATTCCAAGATTTGTTGAAATGATATTTTTCTGAAAAGCAACCGCATTTCGTTGGATAAGTGAGAGGGGGGCTATTGCCATGACTCCAATAACTACAGTAAAAATTAAAGCTTGTTGTTTTCTAGTTGTAGTAGTCAGCGCCCAGACGACTGCAATTACTAAAGAAGTCAGTAACCAGCGTGGTTGCATAAAGGATGCTAGGGCCGCGAAGAACCCAACACCTAATATCAAACGTAAATCACGAGTTCCAGTCTTTGATAATTTAAACTTTATAATTAGGCCAACGGTCATCAACATGCAGGATGCAATTGGGCTTTCGTAACCTACAGATAACGAGCTTAAAGATAGGGTTGGATTTATTGCAAATATTAACGCTACTGGAATCACAAAGTTTCGCAATTTAGTTTGAGATAATTGCTTTGTGAAATAGAAACTTGAATATGCATAAAAGAAGCTTTGAATTAGTGAAATTAGCCACCCAATATTGACAAGAGATACTTTAGTTAAAAGCCAGATCAAAACTGGATAACCAGCTGGCCAATAGGACAAAATTTCTTTATCTGAAAAATATCCTTGGGCAATTAGTCCATCAACACCACTTAAATAGCTTTCTCCGTCAGCACCTAACCACCCATGGCCCGGCGTATTTGCCATAACTATTACTTTGATGAAAAGAGCGGCAAGCGGGACTGCATAAATATAGAAATCGATCTTCTTATTTGCTTGCGTTTGCAGTTTCAAACTTCGTTTGGTTTTAGAAGCCAAGTCTTTATCCTTTGTACTTTGAAACCAATGTGGATCTAACGTCTTTATTATCGTGTGAAGTAACCACTTCCCCGGCAATCCAGGCTTTCATGCCGCGGGCAGCCAGCGATTTAAGGGTCAGATCGGCGACCTCTGGTGCCACGACTGCGACCATGCCCACGCCTGCGTTCCAGGTGCGCTCAAGGGCAGGCTGGGCAACATCGCCAGCTTTAGCCATGAAAAGCATCTCGACCGGCAAGGCCCAAGTGCTGCGGTCATAGGTGGCGCAAAGACCAGCTGGAATAACGCGAGCGGTGTTCTCGGCTAAGCCACCACCAGTGACGTGAGCGAAAGTGCGCAAGTTGGTGCCCAAAGACTTAATCAAAGCTAAACAATCAAGGGTGTAGATCTCAGTTGGGGTTAAAAGAACTTCGCCAAGAGTAATATTTGTGTCGGGAAAATTTGAATCAAGCGATAAGTTTTTAGTTTTAATAATGTGGCGAATTAACGAATAACCATTTGCGTGGAAGCCCGATGCAGGCATGCCGATTAAAACATCGCCAGCTTTAACGCGCTCTGCCGAAAGTAAATTGTGAGCATCGACAGCGCCCGTTGCTGCCCCTGCAATATCAAATTCATCATCGGCAAGTAGCCCTGGGTGCTCTGCAGTTTCGCCACCGATGAGTGCGGTGTTAGCTTTCACGCAACCGCGGGCAATGCCAGCAACAATTTCGGCTATGCGCTCTGGGATAACTTTGCCAACTGCAATGTAGTCAGTCATGAAAAGTGGTTCAGCGCCGCATACAACTAAATCATCAACCACCATGGCTACTAAATCTTCACCGATGGTGTCGTACTTACCAAGGGCTCGAGCGATTTCGGTTTTAGTGCCAACGCCATCAGTTGAAGTCGCAAGAAGTGGTTGCTTATATTTTGTTAGAGCAGTTGCATCAAATAGCCCTGCAAAGCCGCCAATGCCACCCATAACCTCAGGGCGAGATGCTTTAGCAATGCTTGCCTTCATTAATTCAACAGCGCGCTCACCTGCATCAATATCAACACCAGCGTCTTTGTAATCAGCCAATTACTTGCTCCGTCGTCTTAGTAACTTCGGTTAGTTCAAGGCGCATCTTGCCTTCAGATAAATCAGTTGGAATCGCAATTGGATAAACACCGGTAAAGCATGCTGTGCAAAGTTTTGAATCAGGTACCGAAGTCGCTTGAACTAAGCCTTCAATTGAAACGTAACCAAGTGAATCAGCACCGATTGAACGGCGAATCTCTTCAACGCCTAAACCACTAGCGATTAGCTCAGCACGCGTTGCAAAGTCGATGCCATAGAAACAAGGCCATTTAACTGGGGGAGAGCTGATTCGAACGTGAATTTCAGCAGCGCCAGCCTCGCGCAGCATGCGCACAATTGCGCGTTGGGTATTGCCACGAACGATTGAATCATCGACAACCACGATGCGCTTCCCTTCAATGATTTCGCGCAGTGGGTTTAACTTTAAGCGAATACCTAATTGGCGAATAGTTTGAGAAGGTTGAATAAAGGTGCGACCGACGTAGGAGTTCTTAACTAAACCCAGACCATAAGGAATGCCAGACTCTTTGGCATAACCAATTGCAGCTGGTGTGCCAGATTCTGGAACCGGAATAACTAAATCAGCATCAACCGGAAATTCTTTTGCCAGTTGCTGACCAATCTTTACGCGGGTTGCATGAATACCTTGACCAGCAATTGTTGTGTCTGGGCGAGCAAGGTAGACATATTCGAAGAGACAACCTTTTGGTTCTGCCGGTGCCCAAGGATGAGCACGCAAACCATCTTGATCGATTGCAATAAATTCACCAGGTTCAACTTCGCGCACAAAGGCTGCACCGACAATGTCAAGAGCCGCGGTCTCTGATGCAACTACCCAACCAGTTTCAAGTTTGCCAATAACAAGTGGCCGCACACCATGACGATCACGTGCGGCATATAAAGTGTGTTCATCCATAAAGATCAGCGAGAAGGCGCCTTCAAGCAGTGGCAGTACAGCAAGTGCGCTTGCTTCAACATTTTTTTCGTTCTGTAGCGCAATTAACGCAGTCATAATTTCTGTGTCCGTCGTTGCTCCGCGGCCATTGCGCGCAGGGGTTGGGTCCAACTTTGAAACGAGTTCTGCTAAATCGCCAGTGTTAGTTAAGTTGCCGTTGTGAGCAAGTGCGATGGTGCCGTATTTAGTTGGGCGCAAAGTTGGTTGGGCGTTTACCCAAGTGCTTGAACCTGTGGTGCTATAGCGACAGTGACCAATAGCTAGGTCACCTTTTAGAACAGCTAAATCAGATTCAGTAAATACTTGTGAAACTAAACCCATATCTTTGTAGATCAGAATTCGTTCGCCATCAGAGGTAGCGATACCGGCTGATTCTTGACCACGATGTTGAAGGGCGTAAAGCCCGTAAAACGCTAGTTTTGCGACTTCTTCGCCCGGTGCCCAGACCCCGAAAACTCCGCAGGCATCTTGTGGGCCTTTGTCATCTTCAAGAACGTTGTGATTAAGCAATCCATCGGGGCGGCGGCTCATGTGGTGATCCTATTTCGGTTGCGCAGTCGCTCGTAACCATCGACTAGTGCACCAACTACGAGCAACTGACCGGCAAGAAGTACAAAGAGTGCGTATCGACCATCTGGAATCGGAGCAAATACAAAGAGAATACATAGAAGTGAGAAGCCCAGAAGGAAAGTTGGTAACCACTCTTTTCGTTTTAGGAAAACCAACGCACCAAGAACTAGTAATAGCCACATGCCTGCATAAGCCAAGATTGGTCGCAGTGCATTACCAACTCGCATTAAAACTCGTGCCTTCTCAGCAACACTAGGCATTGCCCAAGCAACACCAGCATCTGCAGTCTCAATTGTGCTGTGTAGGAAAGGAATACTTGGTAGCCCATTAATTGGCAGTGGCACAACATAATAATTACGATCAAAGTGTGTCTTTAAAATAAAAACTGGATCAGATAAAGCTAATTTGCGCCAAGCTGCAGGCACTACTGCCAAAGACTTTTCGCGATCAAGTGGCACCAATTTATATTGATTTAAGAATGTGCAAGCTGATAATGATGACCAGCTCTGGGTATTGCCAACACCAGGCATGTTTTGCTCAACCCAACCAGCACCTGCTGGGCTAGCGGCATAACAAGAGATGTCATTGCGCATCCACTCTTGTGCGTAGCGGGTATTAATTGGATCTTCTCCGATAACAACTAAAGAATTAAAGATTGTGGTACCTGCGGTTATTGCTATCACTAAAGCTAGTGAGCGAATAAGTGTTTTGCGATAAGAGAAAATCAGCAAGAAAACTGCAAATACTAAAAATGTTGGTAGGCCATTTGGTCTAAAGGAGAGTAGAACTGCGCTGGGTACTAAAAGTGAATAGAAATCATTCTTTGAGTAGTTATCACCTTGTCGATAAATGGTGAAAAAGGTAGCCAAAAGCAATAGTCCGGCGGTCATCAAGATGTCGTGCCACAGCGTGATTCCCATGCCTGCAACTAGAGGCGACATGGTCAAAACAAAAGAAGAAATAGCAGCCGTTTTCTTGTAAAGAAGGGCGTATGAGAATCGAGTAACCGAATAAACCAAGATCAAAGTATCAATCAGCGTTAGAAGTCCGATGAAATTACCGAAGAGCGAAAACACCCGCACGTAAATCGCCCATGACGCTGTGTATGAATTCACTAAATCACCAGATTTAGCCATATTCACTGCTGCAAAAGAATCCGTTGAGAAGAAACCTGGGAAGAAAATTACCCACCAAATAACAGCGACTGCAGAGTTACGAATAAAGGCGTTGCGCATTATCGTCTCGCTTTCAGTAATCGATGGGTGATTAGGGTAAAAATAATTGATACCGCGTCTTTTGCTGAAATCATCTTGCCATCTAGGCGTGAACGAGGTGAATATCCGACTTTGACTTCATGTGGTCTGATGCGCTGGTTCCAAAGGTAGATGGGAATCTCAATCTCGATAGCAAACTTCTTAAACTTATAAGGAAGATCCTGCAGAACTTTTGTTGGGACTAATTTATAACCACACATGATGTCGGTAACTACTTCGTTAAAAAGTAGACCGTAGAGGTTTGAGATTACGAGATTGCCTTTGGCATAGCGATAGGTAAAAGCTGATTGGGCTAAGAAGTGGCGATAACCAAAGACCACTTCAGCTTTGCCGTCTTGCACAACTTTCCAAAGCTCAATAACGTCATGGGCATCAAGCTCAAGATCCGCGTCCAGAATAACTACATGTGATGACTGAACTAATTTGGCACCGGCTTTAATTGCACTCGACTTACCACCATTTGGCTGAGTCAGGGTTTGGTGCTTGAAGGAAACTTGAGCAAGTGCCGCGGCTAGTACCTCACCACTGTTATCGGTGCTGCCATCGTTAATGAAGATGCATTCAGCGATAACGCCGCTAAGCATTGAATCTATTTGGCTAACGAGCTCGGTCAGCGTGCGAGATTCGTTATAGATCGGCACCAGAACGGTTAGCGACTTCATGGTGTGATCCTATTTGGGGCAAGCGGTAGATACTCAGACAGGTCAGCGCGAGCACCCGATGCGTTGATTTTGCCAGTCTGCATGGCAGCTGCCCAATTGGTTGCACCGTTTGCCAGCGCTAACCAGGTGTCGGCATCCATCTCAATGACATTAGGTGGTGTGCCACGAGTATGGGTTGGGCCATCGCCACATTGCACAGCGGCGTAAGGAGGAATTCGAACTTCGATTGCACGACCCGGATTTGCGGCAACTAATAAAGCAAGAGTTGCTTTGACTGATTCGAGAATCTGTGGGTCGCGCATTGGCTAACCAAATAACTTCGGGAAAGTTTCGGTGTGTGCAGTGCGCAGTTCAGCCAATGAAATCTCAGTGCCGTTAATAGTTAGTGATGTTCCACCTGTGGTGCCGATCTTGGTTGCCGGATAAGTGATCTTTGCGGCATCCGTTGGGTCGATCGCAATTAGCACTCGCGATGGCGTTTCAGAAAGTAGTTCGATGCCCGCGTCACTCAGAGTGACAGTTGCACCGATATTGTGCTTAAGAGTTGTCTCGATCAAAGTTGCAGCTAGGCCACCTTGCGAAAGATCGTGTGCGCATTTAAAAATTGAATTATTGGCAAGTAAGAAATCAATTAACTTCATTTCGCGTTGCAGATCAGCAATTGGGGAATTACCGCCGCGTTGGTTATGTAAGAAAGCCCATTCGCTACCAGCTAGATCGTTCTTAGTTTCACCTAAGAGATAGAGATCAAGACCTGCTGCTGGAATTCCCATTGGCGTGCGAGTACGCACATCTTGAATAACACCGAGCACACCGATTACTGGCGTCGGCAGAATCGCAATGTCGCCAGTTTGGTTATAGAACGAAACGTTTCCGCCTGTGACAGGCAGCCCCATCTCTAAACAACCATCGGCAAGACCGCGAACAGATTCGGCGAATTGCCACATGACGCCGGGGTCCTCTGGAGAGCCAAAATTAAGGCAATTTGTCACTGCCAGCGGCTTGGCACCAGCGACTGCGATGTTTCTTGCAGCTTCGGCTAGAGCCAACTTGGCGCCTTCATAAGGATTTAAATATGACCAGTTGGCGTTGGCATCGGTACTAATTGCCACACCCAATTGAGTTGATTCATCAACTCGAACCATGCCGGCATCTTCTGGTTGCGCCAGAATTGTGTTGCCTTGCACGTACTTGTCATATTGCGATGTAACCCAAGATTTATCGGCCAGGTTAGGCGTGCTGGCAATTGTTAACATCGCAGCTTTAATTTCATCCGCTGTGCTTGGTAGTGGCACGTTAATGATTTGGGCGTTAACCATGTCGATGTAGGCAGGTTGGGCAAGTGGGCGGTTATAGACCGGGCCTTCGTGGGCCACTGTGCGTGGTGGCACATCAACGATTACCTCGCCATGCCATGTAATGATTAAACGATCACCGTCGGTAACTTCTCCGATTACATCAACAGTTACATCCCACTTGGCGCAAATCTCTAGGAAACGCACAATATGTTTTGGTTCAACGATTGCACACATGCGCTCTTGAGACTCTGACATCAGAATTTCTTCTGGTGAAAGTGATGGGTCACGCAGTGGCACTTTGTCGAGTTGCACGGCCATGCCACTGCTACCACCGGATGCCAGTTCGCTGGTTGCGCAAGAAAGTCCGGCGCCACCTAGATCTTGAATACCGACAACTAAATCTTCGGCAAAAATTTCTAAACTGCATTCAATTAAAACTTTCTCAACAAATGGGTCGCCAACTTGCACGCTTGGTCGCTTAGCTGGGCCGCTGGTACCAAAAGTTTCAGAAGCTAGAACTGATACGCCACCAATGCCATCGCCACCAGTTTTAGCGCCAAAGAGAACAACTAAGTTGCCAGCACCTGATGCTTTAGCTAATTTGATTTGATCATGTTTCATCACGCCAACACAGAGTGCGTTAACTAGCGGATTACCTAAATAAGTCTGATCGAAAGTAATTTCACCACCGATATTTGGCAGGCCAAGGCAGTTGCCATAGCCACCGATTCCAGCGACGATGCCAGGCAAAACCCGCTTGGTATCAGGGGCATCGGCGGGGCCAAAGCGAAGTGGATCCATCACTGCAATTGGGCGAGCACCCATCGTCAAAATATCGCGCACGATGCCGCCAACGCCAGTTGCTGCGCCTTGGTAGGGCTCGATAAACGATGGGTGGTTATGAGATTCAATTTTAAAAGTTACAGCGTATCCCTGGCCGACATCAACAACACCAGCGTTTTCACCGATACCGACTAATAGCGCATCGCTATGTGGTGCTTTCTCGCCAAATTGCTTTAAGTGCACCTTGGAAGATTTATATGAGCAGTGCTCTGACCACATAACTGAATACATAGCTAGCTCGGAAGAAGTTGGACGCCGGTTAAGGATTTCTTTGATGCGGGCGTACTCATCGGGCTTTAGACCAAGTTCAGCAAATGGTTGTTTGGTATCTGGTGATGTTTGCGCAATTGCAACGGTATCAAGGCTCATTACTTACCTACTAGCGCAGTTAGAACTGAAGTAAAGAAAGGCAAGCCATCGGTACTTGGGCCAGTGAGTGAATCAATGGCGTGCTCTGGGTGTGGCATCAGGCCAACGACGTTGCCGCGCTCATTAGTGATACCGGCAATTAAGTTGCGCGAACCATTTGGGTTCTCACCCACATAGCGAGCAATGATTCGATTGTTTTCTTCTAGCGACTTTAAAGTTTCATCATCGCACTGGAATGAACCTTCGCCATTTTTTAGCGGAATCACAATTTCTTTACCTTTAGTGAAATTACTAGTCCAAGCGCTAGTTGTGTTTTCAATCTTTAGTGTCTGATCGCGGCAGAGGAAATGTAGTTCGTGGTTACGAGTTAGCGCACCTGGTAACAAATGAGCTTCGCAGAGAACTTGGAAACCATTACAGATACCAAGTAGCGGCATACCTTTATTTGCTTGGGCAATAATTTCGGTCATAACTGGTGCAAAACGTGAGATCGCACCGCAGCGCAAGTAGTCACCGTAGGAAAACCCTCCGGGCAGAATTACCGCATCGACGCCCTTTAGATCAGCATCTCCGTGCCAGAGCGAAACTGCCTCGGCGCCTGCGTATTTAACTGCTCGCGCGGCATCTCGGTCATCGAGGGTGCCGGGAAAAGTCACGACTCCAATGCGCATACTTATTCGGCCCTAACGGTAAAGGTTTCGATTACTGGGTTAGCAAGTAGAACTTCGGCAGCTTTTTCAACTTCGGCGATTTGGGCCGCGGTTACATCGCCATCTACCGTGATCTCAAAGCGCTTGCCTTGACGCACATCGGTGGCAAAAGAGAAACCTAGGCGAGGTAGCGCAGCAGCGACTGCTTTACCTTGTGGGTCAAGAATCTCGGGCTTAAGCATTACGTCGACCACGATTTTACCCATTGTCTTATCCCCTTTGTTAGTTCTGAAAGCTAGAGCCGGTAATACGTTTAAAAGCTTCGGTGTAACGCTGAGTAGTTTTCTCAACTACATCAGCTGGTAGCGCAGGTGGGTTGCTCTCGCGATCCCAGCCGCTACTAACCAGATAGTCGCGCAAATATTGTTTATCAAATGATGGTTGCACTTTGCCAGGTTGCCAAACCGCGGCATCCCAAAAGCGCGATGAATCCGGAGTTAAAACTTCATCACCCAGAGTCATAGCACCATGAGCATCTGTGCCGAATTCAAATTTAGTATCGGCCAAGATAACGCCGCGCTCTTGTGCGATACCACTTGCAAAGTCATAGATTGCAAGTGTTAAGTCGCGCAGCTCAGTTGCAGTCTCGCTACCGACAATCTTGCTTGCAGCCAGGAAATCAATATTTATATCGTGATCGCCAATTTCCGCCTTGGTAGCTGGTGTGAAAATACTGTTGGGCAACTTTGAGCCATCGAGTAAGCCAGGTGGCAGATCATTGCCGCAAACTTTTTGATCGTTTTTATATTCAGCCCAACCACTGCCAGTTAAGTATCCGCGCGCCACACACTCAATTGGATACATAGTTAGTGGTTTAGCAATTACTGCGCGCCCAGCAACTTCTGCTGGCACATCACTGCCGATAATGTGGTTAGGCACTAAGTGCTTTAGTTGCTCGAACCACCAGAGCGAAATCTGCGTTAAAACCGCGCCTTTATTGGGGATTAGCGTGGGTAGCACCCAGTCAAAGGCCGAGATGCGATCACTAGCAACGATTAAAAGTTCGCCACTTTCATTGGTGTAGAGATCGCGAACTTTTCCGGTGCGCAAGTGTTTCCACCCAGTTATCGCAGGCGCTGGCGGTGGGCCAGCTGGGCCGAATCCGCTCACCTGATAGCGCCGGGCTTGTACTGCGCAGCGGCAGGGTGCGCGGAAGTAATCGCTTCGATGCGATTAACAACTCGAGCAACTTGTTGGCGAGCATCGCCAGTAAATTCAATTGGGTCACTGATCAGTGCAGTTAAAGCTGCTTCATCAAGTGGCATGCGCGCATCAGCCGCGATTGCAGCAAACATAGTGTTTGATTTTCCTTCGCGCATTGCTAACGCTGCTGCAACTGCATGTTCTTTAATAACTTCGTGCGCAACTTCGCGACCAACACCAGCTTTAACGGCAGCCATCAGAATTTTAGTAGTTGCTAAGAAAGGTAAGTAACGTTCTAGTTCAGCTGCGATAACTGCCGGGAAAGCACCGAACTCGGCGATGACAGTTAAGAAAGTTTCGAGCAAGCCGTCGATGGCGTAGAAAGAATCAGGTAGCGCAACGCGACGAACAACACTGCAACTAACATCGCCTTCATTCCATTGATCGCCAGCAAGTTCGCTAACCATTGAGGCATAACCACGAAGAACTACCGATAAACCATTAACGCGCTCGCACGAACGGGTATTCATCTTGTGTGGCATTGCGCTGCTACCAACTTGGCCTGCTTTAAAGCCTTCACTTACTAATTCAGCACCAGCCATTAAACGAATAGAGGTTGCAAGAGATGAAGGCCCGGCAGCTAACTGCACAAGTGTTGTGACTACGTCGTAATCAAGCGAACGTGGATAAACCTGGCCAGTTGAATCTAGAACGTTTTCAAAACCAAGTTCGGCGGCGATGGCAGCTTCGAGTTTGAAATGCACACCGCTGCTGCCAAGTAGGTCAATCGAATCTTGAGCGGTGCCCACCGGGCCTTTGATGCCACGCATTGGGTAGCGCTCTTGTAGCGCTGTTAAACGGGCATAGGCGAAGAGCAACTCTTCAGCGGCTGAAGCAAAGCGCTTACCCAAAGTTGTAATCTGCGCTGGCACATTATGTGAGCGACCGGCAATTGGTTGCGCGGCATATTGCGCAGCGCGATCACCGAGGGCTGCCAGAACTGCCACAACTTTGTCGTGCACAATATTTAATCCATCGCGCACTTGTAGGGCTTCAATGTTTTCAGTTAAGTCACGACTCGTCATACCGGCATGGATTGCTTCGTGGCCAGCAAGTGTGTTGAATTCTTCGATGCGAGCTTTAACATCATGGCGCGTGGCTTTTTCGCGGGCGTCGATGGAAGCTAAATCAACTTTAGTGATTACTTTTTCGTAGTCGGCAATTACCTTGGCGTCGATGGCATGGCCCAGAGTTGATTGCGCGCGCATGACGGCGATCCAGAGTTTGCGCTCTTGAATGATTTTTGATTCCGGCGCGAAGATTGCGCGCATCTCGGCCGATGCGTAACGGCTACCTAACAAGCTAGCTGACTCGCTCGCTAGATCTTTTGCGGCTTCACTCATAGCGTGATTCTCTCGCATTTAATTGCCCTTCTCTGCCACCGACGCATTTAGCGC
>Ga0304730_1002478_pt1 | contig 13166 bp, 15 predicted proteins | sample M_130628_MF_Meta_FD_190474 | JGI IMG/M metagenome (GOLD analysis project Ga0304730, IMG submission 190474) | Freshwater microbial communities from Lake Montjoie, Canada to study carbon cycling - M_130628_MF_MetaG (v2) (version 2) | ecosystem: Environmental > Aquatic > Freshwater > Lake | place...
CCAAAGCAGAGTTTTAAGGAATGGTATGAGGAAAATAGGAAATAAATAAATACATCCCCCGCCGACGGCTATGCCAGTCAGGCTTCCCCCTTCAAAGGGGGAATTTATTCTCGGATAAAAATTTGATCTCGTGTAGCAAATTCCACTTTAAAGGCGGACTGGGGATGTACTTAAGTCAAAAAAGAAAAATGACCAGCAGAGAAAAAATATTAGCGAGTATCGCAAGCAATAAGCCAACGTTGGTAACATTGCCAAATGTGCCAATTTTTGAAGGTGATGGAAGCATTGAGCGGTTCAAAACCGTATTGGAAGGTATTGGGGGAACTGCTGTAGAACTTGCTACAAAAGCTGAATGCCAAGAAGCAATTGACAAATACTATCATGATTTAGTAAATGTAGCTTCTGATATTGTCAAAGCAAACGTTTCCATAAATCTTGATACAAATAAAGATATTTTGGAGCAAGTTGATTTGGCGGTTATTCAAGGTGAAATTGGTGTTGCCGAAAACGGCACAATTTGGGTGCCTGAGAGCAATATGCTCAATCGTGCCTTGCCGTTTATTACCCAACATTTGGTTTTGGTGCTTGATAAAAAAAATATCGTTGCCAATATGCAACAGGCTTACGACAAACTCGAGGGCGTTGGTAGTTACGGTGTTTTTATAGCAGGGCCTTCAAAAACGGCAGACATTGAGCAATCATTGGTTATTGGAGCTCACGGTGCGAGGAGTATGATGGTGCTGATTTATTGAATTTTAATTTATAGGCTTTAGGCTACATGCTTTAAGCCTTACAAATAGCTCTTTTTGCCTATAGCTTACAGCCTACAGCATTAGCTTATAGCCTTTTTCATTTCACCATCCGGATTTTTTTCAAAACTTCCATCAAATCATCACGATAATTGGCGGCAATAGGAACTGCTTCTGCACCGACCCAAACTTGATGACGTTCGATTTTTTTAACGTGATTGAGATTAATCACGAAAGACTTATGTAGTCTGAAAAAATCAGATTTTGGGAGCATTTCGATTGCTTCGGTCATGGTCATGCGAGTAACTGTCTTCTTGTCAGATTCCTTAAAAGTGAGATAATTACCCTCTGATTCTACAAAAAGTAGGTTTTCGATGCTAACTCTAACCAAATCATAACCATCTTTTATGAATAAATAAGGAATTTTTGGTGATTCTTCGTTGATCTTCTCATAAGCCTTTTGGCAAGCCTTCATAAATCTACTAAAGTCAATAGGTTTCAAAAGGTAATCAAGGGCATTGATATTGAAAGCATCTACTGCATATTGAGAGTAAGCGGTTGTAAAAATGACTGATGTGTTTTTTGGTAAAAGTTGCGAGAAATCAAGCCCCGTTATATCAGGCATATTGATGTCGAGAAATACCAAATCACACGGATTTTTCTTTAGAAAATCCAAAGCTTCCATGGCACTAACGAAAGTTTCTTGCAAATCAAGAAAAGTAACTTTTTTTGCGTGGGCTTTGATTACTTCGAGAGCCATTGGCTCATCATCTATGGCAATTGCTTTTAGCATTGAGTGGTTTTGGTTTGTTGGCTAAAATGTATTTTCTTCAAAAAACTTTTTAAACCCTTTATTCTTTAGCCCATTTTTTAGAATATTATCACGTGTCCAAAATTCGGCTTCTAATTCGAGCGAAAGTGCTACGTAAGTTGTATCGTTTTCATCAATATTTTTACATAAATGATAGGCTGTTATAAAGTTTTCCGTGCTGATAAGTTCTTCATTAAAGAAGTGAATCTTTTGCAAAACAGCATTCAGACAACTCAATACATCTTCTTCACTTGCTTTTGATTTTTGAACAATCCGATTTCTATGCTTGAATAGTTCAGTAATAAGATAATTTGGTGTATAAAATTGATAAGGAGAATCAAAGATTTTGGTACGAGTGCGAGAATCCTTTGTATAAATGTCAGCAAAAAGAATGTTATGGTCAATGACAACTTTTTTTATGCTTCGGGTATGAATCTACTTTTGTTGTTTTTCCACCAATTATCATTAATTTCTTCACCTATTTCAAGAATAGATTCATCAAAATTAACTTTTCGTCCTAATTCTTCTAATTTCAGTCTTTCCAAGAATGAAAATAATATATCCTTATCCATCAATGATTTATCAATACTGATGATATAACGGTCGGGGCTGGTTTGCACTTCTATTGCATTCATAACATGGTTTATTTTATGTGAAGTTACACATTTTTCGAGTTACTTCAAATTCACTTCCAACGATACCTCAAATATATTGTTTTCGTTGGAAATTCTTAATGAATGTTTGTGTGGATAGTTGAGGGAAAGGCGACGTTGCGTGTTTTCGATGCCAGTCGAAGTGCCGACTTCGAGTTTGTCAAACTGTTTGATAATACTATTTCGGCACGAAAAACTGAGTTTTTGGTCTTTAATTTGAAATTTTAAGTCGATAAAACTTTCCTGCGTGATACTGATGCCGTATTTGAAAGCATTTTCGATATACGGAATCACCAAAAGTGGTGCAATTTGAGTTGGTTGTTCGTCGAAATCAATGTTTATATTTATCTTGATATTATCTCGCTTCGGGATTCTCATTTTGTTTAATTCCGCAAAATCGTAGAGAAATTGCACTTCTTTTTCGGCTGAAATTCGTTCGTTTTTTGTGCCTTCTACTACGTGCCGCATGATACTCGATAATTGCTGAATACCTTCAGCCGTTTTTGGGCTTTCTTCAACAATCGCCGTTCCGTAGAGATTATTTAGAACATTAAACAAAAAATGGGGGTTTATTTGGGCTTTTAGTGCCTGCGTTTCAGCGTTATATTTTTGAGAAATAAGTTCAGCTCGTTCCCTGCTATTTTTAATGAAATTTTTAATCAAACCATAAACAACAATAAAAAGTAAGAAAAAATAGGAAAAAACAGAAGCTGCAATTTCTTGATAATCTGTTAATGTATAAGTCTTTTTATTACTAAAAACTGATGAATGTTTAATAAAATAGAAGGTGCTTTCCCAAAACAAATTATATAAAATTAAAAGCCAAACCAAAAACAAGATGATGTATGAAGTCTTGCTTTTTTGTAGAATATATCGGAAGAAGAAAGTGTAAAAAAGTTTGGCAAATAGACTCAAAATAAAGATTATAAATAGAAGAAACATTAAAATTATTGTTGTTAATCCAATGATTTTTCCAATTCCCATTTCTTCTTTTTTAGGTTTATCACAGTTACATTCACTGTAATATCCTGTTGAAATATTTTTAAAAATTTCATCTGTATTTGTGCCATAAAGAAATACTCCAATACTCAAAATCACCAAAACCCAAACGCTATGTTTTTTTGCGAAAGGAACAATTGTTTCTTTCCAGTATGCTTTTGTGAAAATATTTCCAAACGAAAACTCCATTACTTGTTTGATTGATTTTGGGGCGAAATTAAGGCTTTTTCTCATGTTATAGTGTGGATTTAGTAGCTTATTTATCAGATTTCTTGAAATAACCTATCCAATTGATGATAGCAACTATTGTAAAGATTGAGGCAATAATCCAGTCGAAATTATCTTTCTGGAAGTATTTTAGCCATTTCATAATCGCTAAAATACTCCAGATGATTCCCGAAATTAGATAAAGGTTGGTTTTTTTATATTTTTCAGAAATTCTGCCGAAATCAAATTTCAATATTGTGATGATTCCTGCCATTATTATGGCTAATAGAAAAATGTATTCTATGCCGAATCCTGCAATCGGATTTACATAATTGATAATAAATGTAAAGGCCGCCAAAGCTGCAAACGTGATTCCAAAGAAAAGTAATTTGTCTTTTTTAGTAGATGTTTTCATTTTTTAATCAATATTTTTGTTTTTTTGCGATATATAATCCATAGCCAATAGACATAAAAAAACCTGTTATAACGCGACTAATTTTGAATGTATCGGCCAAATTCGCGTTCCAAGTATAGCCAAATAAAGTGTTCATTATCAATGGTAAAATAAAGAAAACAACGATAAAAGGTAGTGCTGCTTTTATTCCTGCTTGGTAGTTCAGGGCCATGTTTAGTTTAAAAGAATTGCTTGGTTATTTCTGAAAATATCGAAAGTTACGCCCTTGAAAAGATTCAATCCGATGCAGATTTCATATTTGGCTAATTCGCCATTTTCCTTTTTCTCAAAACTATGAACTGAACCAAAAATTGAGGTTTTTTCTGAAACTACTTCATTGTTATATCTGATGGTTTCCCTTCCCCAAATACTATTATCAATATCTATTCGGGTGTTTGGGTTGATGTTTAGTGTTAAATATCTCATTATGGTAAAGATTTCTAGAATAATGATGAGAAAAAATTAATAATTTGAAGAACTCCCATAATACCCCAAATGCCTACTAAAATTTTGTGTAAAGTCGGGTTGTATTTTTCTGGGTGATTAGCTTTGAAATTTTTCATATTAAAATGCGAAATTGAAGCTAATGATAATTGAAAAATGCCTTTTGTAAGGATGTAGTATGAACCTTCGTATTCAAGTTTCAAATCCATATATAGATAAGTTATTAGCGATACAATCATTATACTTCCTGAAATAATCTGTGATACTTTAAATTGTTGAGTTGTCATTTTGGTGTGTTTGATTGTGGTTTTAGTGGATAATTGATTCAAATTTATGATATTGATGTTTAAAACAAAAACCAATGTGACGAACTCCACGAGCTTTGTGACCAATCATTAAATCTATGTGATTTGCTTTGGCATAATAATTGGCATTTTATGTGGAACGAAACGGTTCGCCATAGCGATTGTGCTTCGTTCAAAAGATTGAAGAAAGTATAACAATTTATTGAAAGTATTTTCAGACTTTTACATTGTTAAAAGTAGCTCTTTTAAATTTGATTAATAATTTTAAAAACTGTTGACTGTCGTGCGGAACACCGTCCGATATTGACTGAGGACTTCAAAATATGCAATTTCTTTTTCCAACTTTTCTTTGGGGTTTATTGGCACTTTCTGTGCCTTTGATTATTCATTTATTCAATTTTCGTCGTACCAAACGAGTATTTTTTACCAATGTGGCATTCTTGAAGGCCGTCGAAACCCAAACGAGTTCGTTTCGTCGCATAAAACAATGGCTCATTTTGGCCTCACGACTTTTGTTTCTTTTATTTTTGGTTTTAGCGTTTGCACAGCCTTTTTTGCCTGCCAAAAATGCCTCAAAAAATCGTAGTTCGGGTTTGGGCGTAAATAGCATTTATCTCGACAACTCGTTGAGTATGCAAAACACCACCATAAATAAACGTTATCTTGATTTAGCCATAACAAAAATTGATGAATTACTTACACTATTTCGTCAATCTCCTAATATTCAATTGGTTACGAACGATTTTTCTGGAGAAGACCAAGCCGTAACTAATGGAACAAAAGTAAAAGACCGCCTTACTTCAGTAGGTTTTTCATCGAATCCTCGAACTTTTGAGAGTGTTTATAAACGCCAAAATAACCTCGCTCAAAAGCATAATTCGAGTGCTAACAACCAATTTTTTTGGTTTTCTGATTTTCAGAAAAGTACAGCGGGAGACCTACTTAAAGTCAAGGTTGATTCACTCAATAAGTTATTTTTGATTCCCGTACAAGGTAAGAAGAACCAAAATGTTTTCACCGATTCGGTTTGGTTGGCCTCGCCATTTATTCGTGAAATGCAGAATAATATTCTTTACGTAAAAGTATTCAATTCGGGAAGTGAAGAAGTTGAAAAACTACCTGTAAAGCTATTTATTGATAACGCACAAGCTTCAACGGCTTCGGTGGATATTGCTCCTAATGGTTCGGCAACTGCAATTTTCAATTTTACGGTAAAAGACAAAGGTTTTCATCGTGGAAAAGTTTCGTTTGATGACCAACCAATTACGTTCGACAACGATTATTATTTTGTACTGAACGCTTCGCCAACAATCCAAGTTTTGCATCTCTATCAAGAACGCAGTGCGTCAGATTATATTGGGAAAGTTTTTGATGACGATAGCCTTTTCAATTATCGAGCATATAGTGCCTCAAATGTTGATGTTGGACAATTCAAAAACGCCAATTTGATAGTGTTGGAAGGTGTGGAAGCCGTGGTTGGAACATTCCGTGCGAGTCTCGAAGAATTTGTGAGCAATGGTGGAAATCTCTTGATTTTCCCTTCTGAAAGGCCAGATGTTACCTCATACAGTCAATTTTTGAGCAGATTTGGTATTCAAGGAATTAACCTAAATAATCAGCCAGTTTTGGCACAAAGTCAACAAGCGATTGCCGAACCAAATCGCCAAAATCCTTTTTATATTGATGTTTTTGAACGCACAACTTCGCAAGGCATCGTAAACACACCAACAATGCAGCCCGCCTGGACTTGGAGTGGAGTGGGGCAGAAGATTCTGACATTCAAGAATATGCAAAATTTCATTACCTCTACAAAGGCTTCGCTAGGACGTGTATATGTATGTGCTTCGCCACTCGATAAGTCTTACGGAAACTTTGCCGAACATGCATTCTTTGTGCCAACGATGTTTAAAATTGCAGCGATTAGTACAAAACAAGAGCGAGCCGCCTATAATTTTAGTGAAGGAAGTATCAACTTAGATTTTCCAAATGTCAAAAAAAACGCTACTTATAAACTCAAAAATGTTTCGACTGTAAAAAATAAAATTGAGATAATTCCAGTGCAACGAATCTTAGGAAACACGCTTACCTTAGAATTACCTAAGTCTTCCCAACTTTCAGCGGGAAGCCAACAATATAATCAAGTAATTGAATCGGGTTATTATGAATTGCAATTAGATGGGAAAACTGAAAAACTTTTAGCTCTCAATCACGATAACGAAGAATCGAAAATGGATTTCTATACCCCAAGAGAACTAAGAACATTCTTTGCAGGACAAAAGAATATTACAATTTTTGATAACCTACTTGACGGAGACTTCGTGAAAACCTTTCAAGAAAGCAATATAGGGACACCATTGTGGAAATATTGCGTAATGCTCTCTTTAGCCTTTTTATTAATTGAAGTTTTATTGATTCGATTGATGAAGGGGTGATGGAATTCTATGCTCGTAAAAGTCAGCAAAGAATTGCAATAGTATAAATTTGTTGCGTAGATTGATTCTCTGAAATTAGGCTGAAAAACAATTTCACTTCTATAAAAGAGTCTTTAGGATACCAAATAAAGTGTTGAATAAATCCTAAAATAACCACTTACTCATAGACTTTTTCGCCTTTATTGCACCAAATACCCCATTTCCAGTTGTAGCCGTGTATTTTGTTGGTGGGTTTTCCTGCCATGTCATACACTGGGTTTCCTTGATTGACCCATTCAAAAATACTTCCATAAAAATTATGGACGTTTGTATAGCCTGCTTGCATGAGTTTTTCGCCAATTTTGCCGCTTCTCACTCCAATTGAGCAGTAAACTACAATATTGGCATCTTTCGAAATACCTGCAACGCTTTTCAAATCAAAGTTCTCGAAACCCACCCAACGTGCATCTTTTAGATGGCTTACTTCATATTCTCGCTTTTCACGAGTATCGAGCAGCACTATATTTTTCATTTTCTTAATCTCTTCACAACCCAACATCGGAACTGATTTTGTGACCATTACATTTAATAAACTATCAAAAGCTTTGCTTTTTACTTGTGCGTTGGTGTTTTTCGATAAAAACATAAGAAAAATCAATAAATGGAATCGGCTCATTACTATATATCTTTTGATAGTTAACAGACTTTTCTCACAAAAAAGTCCTAAAAACTCAATAAAAAATAAAATATTCATGCTTTTTTTCTACTTTCGCAATCGTAAAACTTCTAAACATCCTTAATCAATTCAATGAAATTTGTAAAATTTATCATAAGTTTTTTAGCTGCGGCTGGTTTGACTTATGTCTTGAACCGTCCACTCGGAGCAGTCCCTGCTCTTGGGCGACTCTTTAATCCATTCGAGGGCTTTTGGCAAAACGGAGAATCAAAACTCGCTCTTCCTCCCACAAATCTACAACTTGATGGTGTAAAGGAAGAAGTGGATATTGTTTTTGATGATAACCGAGTTCCGCACGTTTTTGCCAAAAACGACCACGACGCTTATTTTACACAAGGCTATTTAATGGCACGTGACCGCCTGTGGCAAATGGAGTTTTATACGCTCGCTGCCTCTGGCCGATTGAGCGAAGTTGTAGGCGAGCGTGCCTTAGAACTTGACCGTTATAGCCGCCGAATGGGTATGGCCGATGCCGCAAAAAAAGTTTATGAAAACGGCAAAACCAACAAAATCTTTGATGAAGTACTGAATGCTTACGCAGCGGGTGTAAATGCTTACATCAAGCAATTAAAATACAAAAACCTTCCTGTCGAATACAAAATCATTGGGTATCAGCCCGAAGAATGGTCGCCTTATAAAACCATTCTGATGATGATGAATATGCGTAATGTGCTTAACGGTGGTAGCGATGATTTCCGTATGTCCAATGCTCTTTCAAAATATGGAATGGATGTTGTGAAAGATTTATTTCCGAATTATCCGAGCAATGAATCTCCAATAATTCCGACTGGTACAAAGTGGAATTTTACGCCTGTGCAAGTGCCAGCAGTACCGGCTCAGACAACCGCCACCTTATCAACAAGCGAAGACGTGGCGTTTGATGTGCCGCAACATTCGCCCGAAATTGGTAGCAATAACTGGGCGGTTGGTGGCGAAAAATCGGCAACGGGCTTGCCGATTTTGGCCAATGACCCTCATTTACAACTTACTTTGCCTTCGATTTGGTATCAAATGCAACTCTGCACACCAACCATGAATGTTTACGGTGCGTGTTTGCCTGGAGCTCCTGGGGTTGTGATTGGTTTTAATAAAGATGTTGCTTGGGGTGTAACAAACGTTGGCTCTGATGTAATGGATTTTTACCAAATCAAGTTTAAAGACAATACAAAAAAAGAATATTGGTATAATGGTGCATGGAAAGCTACTTCGATGCGAGTAGAAGAATTTGTGGTGAAAGGTCGCTCAGAATCTTTGAAAGATACAGTTTTCAGCACGCATCATGGTCCGATTGTTTATAATTCAGCTTCTGACAAAAACATCAATCAAAACGTTCCCGTCGGACATGCCATGCGTTGGGTAGCACTCGAAAAGGAAGGTACTGATTTAATGGCCTTTTATTACCTAAATCGTGCCAAAAATTACGATGACTATCGCAAGGCTCTGTCGTATTATGTTGCTCCTGCTCAAAACTTTGTTTTTGCAAGTAACCAAAACGATATTTCGATTACGCCAAATGGCAAATTGCCTTTAAAATGGAAAGAACAAGGCAAGTTTATCATGGATGGCTCAAATCCTGCCCACGATTGGCAAGGTTGGATTCCTGTTGACCAAAATCCGACCGTGAAAAATCCATCGAGAGGTTTTGTTAGTTCGGCTAATCAGTTTTCGACCGATCCGACTTATCCTTATTATTTAGGTTGGAGATTTGCTCCGAGCGAGCGTGCAATTAGAATCAACGAACGCCTCGAAAAAATGCAAAAAGCAACCGTTGACAGTCTAAGAATGCTTCAAAATGACAATTTTAATGTAGAAGCACGTCGGATTTTGCCAGTTTTGATGAAGATTTTGAATGCTGATTCGACAGAGACTAATAATCCAGCCTATCAGGCTTTGGCAAAATGGAATATGAAAAACGATGCGAACGAAGTAGGTGCAACCATCTTTGAGCGTTGGATAAAAGAACTTCGCTATATAGTTTTTGAAGATGAGTTCCCGATGAAAGATCTTAATTCTCCGATGACTTATCCTTCACGTAATCGAATGTGGGATATGGTGGTGAATGAACCAACTGCCAAATGGTTTGATGATGTTTCGACCAAAAACAAACAAGAAACTTTGCAGGACGTCGTAAAACATAGTTTCAAAGCCAGCATTGATTCTTTGACCTTGAAACATGGGTCGATGAGTCCAGAAAATTGGGCATGGAATAAAGTAAAAAGTACGGATATCAATCATTTAGGGCGTTTGCCAGGTTTTGGCCGCCAAGATATTCCGAATGGTGGTGGTGCAGGAATAGTAAATGCAACAACCGAACTAAACGGGCCATCATGGAGAATGGTTGTACAACTCGACAAAGGTTGGCCAAAAGCTTATGGTCTTTACCCAGGCGGGCAATCAGGCAATCCAGCGAGTCCATTCTACGACAATATGATAGATAAATGGGCAAAAGGCGACCTAAACGAACTACTTTTTATGAAGTCGAAAGATGAAAAAAGTAGCCGAATTTCAGGAACAGTTAAAATAATTAAAAAATAGTTCTGAATTGATACGGAGCCGGACGTGCGGTTCTGAGTTCTAAGTGAGTTTTCTCGCTATTCTGAATTCAAAACCGCACGGGCGGCCCAGTCCAAACTCAGAGCTCAGAACTCAAAGAAATGACCTACATTATTATATTAATCGTCAGTGCAGTTGCACAATATTTTTTACCGTGGTGGGTGATAGCCCCCATTGCATTTGCCATCTGTGTATGGAAATCAAAAAAGGCCTTTGGGGCGTATGCCGCCGCCGCAGGAGCTATCGCAACACTATGGGTAGGCTATGCTTTTTATTTAAATTTGAATAATGATGGAATTATGCTGCATAAAATCGCAGGTTTATTTTCCGAAAACATCAAGTTTTTGAAAAATATGCCCGAAACTCCAACATTTTTTGTGATTATGGCCATTATTGGGTCTCAGGTTGCAGGGCTCTCTGCTATGGCCGGCTACCATTTTAGGCAGCTTTTCAAATAAAACTCTTGAAAATCCCTCCGAATCGGGGGGATTTTTTTATATTTGCAAACTATATTTATTCTAAAACCATTTAAAAAACATCACAAATAGCTTTCTGAGTCAAAGATTCATTTGTCATTTACTCCTTAGCTTGTTTACAAATTCAATTTCTCATGAAAAATCTTTCCATTGTAGTTCTTTTACTTTCAGTAATTATCTGGGGTTGTGACAAATCTGCTTCTAAGACAACATCTGCAGACAAGCAAGTGGCCGGTCGTATTGTTTATGTAAATACTGACACACTTTTAAATCAATACGATTATTATAAAGACATCGTAAAGTCTTCTGAAAATAAGCGTTTCCGTCTTGAGACTGACATTGCCAACAAAGCAAAAAACTTTCAAAATAAAGTAGCGTTTTTCCAGCAAAAAGTACAACAAGGTGGCATGACACAAGAACAAGGACAAACGGCTCAGGCTCAATTACAACAAGAAGAGCAAACAATCATGGCTTATCGTGACAAGGCCGCTCAAGATTTAGCGAAAGAAGATGGCAAGAAAACCGAAGATGTATTGAATAATATTCAAGCATTTTTGAAAGAATTCAACGCTGGCGATAAATATGACATGGTAATCGGTTACTCGAAAGGTGGCGGTGTATTATATGCCAAAGAAGATTTAGATATCACGAAATCTGTATTGGTAGGATTAAACAAAAAATACACGGAAGATAAAAAATCAGGTAAAGTAAAAGCGGATACTACTGCAAGTAAATAATTATTAATGTTTAATGATTGATGATTGGTGTTTAATGATTGAAGTAAATAATTTACATTAACAATTAAACATTGATCATTAACAATTACAATATGCCTTTAGACCAAACACCCTATTTTGATTACGACGACGACGAAAAAGAATCGGAAGGCAAAGAAATGGGTTTTCTTGACCATCTCGAAGAACTTCGTTGGCATTTAATCCGTGCAGCACTTGCGATTGTATTTTTCATGGTGATTGCTTTTGTTTTCATCGGTGATATTTATAGCAAAGTCATTTTAGCTCCTGCAAAAGTTGATTTCTGGACTTATCGAATGTTGTGTAAGCTCGGTGATATGGTTGGAGCTCCAGGGCTTTGTGTCAGCGAACTCAAATTTGAGTTGATGAGTCGCGAAGTTTCGGGTCAGTTTGTAATGGCTCTTACTTCGGCGGCAATCATCGGTTTAGTTTTTGCGTTTCCTTATGTATTTTGGGAGATTTGGAGATTCGTAAAACCAGGTCTGAAACCTAAGGAAACTAAGTCGGCTAGTGGAGCAGTTTTCTACGTAACTTTCTTGTTTTTCTCAGGTGTATTTTTCGGTTATTATATTGTTTCACCGCTGGCTATTAACTTTTTAGTTAATTTCCAGATTGACCCAAGTATCAAAAATCAATTTGATATTGGCTCGTATATCTCAATTTTAGCAACTCTTACGCTGGCTTGTGGAATAGCCTTCCAATTACCAGTGGCTATCTTTGTTTTGACAAAAATTGGTGTAATTGGGCCAGAATTTATGCGTACCTATCGTAAACACGCAGTGGTAGTTATCTTGATAGTGGCTGCAATTATAACACCATCACCTGACGTAACAAGTCAAATTTTGGTAGCTTTCCCTCTTTATATTTTATACGAAGTTAGTATTATTATTTCGGCAAGAGAAGAAAAACGAAAATTGGCGGAAGAAAAAGCAGAAGGTATTAAAGATTGATTTTTTTAGATTAAAAAAATAAAAGAGCGTAGAATTTAACAAGTTCTACGCTCTTTGTATTTAGAATAGTCAGGTAAAGAATTGGGAAAAGTTTTTGCTATTTCAAAAAAGAACTTCTACACAATTTTAGCACGTTCAATACAACAATATCATTTATTAGTGATTAATTTGTATCCATATTATATTTTTTTGCTAATGTCTTTCAAGTGTTTTATTAAATATATCATTTATTTGTGTTTTCCTTTATTGAGTTTTGCCCAACGAAACATTGAAGGCAGGGTAATTAGTGGCGATGACCGAAAACCACTTTCTTTTGCCAATGTATTTATCAGCAATTCAACAAAAGGTCAACAATCTGACGATAAAGGGCGATTTAAACTGACCAATGTGCCTGCGGGCGTAATTGATTTGGTGGTGAGTTTTATTGGTTACGAAACTATTTCTATCAAAATAAAGGCCGATACACTCCGAAAGTCTCTGCTAATTATGCTTTCGCCCGATGCAATTGCTCTACAAGGCGTTACGATAAAAAGGCTTAAAAATGGATTTGAGAGATATTATCCGCTTTTTAAAGAACATTTTTTAGGTCGAACGGCTTTTTCAGAATATTGTATTTTAAAGAATCCGAAAGTACTTTGGTTTTCTTTGAGCGATGATGAGTCA
>Ga0304730_1002483_pt1 | contig 13156 bp, 10 predicted proteins | sample M_130628_MF_Meta_FD_190474 | JGI IMG/M metagenome (GOLD analysis project Ga0304730, IMG submission 190474) | Freshwater microbial communities from Lake Montjoie, Canada to study carbon cycling - M_130628_MF_MetaG (v2) (version 2) | ecosystem: Environmental > Aquatic > Freshwater > Lake | place...
GGCATTTACACTGAATGGTGCCCTCATCGTCCGCGATCGATCAACGGGCTGCCAGGAAAATCGGGCGAACAACGCATGACAAGTCGGGGCATGAAGCGGCGGGCGGTCGTGACGGGGCTGGGTGTCGTGACCCCGCTTGGCAGAGCGGTCGAGGTGTTCTGGGATCGGCTCGTCCGTGGAGAGAGCGGCATCGGCCCAGTCACGTTGTTCGATGTATCCGGGTTCCGCGTCCAGTTCGGCGGGCAGGTGCCCTGGGACCCGGAGAAGGAAAACATCGCGAACGCGAAGGAAGTCCGTCGCCTTGATCGGTATGCACAGTTCGCGATCGCCGCTGCCATCGATGCCGTGGCCGATGCGGGCATCGAGTTCCCAAAGGAAGATCCCTACCGTTGCGGCGTGGCGATTGGATCGGGTATTGGCGGGCTCAACGAGTTTGAGTCCCAGCACGAACGGCTTCTGACAAAGGGCGTCGATAAGGTTTCGCCGTTCTTCATTCCAAAGCTGTTACTGAACATAGCCAGCGGCCATGTCTCGACGATGTTCGGAGCCAAGGGAACCAACATCGCCGCTGCGACGGCCTGTGCGAGCGCCTCCAACTCGATTGGCAGCGCCCTGCGGGCCATTCAATACGGCGATGCCGACGTGATGCTTACGGGCGGGAGCGAGGCGGCGCTGACGCCGATGGGATTGGCCGGTTTTCAGAACATGCGTGCGCTTTCGTTTCGCAGCGAGGCGCCCCAGCAGGCCAGCCGCCCCTTCGATGCCGACCGTGACGGATTCGTGCTCTCCGAGGGAGCTGGAGTGGTGGTGCTGGAGGAGCTCGAACATGCTCAGCGGCGCGGAGCCCGCATCTACGGCGAGCTCACGGGCTATGGTGCCAGTGGTGATGCCGGCCACATCACCCAACCGGACGAAGAAGGTTCGGGGGCGTCGCGGGCGATGACGATGGCGCTTCGCGACGCTGGTCTCGCCCCTGATGCGGTCGAATACATCAACGCCCATGGCACGAGCACGCCTCTCGGCGACGCAGCCGAGACCGTCGCCGTGAAGCGGGTCTTCGGCCTCCATGCCAAGAGGCTCGCGCTTTCCAGCACGAAGAGCCAACTCGGCCACACCCTCGGTGCCAGCGGCGGCATCGAGTTGGTGGTGTGTGCTTTGACACTCAATCGCGGTGTGATCGCCCCCACGATCAATCTCGAGACCCCCGATCCCGTCTGCGACCTCGACTACACGCCCCGGGTGGCCCGGGAGGCGAACATCCGGATCGCGATGTCGAATAATTTCGGCTTCGGAGGCCACAATGCGTCGCTCATCCTGAGCCGGATGGGGTGAGGCCGCTGGCGTTGGTTCCACACGACACGCTTCTATACTTTTGCGCTCCCCTGGAGAAGTCGCCGTGCTTCATCACCATCACCTCACGGCCAGCTTCAGAGGCGTCGTGGCCGCGAGCTTCTGCATGATCTTTCCGCTTCAGGCCGTGCACGGGCAGTTTCCTTCGTTCGGCCCCACCGCTTCGGTCGGTCAGGCCGTCGCCACCCCCTGGCCGGTACGACCGCCCGGGCGGATCTATGTCACGACGTTCACAATGGAGCCCGGCCTCGAGGAAGAGCTGCGGCAGGACGCCGCGGGTGGCATCATTCCGACCGGCCCCGTGCGGCAGATGCTCGCGTCGCGACCGCGGGCAGTCGACTTCGTCACTGGCTACGATCGCAGCCAGCCCATCGGCGTGACCGCCGCAAAAATGCTGACCGACACGCTCAATCGCTCCGGCCTGCCGGCAGTGCCCTGGCCGGGCCCGGGGCTACCGCCGGCCGACGGCTGGCGGCTCAGCGGCCAGATTGTGAGACTCGATCAGGGCAGTACGGTGGCCCGCAACGTCGTGGGGTTTGGTGTTGGCAACAAGACGATCGGCGTCGATGTGATGCTCTCCGATCCAGCCACTGCTGGCGGCACCCCGTTCTTCGTCCTCGACAGCTCGGACAAGGGTCGGATGATGCCGAGCACGCTTGTCATGGGGGCCGTCACCGGCTTCAACCCCTACGTGGTGGTCGGCAGAGCGGTGGCCAGTCAGTCTGGCATCTCCGACGTGACGCAGCAGCAGCGGCTGGCAGATGAAATCACCGGTTCCCTGCTGGCGGCGTTCCAGGCGCACGGTCTCGTGACTGCCCGCTGATGACGTTGCTCTTCCCGGGCGGCGGAGCAGGTCCATCTCAACGAAGGACTACCGTGCACCGGCCGTCTTCGGCAGGCCGGTAACCGGCCTGATCGAAAACCGCACCCGTACATCGGGGTGGGTGGTGTAGAGCCGGTGGCGGCTTCCGTCGTGCACCAGCAGCGGACTGCTGGCGGCGGGCACGTCCGGATCCACAGGCAGGATCGGATTGCCGGCGTATTTCTGCCAGTGCAGCAGGTCATCGCTGGCAGCGATGCATGTGCACCAGCGTCCTGGCTGGGCGCTGGCATGGTAGTAGACGTAATAGTGGCCGCAGTGCTTCACGATCTGATTGAAGGCGATCTCACGGGAGTCGTACTCGGCCGGACCACACTCCATCACCGGTTCGTCCCGGACATTCGTCCACACCGAGAGATCGGTCGACGTTGCCAGCCAGACTCCCTTGTCCATGCGCTCGTAGAACAGATGCCAGCGGCCATGCTCGCGCCAGAGCACCGGCGTGCCCCGTGGGCCATCGGAGAGCGGCTCCCCCGTCGTCAGCCGGATGTCGAGCGGGCCCTGTCGCTGCCAGTGGACGCGGTCGGCGGAGGTGAGCAACTGGGCGATGTCCTGTTCCCCCTCGGCCACCATCACATAGCGATCCCGGTCTCGCACCACGCACATGTCCTCCACCCAGGCGTCGTTCACCAGCGGGTTGGCCGAACTGCGGGACCAGTTGAGTCCATCGGGACTGGTGGCATATCCGAGCAGCCGCCGCGAGTTTGTCGGGCGGCTGTAGCCGGTATACCAGAGGTGCCACTGCCCCCCTTCCCGCATGATCCAGCCGCGTTCGCGGAGGTCACGATCCCAGGCCTGTTCGCCGCCGCCAGAAAACAGCGGCACTCGCGAGGCTGGACCAAACTCGACCAATTCGCTCGGAAACGGGAGCGGGCGGGTGGGCGGATCGGCCGCCTGCACTCCGGCACACGCCCACCAGGCACACACCAGCCACAGGCCGGCACAGGGCGGCAACGCCGTCACTGTCCGGAGCACGCGAACCGAAATGGCTTGAAGCATCCATCCAGCATATCCACCGGTGCGACAGGTCAACCGGAGGCCCCGCCGCCGCGGGTTTTGCCTGCATCACACCGGCCCCGGCGTTGGAGTATGCTCAAGCCACACATGACCATCGCCCTCCCAGCCCGACCAGCCGAAGCGCACGCGCTCGAGGTCGCGCGCACGTTGCTCGTCTCGCAAGAGGATACCGCTGCGAGCCTGCGGGTGGTCTGCACGACAGCGGGCCGGGGGCAGGCTGCGTTTGAACTCGCTGCCGCCCTTCCCTCCGCAGAGGTGACCGCCTGGTTTCTCGATCTCTTTCCACAGACGGCGGCCATCGCGGCCTGGGAATCGCCGCCGGCCGGACTGCGTGCCGTCTGCGCCGCCGACATGCCCTCAGGCCCCTATGATCTCGCGCTCATACCGCTCTCGAAAAACGGCGAGGCGGAGCTCTCTCGCGACATTCTCCAGGCGGCGTTCCAGCAGCTCGCCATCGGCGGTCGGCTGGTGGCGGCGATCGACAATCCGCGGGACAACTGGCTCCGCGAGCAGCTCGCTGAGACAGGTGAGACGGTGCGGGTTCGGCCTGCGGCCGACACGGTGGCCTACATCGTGGAGAAAACCCGCGAGCTGACGAAGGTACGCGACTTTTCGTGCGAGTTCGTGTTTCGCGACCGCGACCGGCTGCTCACGGGGGTAACCCGGCCGGGCGTCTTTGCCCACCGGCGAATCGATCCCGCCGCCCGTCATCTGCTCAACGCCGTCGACGTGGCGGCCGACACCCGCGTGGTCGACATCGGCTGTGGCTCGGGATGCGTGGCAATGGGGCTGGCCGCCCGCGATCCGAGCGTGCACGTGCATGCCTTCGATGCCGCCGCCCGTGCGGTCGAATGCACCAGGCGGGGAGCGGAAATAAACAGCCTCGCCAATCTCAGCGTGGCGCTCGAATGCGAGGGCAACGTGCCCGACCCAGGAACCTACGACCTGGCGCTGGCAAACCCGCCCTACTACGCCGACTTCCGGATCGCGGAGCTCTTCGTGGAGGCCGCCCGTCGGGCACTGGCTCCAGGGGGTACGCTCCTGATCGTCACGAAGCAGCCGACGTGGTATGTCGAGACTCTCCCAAACTCATGGCGCGACGTCGCCCAGGAGACGGTGAAGACCTACCACCTCATCGAGGCGGTGCGAGAATAGAGCACAACCGGGTTTGGTGTAGCACCGGCTTCGAGGGCGGCAAAAGTCTCGTCGCGGGGGCCGCGGCGGCCCAACGCTCCTCGAGCTTTCGCCGACCCCCTCGCCTGCCGTCTGCAGGTCTACCAACTCATCGCTCCAGCTGCGTGAGATGCGCTCTCACCGCGTGCGGCGAACACTTCCCGGCCATCACTGGTTGATGTGCACGACCTTCGCCGGCGGAAACCCGTTGAAGTGCGTGGAGCTGGCGGCAGAGTAGGCCCCGATGTTGTCGCTGTAGAGATATTCCCCCAGTTCGAGATCGGGCAGCTGTTCCGTGAGGCTGATCGTGTCGAGCGCGTCGCACGTCGGGCCGAAGACGGCGCAGAGTTGCGTGGCGGCCTTCTTGAAGCTCTTCATGTGATAGGTGCAGTGGTCGAAGATCACGCCCGAGTAGGTGTGGTAGACACCGTCGTTGACGTAGTAGCAGAGCTTGTCGTTCCGAACCGCTTTCCCGATGATCTTCGAGACGGCGGTGCCCGCCGAGGCCACCAGGAATCGCCCGGGCTCGGCGAGGATCTCGATCTCTTTCGGGAAGAGCCGGTTGAGCTCGTGGTTGATCTTCCGGGCCAGATCGCTGAATTTGGGCACGCTCGCATCGTAGGCCGCGGGAAAGCCGCCGCCGATGTCGAGCAGCTTGAGATTGAACCCGCGCGACTTCGCCTCGGCGAAGATGCCAGCGCAGAGGTGGATCGCCTGGATGTAGTTCTCTGGATTAGTGCACTGGCTGCCGACGTGGAAGGAGAGCCCCTCGACGGTGAGACCGTGCTCGTGGGCGTAGGCAATGAGGTCGACCGCCTCGCCGGGGAGCGCACCAAACTTGCTCGACAGTTCCACCATCGACCCGGTGTTCGGCACCCGTAGTCTCAGGGCGAGGCCGGCATGCGGCGAGTGCTTGGCAATCTTCTTCACTTCCTCGTGATTGTCGTAGGTCACCAACGGCTTGTACTGGTCGAGCTCTTCGAGTGTCTCAACCGGCTTGATCGGGTTGGCATAGATGATCTTGTCCCAGATGAACTCCTGCCGCTTCTTCGCTGGCAGCTTGGCGATGTTCTGGTGAACCGTGTGAAATTCCTGCATGCTCGCGACGTCGAAACTACCGCCGAGCTCGTAGAACGTCTTCACGATCGCCGGGTCGCTGTTGACCTTCACGGCGTAGTAGACCTGCACCCGCGGGAAATGCTTGCGAAACAGGGCGTAGTTCTTACGAAGCTCGTCGTGATCCACGACGAACAGGGGCGTGCCGTGCTTCTTGGCGAGTTGCTGGAGCGTTTTTTGATTCATGGGTCTCGTCTGAAAACGGTTCGCTGCGCAGGATGATCGGAAACGGCCGGGAGTATACTGAAAACCGCGCCGGACGACTGCCTGCCTCCGGCTTGCTGCCGGCACGGCACGCGGCGCCACGCCACGGCACGAAGGTTGGGATCAGAGCCCCCCCATGCACCCGCTCACACATCTTGCATTGCTTGCGCTCGCCGGTGCCACCGGCACCCTCCTCCGCGCCGGCTGCACCACCCTCGCCACGAAGCTGATCGGCGCCGGTTTTCCCGTGGGAACGCTCGTCGTGAACGTGGCTGGCTCGCTGGCATTTGGGCTCCTCGCGGGGTTTATCCGGACCCGCGGAAACATCTCTGTGTCGCTGGAGATGATCCTGCTCGTCGGCCTGATGGGAGGGTTCACGACCTTTTCCAGCTACGCCTTCCAATCGGTGGAGATGCTGATGAGCGGTCGCGTGATCCCAGCAGTCGCCTACGTCGTCGCCACCAATGTCGCGGCGCTGTTGGCCGTCTGGGTGGGCCTGCGGATCACAGGCGGGGTGTAGCGTCAAGCGGAGCTGTTGGTCGAGCCGCGTGCCGGCGACGATACCGCATCGTTGAGCGTGGCACGCTCAACCCCACTCTGACCAGGATCCAGTCGCAATCACATAGCCGCTGAGCAGGGCGTTTGTCGTTGCATGCGCAACCACGGCGTCACAGAGCCGTTGCCGCCAGTAGAGCGCCGCGGCAAACAACATGCCCGCCACGATGCCCGCCAGCCAGGCCTCGCCGTGAAGAAAGCCAAACGCAGCGGAAGACGCCAGGAAAGAGAACCAGGAAAACTGTCCCTCGGGCACGCTCTCGGTGTCTTCGGAGATGGAGCGACGAATCACGAATCCACGGAAGAACAACTCTTCCGCGATTGGCACGGTGACCACCGACCCCACGATGCGAAAGAGAAGCCAGAGCACCGCCCACGGCTGGCCCAACTGGTAGGGATCCAGCTTCAGGGAGTTCTGCTGCACGACTTCTGCGCTGGAGGCGTCCGTCATCACGTGCGTCAGAGTGATCCATGTCGCGAACGCCACCACGCCGATGGCCACCGCCACCGGTGAGACCCGCCACTCCCGCCACGCATACGAGCGACGCAGATACAACAGCACCGCCGCCACACAGACCACCCGCACCGGATAGAGCAGGTCGAACCCGCTCGTGAAGGCCCTCGTGAGCATGGTGACAGCGGTGAGGGCCAGAAAGGGGACGAGACAGGCGACGGCAGGCGTGTTCGCGGAATGTTCCGCGTCGACGTCGGCGCGGATCGCGACCTGGTTGACGAGCGTCGCTGCGCTGTCCTCCGCCATGCCGATCGGCGTCGCCATGGCATGGCTGAAGAACGGCATCCGCGACGCAGCCCAGATGATTCCCAGGCCGACCGTGAGAAAGGCGATCCAGCCCGCGGTGGAATGAAACCCGTCCACGGCGATCTCCGGAGAGACCCAGATGCCGACCAGAATCAGCGACGCGATACGAACCACATTGGCCAGCCAGACCAAAGCGATGCCGACGGGAAGCAGCAGCAACGACTGCGGAAAGCGATGGAGCCGTCGGAACCACCAGAGGTAACCGGCCAGCAGCACCGTGATCAGGCCGATGCCATGAAAGCCCGAGCAGGCAGGGGCTATCCTGACCTGAAAGGCGTCGGTGCCGATGATGAAGGTCTCAGGCCTCACCACCGGCCCGCCGGCAAACGGACGAAGCAGGAGTTCCACAAGCCTGACGGTCGTGTCGCCGGTGCGGCTCCAGAAGCTCTGGGTGAGGTCGCCCATGTTCCAGGCCGCCACGGCAAACACCCCACAGACTACGGCGCTGCCGATGAGCGTCCACGCGAGGGCCCTGCTGGGGGCGATCCCCGCCAGCGAACACGCGAGCCACGCTGCCGCCGGCAGCGTTACAGCGAGTGTCGTTCCCCAATCGCCTGGGGCCAGCCGCAAGGCCCCCGTGGACAGCCCGCCGAGCGCGGCTAAGACGCCAGCGAACGACACTAGCTGGCCAGCGATGAGTGGCCAGAAGACACGGGCCGACCGGTACTCAGCGCGGTGCTGCTCGATATGGGCCCACAACCCGCCGATCATCCCCATCAGGGCGATTGCCACGGCCCGCTTCCCAGGAATCGCCAGCAGCCAGCCGCCAAAGAACCAGCCGACAACACAGCCTTCGACGGCAAGAATCGCGGTGACGATCGCGAGAGTTCGCCACGCCTGCCCAGGATCACCACCCGAACCGTCCGGTGCCTGTGTATCAGAGTGCATGGCGGACATCGCACCGGCGGCGGGAGAACGCGCATTCCGAAACGCGGGACAAAAAAGCGGGACAAATAACAAATCAACTTTACGGTCATGTCCCGGCAAATGGTAGTCTGCTCGCCCATGGCTTCCGACTCATCGCAGACGCCGGGATTTCAGCCCCCGTGGTGGCTGCGTGGCCCACACGCCCAGACCATCGGCTCAGCCCTCATGCCCCGCAGCCCATCCGAGCACCGCGCCATCCTGCGAAGAGTGGATCTCGACGACGGCGACGCGCTGGCCGTCCATGACGACATTCCCAGCGGCTGGCAGCCCGGCGGCCGGGTCGCCATCCTCTCGCACGGTCTGGCCGACCACCACCGCTCACCCTTGCTCGTGCGGCTGACCGACAAACTCACGCAGCGGGGCGTGCGAGTGTTTCGTTGGGACATGCGCTGCTGTGGTGCCGGACTCACCTGGGCCCGACGCCCTTACCACGCAGGCTGCTCCGACGATCTGGCGGCAGTCGTCAACGGCGTGCTGGCCTGGTGTCGCGACGAGGCCGGTAGCGGCGGGCCCGATCCAGACATGTCGCTGTTTGGCGTGTCGCTCAGCGGCAACGTGCTGCTCAAATATCTCGGCGAGGCTCCCGACCGGGTGCCTGCAGCGGTGCGGTGCGCGATCGCGGTCAATCCACCGATCGATCTGGTCGTCGGCTGCGAGTCGATCGCCAGCCGGTCCAACAGGATCTACGACCGGCACTTCACCGGGATGCTCGTCAAGCATCTGGAAAGCTGGTGGCAGGCCCGACCGGATGCCGTGCGGCCGGCCGGAACGATCCGTCCACGAACACTCCGGCAGTTCGACGACTGGTTCACCGCCCCCGCCATCGGCTACCGTGACGCAATGGACTATTACCGCCACGCCAGCGCCGCCCAGTTCATCCCTGCCATCCGCCTGCCCACGACGATCATCACGTCTCGCGACGATCCGTTCGTGCCGTTCGAGATGTTCGCCGCCGATCGGGTGGCCTACCCGGAATGCGTGCGGCTGCAGGCCACCGATCAGGGCGGGCATGTCGGCTACATCGGCCGAGCGGGGGACGATCCCGACAGCCGCTGGCTCGACTGGCGGGTCGTGGAGATCATCGACCCGCTCTCCACGGAGTCATCCACAGAGTGATGCACCGCGCGCGGGGAAATCGCCCCAGCCGCGAGCATTCATTCATCGATCTGCTTTCCACGGGATCCATACAGCATGACCGACATTCCCGATCCCTTCCGCGACATCCGCCGCACCGACGGCGTTCTCTCCTGCCCCTATGGGGGCGAGGAGATTCTCATGATTCTCCGCCACGAGGATGTCCGACGCGCGGCGAAGGACTGGAAGACATTCAGCTCCGATGCACCGTTTCGCGTGCCCGTTCCCTCCGAGGAGGATCTGCGGACAATGCGGCAGCTGCCAATCGAAGTCGATCCTCCGGAGCACACCGATTACCGCCGGCTCGTAGAGCCTTTCTTTCTGCGGGCGAGGGAGCCGGCCTTTCAAGCCCGCATCGAAAGCCTCATCCGCGACATGCTCCGCGAGGCGATCGCCCGCGAGTCGATCGAGGTCGTCAATGGCTTCAGCCTGCCGCTCCAGTCGCGGGCACTCGCCGTCCTGCTGAACCTGCCGCAGACGGAGGCCGATGTCTGGATCAACTGGGGCATTCATGTGTTTCATGGTGCCGGTGGCAGCCAGGGCGCCGGCCTCGAGGCCTATCACCAGGCCCAGTTCGACCGGGCCACGGCTCATCCCGGTGACGACTTCTTCAGCCTGCTCACTCAGGCCACCTTCCGGGGACGACCGCTGTCACGTGAAGAGATGATGGGGTTCGCCAACCTCACCTTCGCCGGCGGCCGCGACACGATCATCCACACCGTCGCGTGCGTGATCCACCATCTGGCGACGCACCCCGCAGACCTGGAGTTCCTGCGGGAGGACCAGGGCCGAATCATCCACGCCAGCGAGGAATTTTTTCGGGTGTTCATGCCGCTCACGCACATCGGGCGGGTCTGCCCGGTAGAAACCGAAGTTCAGGGCGTGAAGGTCGAAGCGAACCACCGCGTCTCTCTCGGCTGGGCGTCGGCCAATCTCGACGAGCAGGCGTTTGAGTCGCCCGGCGAGATTCGGCTCGATCGCAAACCCAATCCCCATGTCTCGTTTGGATTTGGTCCGCATCTCTGCCTGGGAGCGGCTCACTCCCGCACCGTGCTGCGGGCGCTGCTCGCGGTCTGCTGCGACGAAGTGCGGAGTATCCGTGTGCTCGAGGTCCAGAATCGCGTGGAGCACACGGTGGCCTATGACAGGCCGCTCGGATTCGACTCGCTGCTGGTCGCTATGGAGCCGACCTGACAGGACACCGCCGGCCGGCACGATGCCATGCTCCGGCGCGGTCAGAGGCTCTGGCAGAGTTGCTCGTTCGCGTCCCTGAGCCGGTTCGAGAGTGTGTTGAGAATGATGCGGCAGAGCTTGCCTGCAAGATCCGGGCGGATCGCATCGAGAACCTGGAATCGTTCGCGGCTGATGCTGCAGAGGATGGTTTCGCAGTCCGCAGAGATGTCAGCGCTTCGTGGTTCTCCGCTGAAGAAGCCCATCTCGCCCACGATGGTGCCCGGGCCATAGGACCGCAACCGCTTCCTGTAGTCAGCTCCGGGGATCGTCATATAGATGCTCAACCTGCCGCGGATGATGACGTAGAACTCATCGGAGGGCTCCCCCTTTCTCAAAACGAAGACCCCGGCGTCGATCACCTGTTGCTCGAAGTATTGGCCGATCAATTCGGCCTCATCCGGCTTGAATCCCTCGAGAGCCTCGGCCAGCGTGGCTTCCGCGCTGCCTTCCTTGAGCAACAGTTGTTCAGACCATTCAAGCCCGTGGTCCATGTCTGGAAAGCACCGTACCGGTTGACCGCTCAGATCAAGGCCGCACGTCCGCATTCTCGTCTGCAGCTCGGGGGTCATCCCGGTGAAGACCATCTGCACACCAGTCTCCTTGGCAACCCGGAGAAGCTTGCGGAGGATCATCACTGCCGAGGCGTCCATCCCCTTGACGTCCCAAAAGTCTACGAGCACGACGTCGGCTGTGGGCAGTTCTTCGCGAACCCGCTCCATCACTCCATTGGCCGTCCCAAAAAAGAGGTAGCCATGGAGTTTGAATCCCTTCAGTCGGTCTCCTCTGGAACGCAAGCGGTTCGCCTCGTCGGCCGGGCGCTGAACCACTGACCGACGTGACAGCCCCGTGAACTGGTCCTTGACCGCCGAATTGCGGCTGAAGGCAACGACAAAGCTCAACCCGGAAATGACGATGCCGAGAACCACTCCCGGAGCAATTCCGGCAAAAACCACGATGAGCAGCATGGCGAGGACGGTCAGATAGTCGCCCAACGGCAGCGTGCGACGGGAATCCCAGAGCCATGTCAGCAGCAGGGACGCTCCGAGAAAAAGGATCAATCCCGCCAGTACGGGCCGCGGCAATAACGATACAGAGGCCGGAGAAAAAACGGCGACCACGGCGACGACAACAGCACATATTCTCGCCGCCCACGGAGACGCTGCCCCAGCACGCAGGTTCAACAGACTGCGATTGAACGAGTTGACCACAACGAATCCACCGGCTGCACCACCGACGACGTTCGCGATCCCGAGGGTTTTCAGCTCGCGGTCGAAATCCGCATCCTGGCCGGTTGTCACGTCGAGACCGGTCGCGTTGAGCAGAATCGTGATCAGGGCAACCGCCGTCACTCCCGCGAAATCTCCAAGGTGAGCGAAGAGACTGCCCCACTGCACGTTATCCCACGGTATTGAGAGCGGCGTACTCCACTCGGACAACGACAACGGATGAAGCAGCAGCCCTGCCGATCGCGCCGAAGCCAGGCTCGTGCCGCTGATCGCGAGCACGAGGTGAAAACCAAGAACACCTGCCACCACAACCCCTGGCACGATCGCGTAATGCTTCCGCACCCGGGTCAGAATGAGCAACAACGCCAAAACAGTTCCAGCCGTTGTCCAGGCAAGCACTGGAACCGAGACCATGCCCTCCACGTGCGCGGAGCCCGAAGTATCGCGAATCAGCATTCTGATGCCGCCCGCGGTCAGCAGATATCCCGTACCGGCGAGAAAGCCTCCAATCACCGGATGGGGAACATACTGCACGTAACGCCCCCAGCCCAGTTTGCCGAAAGCAAACAGGATGGCTCCGCACCCGATGGCAGATGCAAAGAGATACATCAAGACGGTTGGGAGCGCGGCAGCGTGCCCGAGGTCCGCGGGAAACTCTGCGGCAAGCGTTGCCGCCGTGATCGCAAGAACCGCAGACGGATTCGAGTCAGGTCCTCCCATCGCGAAGGAGAATGAACTCCGCACCGACAACGCGAGCAGCGCGATCACGCTGCAGATGATCGCCGCCAGCACCGCTTGTCCGGAATAGGGCGCGAGGACGCCTCCGAAAATGAGCGTGCCGAATCCGCTCGCGTAGGCGAGCGTGACAACCGCACACAAGCCCCCGGCAAGCAGGTCAGCCCACTGGAAATGCGTGGCCTTGGACATCCGCAAAGATTCGGACATGGATTCCATGGCGTTCGGGAACAACTTTCAACACGGTGAATGCTGTCGATAGGTCTGCGGCGAGATTGATCCGAAGGACGGGCCTGCGGCATTTCCCAAGGGCACTGGCCGCGGGCAAAACCATACGTGAGGATTGTTTGTAAGGTGTGAGCGGCCAATTCACCGTTTTCTGCGGGCGTTTAAAGTGCAAAACCCTGGTGACCCCCTGCCTGCCCATACAGGCCAAGGCGTCTCTGCCGGTCCTTGCGGCTGCTGACGACCCTGCATGGCGAACAACCGGGCTGGTACCACGCTGAGGCAGCGTCACTGGCTGCCCATCTCTCCATGCCAACGGCACGGCATTTGCACGTTTCGATTTTTGCAGAACGATTCTGTGGCCATCTGGCGCAGGGATAACGCTGGAAACGCACCATTTGCAGGAGGCAACGACGATGAACCTTCTCCCAAAACATTCGAAGAGCGTGTCTGTTTTTGCAAACAACGACGCAAAAAGCGTCGCACGACTCCTCCTCGAGACGGTCTGGGACGCATCGAGTTCCAGCCATCGACGCGGTGCCCGCTGCCGTGCCATCGACC
>Ga0304730_1002484_pt1 | contig 13154 bp, 10 predicted proteins | sample M_130628_MF_Meta_FD_190474 | JGI IMG/M metagenome (GOLD analysis project Ga0304730, IMG submission 190474) | Freshwater microbial communities from Lake Montjoie, Canada to study carbon cycling - M_130628_MF_MetaG (v2) (version 2) | ecosystem: Environmental > Aquatic > Freshwater > Lake | place...
ATCTGGTGGGCGGTTCTCAATTCCAACGAATTCATCATCAACCACTAGATCGCGTCTTCGATAACTGGAGCGGCGTATTCGACCGTTGAAGGAGCCGGTGGTCGCGGGAAGCCGAAGCGAGTAGGGCTATCCTGCCCCCGAGTCGGAGGCTTGCACCGACCCCGGCGGTTTGGGCCGCAAGACATCTTCCAAATACGATCTCAAAGTCAGGAGTCCGGGCCATGTCCAGCATCGTTCATCTGCCGACCGGAATGAATCGCCGCCACTTCATGAGCCATGTGGCGGGCGCGGCGGCGATGGCGGCGCCGGCCGTGGCCTTCACCAACTCGTTGCGTGCCAATGCCACCGACCTGAAGAAGCGGCACAAGTCTGCCATTCTGCTCTGGATGGGCGGCGGGCCCAGCACGATGGACATCTGGGACCTGAAGCCCGGCGCACCCACGGGCGGACCATTCAAGCAGATGGCGACCAGCGCCGACGGGATCGCCATCTGTGAGCACATGCCTCTCATGTCCAAGCAGATGCACCACATGTCGATCGTGCGTTCAATGAGCACCCGTGAGGCCGATCACATGCGGGGCCGCTATTCCATGCACACCGGCTACGTGCCCAACCCCAACGTCGATCACCCCGGCTACGGATCCGTGGTCGCCCACGAACTCGCCGATCAGGTCGCCGACCTCGAGATCCCCCCTTTCGTCTCGATCGGGAGCGGTAGTGTCGGCCCGGGATTCCTGGGCATGACGTGGGCCCCGTTCCAGGTCGACTCCAACGGCAACGTCCGAAACCTCGACATGGGCATCGACCCCGCCCGACTGGAGCAGCGGCTGAAAATGCTGTCCACGATTGAGGATAGATTCATCGGTGAAAAACGGGGTGGATCGGCTGAAGACCACCGGAAGGTGCTCGACAAGACCGTCAAGCTGATGACAAGCAAGCAGATGGAAGCCTTCAAGGTGACGCAGGAGCCGAAGGAGGCGCAGGAAAAGTATGGGACGACCGGGTTCGGTCGGGGCTGCCTGCTGGCCCGTCGGCTCGTCGAGGCAGGCGTGCCCTTCGTCGAGGTCGATCTTGGTGGGTGGGACATGCATGCCGATATCTTCTCGGCGCTGGCTGATCGGAAGCTCCCCGAACTCGACAAGGCGATGAGTGCGCTGGTCAGTGATCTCGCAGATCGCGGTCTGCTCGACGACACGGCCATCATCTGGATGGGTGAATTCAGCCGCACGCCGACGATCAACGGCGGTGCTGGCCGTGATCACTGGGCGCGGAGTTGGAGCGTGGTGGTTGGCGGAGCGGGGTTCAATCGCGGCGTGGTCGTGGGTGAGACCAGTTCCGACGGCAAGGAGGTAGTGACCGAGCCCTATGCATCCCAGGATGTCATGGCCAGCGTGCTCAAGTCGCTCGGCATCTCCTTGGAGACCACGTTTACGGCCAAGAACGGCCGGCCGATGAAGATTGCCAATTCCGGAAAGGTGATCAAGGAGTTGTTCACCTGAGCCGCGCTCATGTCGGAAAGGACGGGCGTGGCGACCGTGGTGTGAACTCTGCCGTTGTACACCGGCCTGTCCTGCAGTTGGTCTGGCCGGTGCTCTTGGAGCAGGTTCTGGGCCTCTCTGTCGGATTCACTGACAAATGGCTGGCCGGTAATTTCCTCGAGGGTGCCGAGCATCTGGCGGCGGTGGGCCTGGTCGCCTATTGCTTGGGCTTTCTTCCCGGCCTGTTCGCCGTACCGGCCGTGGCCGCCACGGCGCTTGTGGCGCGGAGTGTAGGGGCGGGTGATCTCGGCGAGGCCAGGCGGGCGGCCGCACAGTCGTTGCTCGTGGCCTCGGCACTGACGATCGTGGTGTTGTTGGTGGTGGCGCTCTTTGGCGACGGCTTTGTACGAGCGCTCGGTCTGCCCGCCGGAAGTACGGCGTTGGCCTCACGGTATCTGGCCATCGTCCTGCCGGCCCTACCGGCAATGATGGTGATCCACGTCGGCGTGGCGGTGCTGCGAGGTGCGGGAGACATGTGGGCCGGCCTGCTCGCCATGTCGGTGGTGAATCTCGTGAACGCCGCGGCAAGTTTCGCTCTGGCGGTCGGCATGGCCGGCCTGCCGCGGCTGGGATGGGAGGGACTCGCCTGGGGCACGACCGCCGGTTACTGCCTCGGGGCAGGTTGTGTGATCGGGCTCTTGGGCCGGCGCACGCGGGGCCTGCGACCGGGGTGGACAGATTGGATTCCCGACCGAGGCTGGCTCAGACGCATCCTGCATGTGGGGGTTCCGGCTGGCGTGGACGCCATCGCCAACGCAGCCTGTCATCTGGGCTTTCTGTCGATCGTAAACCGCCTGGGGGATGTGGCCGCAGCCGCCCACTCCGTGGCGATCACGATCGAATCGCTCGCGTTCCTGCCGGGGAGCGCTTTCATGGTGGCGGCTGCGACTCTGGCTGGGCAGTTTCTGGGGGCTGGAGATGAGCGCCGGGCCCGGCGGAGTGTCTGGCAGGCGGCCATGGCCTGCATGGCCCTCATGTCGGTTGCAGGGATCATCTTTCTCGTCACGGCTGACGGGCTCGCGGGCTGGTTTGTGGGCGGCGCGGCCTTGCAGCCCGAGGTGGCGTCATTGACCGCCCGGCTCGTCCGCATCGTGGCATTCGCCCAGCCGCCCTTGGCGCTCTTGATGGTGCTTTCCGGCGGCCTGCGGGGAGCAGGCGCCACGCGTCTGCCGCTGGTGGTCAACTTCCTGGGACTGCTGCTGGTGCGACTCCCGTTGGCGGTGCTGCTCGCGCAGGAATCGATCGCCCTGCCGGCCGGGCTGGGTATTGTCCCGGGTCTGGGACTGGGCGTGATTGGGGCGTGGTATGCCATGGCTGCCGACCTGACTGTCCGCGGTCTGGCAATGCTTCTCATCTTTACGCGGAAGAATTGGTCGCGTGTGCGGGTCTGATGGCCATGTCCCCACGCGTCGCGAACGCTACACTCTTCTGATAGAGGCGGACGAGGAGTGCCGCTCTGCACGCAGCACGCTCACGAGGCTCGACGATGGCAGCCGCAGATCTCGACGTTGAACATTGGAGCACCGCCGACGCGGCCGATCTCTTCGAGGTGGCTCGCTGGGGCAACGGGTATTTTTCGGTGGGACCGACCGGCCATCTGCTGGTGCACCCAGACAAGAATCCCACCAAGAGCATCGATCTCAAGCAGCTCGTCGACCGGCTGCAGATCCGCGGTATCGACCTGCCGATCCTTCTGCGATTCGCTGAGATTCTCGAGCACCGTCTGGGGGAGATTCACGGTGTCTTCGCATCGGCCATGAAGGAGAGCGGCTATCGCGGCGACTACTGCTGCGTCTATCCGGTGAAGGTCAACCAACAGCGGCAGGTGGTGGAAGAGGTGCTGAAGTTTGGCCGGCCATATCGGTTTGGACTGGAAGCGGGCAGCAAGCCGGAACTGCTTGCAGTGATCGCGTTGGCCGATAACGACACGCCCATCATTTGCAACGGCTTCAAGGATGCCGAGTTCATCGAGACGGCGATGCTCGCGCAGAAGATCGGGCGGCACATCATCCCGGTTGTGGAGCGATTTTCCGAACTGCATCTCGTGCTCGAATACGCGGAGAAGCTCGGCGTGAGGCCGAGGATTGGCATGCGGGTCAAGCTTGCTACTCGCGGCAGTGGCCGCTGGCAGGCCTCTGGCGGCTTTCGCAGCAAGTTCGGCCTGACCGCCAGCGAACTGGTGAAGGGCCTCGAACTGCTCGCATCCAAGGGAATGGAAGACTGCCTGCAACTCCTGCATTTCCACCAAGGCAGCCAGATCACGAACATCCGCCACATCAAGGGCGCCCTCAACGAGGCCTCGCGTATCTACACGGAACTCGTGAAGCGAGGGGCGGGGCTCAAGTATCTCGACGTGGGCGGCGGATTGGGCGTCGATTATGACGGCTCGCAGACGAATTTTGAATCGAGCGTGAACTACAGCCTCCAGGAATACGCCAACGATGTCGTCTACCACGTGCAGAATGCCTGCGACGAGGCGGGCGTGCCCCATCCGACGATCGTGTCCGAGAGTGGGCGGGCCGTGGTTGCCTACCACAGCATGTTGATTTTTGGCGTGCTGGGCGTGTCGGAGCAGGGAGGCAACAGTGAACTCGCCGAGCCATCGGCTGATGCTGAGCAGCCGCTGCATGATCTGACGGAGACGTTTCAGAACATCAACGTCCGCAATCTTCTTGAGAGCTATCACGACGCGCAGCAGTCGCTCGACACGGCGATGAACCTGTTTGCCAGTGGATACCTGCCGCTCGACCAGCGGTCGGCCGTCGAGAATCTCTACTGGGCGATCTGCAGGAAGATCGCCAAGATGTCGAAGCAGTTGGAGTTCATGCCGGAGGAGTTGGAAGGGCTGGAGGCCACGCTTTCCGACACCTACTTCTGCAACTTCTCTCTCTTCCAATCGATGCCCGACAGCTGGGCGATCAAGCAACTGTTTCCGGTGATGCCGATCCACCGGCTCAATGAGCGGCCCACGCACAACGCGGTGCTTGGCGACGTCACCTGCGATTCGGACGGCAAGATCGATCAATTCATCGATCGCCGGGATGTGAAGCGGACGCTTCCGCTCCACGCCTATCAGAACGAACCCTACTACCTGGGCGCATTCCTCATCGGTGCCTATCAGGAAATCCTCGGTGATCTTCACAATCTGTTCGGCGACACCAATGCCGTGCATGTCAGCACGGACGACCGGGGCGAGGTCGTCGTGGATGCCGTGATCAAGGGAGACACCGTCCGAGAGGTGCTCGATTACGTCGAGTTTGATCCCAACCAGTTGGTCCAGCGGCTGCGAGCCTCGATCGAGCAGGCGGTTCGTGAGGGACGGATCTGCGACGGACAAGCAGGCCGGTTCCTGAAGTTTTACGAGGAGGGGCTCGGCGGTTACACCTATCTGGAAGAGCCGTCGCAGTCGTGAGAGCGGAGTCTTGCCCACCGATCCATTGGATCAACCCCTTCCTATGCACCTGATCCGTGTGGGCGGAACCGCCCTCAACCAGACGCCCCTCGACTGGGACGGGAATCGCGACCGTATCACCGCGGCCATTCGTACGGCACGCGAGCATGGTGTCGCGATTCTCTGTCTGCCGGAACTCTGCATTTCCGGCTACGGTTGTGAGGACGCATTCCAGTCGCCCGGAGTGCAGCGGATGGCGTGGCGTGTGCTCGAGGAGATCGAGCCGCACACGGCAGGAATCGTCGTGACTGTCGGGCTGCCGGTGAGGTTTGAAAGCGGCGTCTACGACGCGGTCGCGGTGCTGGCGGACGGTCGGCTGGTGGGACTCGTCTGCAAGCAACACCTGGCAGGCGAGGGCATTCATTACGAGCCGCGGTGGTTTCGTCCATGGCCAAAGGGCCGACGGTCGCAGTTGGTCGTCGACGGACGGCGGGTGCCGATCGGTGATCTCAGATTTGACTGTGGCGGTATTCGTGTCGGGTTTGAGATCTGCGAGGACGCCTGGGCTGCCGAACGTCCCGGTGCGAGTCTGGCAGCGCGTGGCGTTGACCTGATCCTCAACCCGTCTGCGAGCCATTTTGCCTTTGCCAAGGACGAGATCCGCCGTCGGTTCGTGGTCGAGGGTTCGCGGGCCTACGGGGTCACCTACGTCTATGCCAACCTGCTGGGCAACGAAGCGGGCCGGGCGGTCTATGACGGCGGCGTGATCATCGCCACCGGCGGCCGGATCGCGGCCGCCGGCCGCCGATTCGCGTTCGCTGATCAGGTCATGACGACGGCGGTTGTCGATGTCGACGCCACGCGGCTGGCGCAGTCACGGTTGTCGATGGAGCCGCTGCAGGACCATGACGCTGTTGATGGCGACTGCGTGTCGATTCTGTTCACCCCGCCCACGCTCGCGCCCCACCGGGAGTCGGCCTCGGGAGATTCCCGTGACGCATGGGAGTCGGGCTCCTTCGTCAAGGAGGAGGAATTTGCGCGAGCCGTGGCACTGGGCCTCTTCGACTACCAGCGGAAGAGCCGCTCGCGGGGCTTCGTCGTGTCGGCCAGTGGCGGCGCCGATTCCTCCGCCGTGGCGTGTCTGATCGCTCTGGCCGTGCGGTTGGCTGCTCACGAAATGCCGGTTGAAGCGGTGGCGGCCCGGCTTGGCGTGGCACGACCGTCAGTGGATGGCAGCCCGGGAGGGGCCGTTGCCGGCGATGCTGATGCCAGCATCCGTCGACTGATCCATGCCGTGCTGATCTGCGTCTATCAGTCCACCGCGCACTCCGGTTCCGTAACCCGCGACGCCGCCCGTGGTCTCGCCGAAAGTCTTGGCGCTGAATTTCATGAGTTCGACGTGGAACGTCTTGTGCGTGAGTACCGGTCAATGGTCGCAGAGGCCGTGGGCCGTCCGCTCGACTGGCAGACCGACGACGTCGCCCTCCAGAACATTCAGGCACGGGCGCGGGCTCCAGGGGTGTGGATGCTGGCAAACATCCGTGGGGCGTTGCTTGTCTCCACGAGCAACCGCTCCGAGGCGGCGGTCGGCTATGCGACGATGGACGGCGATACCTCCGGTGGCATCGCCCCAATCGCCGGCATCGACAAGGCCTACCTGCGGCGGTGGCTCGACTGGCTGCAGCGATCAGGGCCGGACGGCATCGGATCGTTCCCCGCGCTGGCCGCCGTGAACGTGCAGGCACCGACGGCGGAACTGCGTCCACCAGCCGACCACCAGACCGACGAAGCCGACCTCATGCCCTATGAGGTGCTCGACGCCGCCGAACGGTGCGCCATCCGTGACAAGCAGACGCCGCTCGAGACATGGCAGCGGCTGCAGGCGACCTTTCCAACGCACTCGGCCCGACAGTTGGCCGTCTGGACCGAGCGGTTCTTCGTGCTCTGGAGCCGCAACCAGTGGAAGCGGGAACGCTACGCGCCGTCGTTTCATCTCGACGACGAAAACCTCGATCCCAAGACCTGGTGCCGCTTTCCGATCCTCTCCGGAGGCTTCGCCAGAGAGTTGGCCGAACTGCGGGCCGCGGTCGAGCGGTGACTCTTCGTGCCGGGACGCTACACCGTGTTGTGGCGAAGGGCCGCGTCAGGCCCGCACCACAGCCTCCAGCGGTTCGCCGCGGTCGAAATGGATGAGGTTGCGAACGGTCTGGGACGCGATGGCATCGAGGGCATTCTGAGTGAAAAATGCCTGATGCGCCGTGATGACCACGTTCGGAAAGGTCAGCAGCCGTGAGAAGACATCGTCATGGATGATGGTGCTGCTGCGGTCGTCGAAGAAGAGGTCAGCCTCCTCCTCGTAGACATCGAGCCCAAGGTGGCCGAGTTGGCCCGTCTTGAGCGCCTCGATCACGGCAGGCGTGTCGATGAGCCCTCCGCGGCTCGTGTTGATCAGCATGGCACCCCGCTTCATCCGCGCCAGTGCAGCGGCGTCGATCATGTGTCTCGTCTGGGGCTTGAGCGGGCAGTGCAGTGTGACGATGTCGGAGACGGCAAGCAGTTCATCGACCGGCATGAACGTCACGCCGCGGGCAGCCAGATCGGGCTCGGGCGTCGGATCGTACGCCAGCACCCGGCAGCCGAAGCCGAGCAGGATCTCGGCCACGCGGCGCCCGATCCGTCCCGTGCCGACCACGCCGACGGTTCGCCCGAAGAGGTCGAAGCCGAGCAGCCCCTCCAATGAAAAATTCCCGTCACGGACCCGGTTGTATGCCTTGTGGAGGCGGCGGTCGAGCGTGAGCACCAGTCCGATCGTGTGCTCCGCGACGGCATGGGGTGAATACTCCGGAACACGGACCACCGGCAGCGCAAGCCGGGCGGCCGCGGCCAGATCGACTTGATTGAAGCCGGCGCAGCGGAGCGTGACGAGTTTCACGCCCTGCTCAGCGAGGACGGCAAGCGTGGCGGCATCGAGCTGGTCGTTCACGAAACAATTGATCGCGATGGCCCCCTCAGCGAGCCGTGCCGTATGGCGATCCAGCCGTGGCTCGAACCACGCCCATTCGATCGGCAGCCCTGCCGACGCCGCTGCCAGAGAACTCGTGTCGTAGGGTTTGATCGAAAAGGCGGCGACGCGCATCGGCAGGTTCCGGAAATGGCCTTGGGGAGGATGCAGCAGTGTACGTCGCGATTCCGACAGAGCGCATCTGGAATATGTCGAGCAGACCAAACCGCCGGGGGCGGTGAAAGCCTTCGACTCGGGGGCAGGATAGCCCTACTCGCTCCGGCTTCCCCCGACCCCCGGCTCCCTTCACAAGTGGAAGAAGCCGCTCCAGCGAACGCACATGCGGCGCAGGAGGCATTCAGACGGTCGAAAAGAGTGTCGAAATGCGGCCGGAAACGCTCTCGCCCGACAGGGCGGTCAGTGCTATGTTCCCCACCCTGCCCGAACCACCGCCCGGAGTCTGCGCCGTGAGATTCTCAATGAACAAGCTGACCATGCGGATTCATTTCCTCGCGGTGTCCATGTTCTCCGCTTGGGTGTTGGCGTGCTTGGTGTCGGGCTCCGCAGCAGCGCAATCCCCTGGGCAGCAGCGGCCCGCCGCCGTGCCGCAGCGGGTGGCGGCCGTGCCTGGTCAGCCCGCGGCGCAACAGGCTGGTCAACCAGCCCAGCCGGTTCAGCAGCAGCCGGCACCCCTTTCGCCCGAACAGCAGGCCGCGCTTGACCGACTGCTCGCCGCCTGGGAGGCCCGCAACGCCGCCGTCACGACCTGGTCATGCACCTTCCATAAATGGGAATACAACGCCTGGAGTCCGGCCGACGGTGGCGGTGAGCGGCTGGCCTTCTCCGAGAGCAGCGGCGAAATTAAATATGCCGCTCCCGACAAGGGGCTGTTTCGCGTGAAGGAGTCGACCCAGTGGAATCCCGAGACCCGCCGGTATGAAAAACGGACTGGTGATACGGGAGAGCACTGGGTCTGCAACGGCACAAGCATTTACGAGTTTCGTCACGGCGAACGGCAGCTTCGCGAGACGCGGCTGCCGCCGGAGATGCAGGGAAAGGCAATTAGCGACGGCCCGTTGCCGTTCGTCTTTGGCGCGAAGGCCGACACGCTCAAAAAGCGCTACTTCATGCGGCTCGTCACGCCCCCTGGCGTTACCGATCAGATCTGGCTGGAATCGCTGCCACGCTATCAGGCCGATGCGGCCAACTTCGGCAAGGTGGAACTGATCCTGCAGGCCCGCGATCTCATGCCGTTCGCGATCCAGATCTTCAAGCCGGGTGGACAGGATCGCGACGTCTATCAGTTCGATCCGCGGACCAGCCTGGTCGACAAGGGGCTCGATATGCTCCGCGATTTCTCGAAGCCCGTGACGCCGCTCGGCTACAAGTTCATCCTCGAAGACGTCTCGGCCGGTCCGTAGTCAAGGGAGCGGGCAATCGTGTCGACTCTGCACGTTAGAAAACGTGCAGCCACGTCGAAAATCCGTGGACACACGCCGTGCTTCGGCGGTGAAAGCAGCGGCGATCGGCACGCTGCCGCCACGTTGCTATACTCGGGCTGCCGCTTGTCAGCCGCGTTGTCTCGAGGATGTGATGCCGCACGTCGACCCAGCCCACCCACTGTCCCAATTGCTCGAGCGGGATCACCGTTACAAGCTTGACGCGTATCTCTTTGTGCTCGAGTCGCTTGCCTTCGGACAGGAAAACCTCGGCATGGGAGCCGAGCCTCCAGCCGAAGAACTCGAGTCGTCAGCCGGGCAGCCGGCAGAGACCGCGGGTAGGGCTTCAGGCAGAGGCCGCAGCCGCCCGCGGCGGCGGCAGGCAGAGCGGCATGTCAGTGGTCAGGAACTCTGTGAGGCGGCGCGGCAGTACGCGCTCCAGCAATACGGGTTCATGGCCCCCACGGTGCTGGGAAGTTGGGGCGTGCATCGCACGAACGACTTCGGCGAAATCGTGTTCAGCATGATCGAAATCGGCCAGATGCGAAAAACACGTCGGGACAAGCGGGAGGACTTCAATGACGTCTACGAGTTCCACGACGCGTTTTCCCGCGACCTCGCCTTCGTCGTCCCCGACACGGTCTGAATGGCCTTGGGCATTCGTGTTGGCCGCCATGGTCGAGGTGGCGTGGCTGCTTCTGCTGGCTTGGATGGCAGTGGCCCGCTCGCACTCGTAGCGGATTCGTGAGAATCGCACCCGAGGCACGAGGGGCCGGTGAAGGAAGCGTACTGACATGAACACATCGCTCTCTGCGCCCGCTCCCTGGATCGCGATTTTGCCCCTGGGATTTTATCTTCTTGGGCTCGCCTGGGCGCACCTGAGACGGCGGCCGCTGGCCGTGTCGGGCATCTTCGACGGTGCCATGCTGGCGATGGCGGTTTCGGGCCTTGCAATGGTGGGGCCACTGGCCCTCCTGATGCCCGTGACCGGAGGTTCGCCGTGGAGTTGGCCAGTGCTGGCATTTTTGTTCGCCCTGTGCGTCACCGTCTGCATGCTCGTCTCACGGCCTCGCATGGTGGTCTACAACATCACCGTGGAGCAGTTCAGACCTCTCGTGGCCGAAGTTGTGTCGTCGCTCGATCCAAAGGCACGCTGGGCTGGCGAGAGCGCGGCACTGCCAGAGCGTGGCTTCCAACTGCATATTGAGGGCAACGGAAGCTTGAGGACCGTGAGCGTCGTGAATGTCGGCGAGAGGTCGTCGCCAGAGGGCTGGGGCGAGTTCACCCGCCGCCTCCGCCGAGCCGTGCGAGGGCTGCCGGTGCGACGCAGCCCATGGGGCGGACTGTTTGCCGGTCTCGGCTGTGGGCTGATTGCCGTGGCGATCTGGCTGTCGATTGCTCCGTCGTGGTGGCCTCTTTCGACAACGCAGCCCCAGGCGACATTCCCCAGCTCGCTGCCCACATCCCCGACGGCTGCCCCGCCACCGGCTTCAGGAGACACCGATGCCTCTTCACATCGACCTGTCGGCACATGACATCAGCGTTCCCGTCGTGGTCCGCAACGCTCCGCCGCCCCGCCTGTACGAGGACGCAGTCACGCGCGAGGGAGCGGTCATCACGACCAGCGGCGCGATCGCGATACTCTCTGGCGTCAAGACGGGCCGGAGTCCGAAGGACAAGCACCTTGTGCGCAGCGTGGATTCGGAGGCGGACGTTTGGTGGGGACCGGTCAATCACCCCATCGATGACCACACATTCCTGCTCAACCGCCAGCGGGCCGTCGACTATCTCAACACACGGGATCAGGTCTACGTGTGCGACGGCTACGCCGGCTGGGATCCCGCCTGCCGGTTGAAGGTGCGCGTGATCTGCAGCCGCGCCTACCACGCCCTCTACATGCACACCATGCTGATCCGGCCCACGCTCGACGAACTCGACCGGTTCGGCACGCCCGACTACGTGATCTACAACGCCGGGCAGTTTCCGGCGAACCCGCTCACGGCCCAGATGACGAGTCGCACGAGCATCGATCTCTCGCTGGAGCGCCGCGAACAGGTCATCCTGGGAACGGAATACGCGGGCGAGATGAAGAAGGGGGTGTTCACGATCATGCACTGGATGCTCCCCGGGCGAGGCGTGCTCTCCATGCACTGCTCCGCCAACGAGGGGCATGCGTCGCGGGATGGCGGCGACGTTTCGCTCTTCTTCGGGCTCTCGGGCACGGGCAAGACGACGCTCTCGGCCGACCCTGCGCGGCGGCTGATCGGGGACGACGAACATGGGTGGGGCGATGCCGGTGTCTTCAATATTGAAGGGGGCTGCTACGCGAAGTGCATCGGACTCTCCGCGGCGAAGGAACCGGAGATCTACGATGCGATCCGTTTCGGAACGGTGCTTGAGAATGTCGTCTACGATCCGTCGTCACGGACCGTTGATTACGCATCGAGTGCCATCACGGAAAACACCCGGGCGGCCTACCCGATCGAGTACATCGCCAACGCGAAGGTGCCCTGCGTGGCGGGGCATCCGCGGAACGTCATCTTCCTCACTTGTGATGCCACCGGCGTGCTGCCGCCGGTGAGCCGACTCTCGCGGGAGCAGGCGATGTATCACTTCCTCTCCGGTTATACCGCCCGCGTGGCCGGCACAGAGGTGGGCGTCGTGGAGCCGCAGGCGACGTTCTCCGCCTGCTTCAGTGCAGCGTTTCTGGTCCGGCATCCGGCGGTCTACGCTCGGCTGCTGGCAGAGAAACTCGCACGGCATGGCGCCCAGGCCTGGCTGGTGAACACTGGCTGGACCGGCGGTGCGTATGGCCAGGGCCAGCGCATTGACCTCGCGGTGACGCGGCGGATCATCGACGGCATCCACGCCGGAGCACTGACGGAGGCACCAGTGGCCCGTGATCCGGTCTTCGGCCTCGATGCGGTGACGCGGGTGCCCGGAGTCGACGACGTCGTGCTGAAGCCATGGCTGGCCTGGGGCAACGAATCGGCGTGGACGGCCGCTGCCCGCGGGCTGGCGGCGAAATTCCGCGAGAATTTCGCGACCTATGCCGAGCAGGCCGGCCCCGATGTGCTGGCTGCCGGGCCCGTGTGATGCCGCCTCCGCTGGAACCTGCTCTAATCCGAACACCCGTCGTTGAGACGACGCCTGTCCTTACGCCACTGGAGACTCATCCGATGCTGACGAAGACGCTCGTGACGCTGATCGTGTCCCTCGCTGTGGGAGCGCTGCTCTCGACCAGAGTTCATGCCGATCAGGCTTCTCCTCTGACGGGTACGGTGAAGAAGATCGACGGAAAGGACGTCGACCTCTCGGCCTATAAGGGAAAGGTCGTGCTGATCGTCAACGTCGCCAGCCGCTGTGGCTACACAGGCCAGTATGCCGGGCTGCAGAAGCTCTACGACACCTACAAAGACAAGGGGCTCGTCGTGCTCGGCTTCCCAGCCAATGAATTCGGCGCCCAGGAGCCGGGCACCGACACCGAGATCGCCACGTTCTGCTCGTCGAAGTATGGCGTGACGTTCGACATGTTCTCAAAGATCGTGGTCAAGGGACCGGGCATCTCGCCGCTCTACAAGACGCTCACGGAGTCTGCCGATCCCAAGGGAGACGTTGGCTGGAACTTCGAGAAGTTCCTGATTGGTCGCGACGGCAAGATCGTTGGCCGCTACAAGTCGGGCGTCGCCCCCGACGACGCCAAGCTCAAGGGAGTGATCGAGGCCGAACTGGCAAAGGCGGGGTGAATCCCACGCGGCGGTACGGTAGCGCGAGATCGCGCCGCT
>Ga0304730_1002487_pt1 | contig 13136 bp, 9 predicted proteins | sample M_130628_MF_Meta_FD_190474 | JGI IMG/M metagenome (GOLD analysis project Ga0304730, IMG submission 190474) | Freshwater microbial communities from Lake Montjoie, Canada to study carbon cycling - M_130628_MF_MetaG (v2) (version 2) | ecosystem: Environmental > Aquatic > Freshwater > Lake | place...
TCCTTATATTAATGTCGATCCAGGTACTTTAAATCCTTATGAGCACGGAGAATGCTATGTCACTGAAGATGGTGCCGAAACCGATCTTGATCTTGGCCACTATGAGCGTTTTTTAAATACCCCTACCTCTCAAGCGAACAATGTTACAACTGGTCGTATTTATCAGACTGTGATCAATAAAGAAAGAGCAGGTGAATTTCTTGGTAAAACAGTGCAGGTGGTACCACATATCACGGATGAGATTAAGCATCGAATGCTGTTATTGGGTCAAGATGGAAAATATGATGTAGTCATTACAGAAATTGGTGGCACAGTGGGTGATATTGAAAGTTTGCCTTTTGTGGAAACTGTGAGACAGATTCAATGGGAATTACCAGAGGAAGATGTGATGGTAGTGCATTTAACTCTAGTGCCTTATTTAAAAGCAGCTAAAGAATTAAAAACAAAACCAACACAACATAGTGTGCGTATGTTGAGTGAGGCAGGGGTTCGTCCAGATGTAATTGTATGTAGAGCAGAAGAGCCTTTAAATGATGATATCAAAAGAAAAATTGCATTGTTTTGTAATGTTAAAGCTGGAAGAGTGATAGAAGCAGCAGATGCATCTACTATTTATGAAGTGCCATTGAAAATGTTGGAGGAAAAATTAGATTTAATTGTGCTTGAGAAATTAAAGATTACCAATTACAAAGAACCAGATTTAACGAAGTGGAATATATTTTTAGATAAATTAAAAAACCCTAAATCGACTGTCAAAATTGGCTTAATTGGAAAGTATATTGAACTTCAGGATGCTTATAAATCTATTTTAGAAAGTTTTATTCATGCAGGTGCTATGAATGAGGTGAAAGTGAATGTAGTGAATGTGCATAGCGAAGACATTACCCAAGAAAATGTGAAGGCATTAGTGGGTAGTTTAGACGGATTATTAGTAGCCCCTGGATTTGGAAATAGAGGGATTGAAGGAAAAATTATTGCTGTTCAATACGCAAGAGAAAACAATTTGCCGTTTTTTGGTATTTGTTTAGGTATGCAAATGGCGGTGATTGAATTTGCACGAAATGTGATTGGATTAACAGATGCACATTCTACAGAGATGGATCCTAATACTACAGATGCTGTAATTGATATGATGGAGGAACAAAAAGCCATTACAATGATGGGCGGTACAATGCGTTTAGGATCTTATCCTTGCACCATCACAGAAAATACATTGGCCCACACTATATATGGTGCAACTTTGATTAACGAACGTCATCGTCACCGTTATGAGTTTAACAATGCTTATTTAAATGCATTCCAAGAAAAAGGAATGGTTACGAGTGGTGTGAATCCTGAAACTGGGTTGGTAGAAATTATAGAATTACCCAATCACCCATTCTTTATTGGCGTTCAATACCATCCAGAATTAAAAAGTACAGTGGAAGCACCAGCACCTTTATTTGTGCATTTTATTGCTGCTGCAAAAGCCTACGCAAAAAAGTAAATTTCCACTTTGCTATACCGCTAACATTTGTTAGTTTTGTGCTATGCAAAAAATAAGAATTTTAACTTCGACTAGTTTGTTTGATGGCCATGATGCTTCTATCAATATCATGCGTCGCGTGTTGCAAGAACAAGGTGCAGAAGTCATCCATATGGGACATAATCGATCTGCACAAGAAATTGTTGAAGCAGCGATCGAAGAAGATGTACAATTGATTGCCATTACATCTTATCAAGGAGGTCATATTGAATTTTTTTCCTACCTCAGAAAATTATTAGACGATGCAGGCTACCAACATATTAAAATTGTTGGTGGGGGTGGTGGTACCATTTTACCTTCCGAAGCTGCTATCATCCACGCTAAAGGAATCTCAAAAATATATTTACCTAAGGATGGTCTTGCCATGGGGATAGAAGGCATGATTCGTGAAGTGATTGCATTTGCTAATTTTCCATTAAAATCCAATCAAACCACAAAATATCCAAAACTTCCTTTTGATAAAAAAACTGATCCAAGAAAATTAGCAAGGGATATTACACTTTTACAAAATGGTACCCTAAAAATTAAGAAAGATAAAAAAGTAGTTCAAAAAAATATTCCTGTCATTGGATTAACTGGAACAGGTGGTGCAGGAAAGTCTACCGTATGTGACCGTTTGGTGCATTATTTTATCCAAACCAATCCTGATTTAAGTATCGCCGTGGTGTCAGTAGATCCAACTAAGAAAAAAACAGGTGGTGCTTTATTAGGAGATAGAATTAGAATGAATGCCATCCATCATCCCAATGTATTTATGCGTTCGCTGGCAACAAGGTCGGATCATCAATCCATCTCTGGATCTTTAGACCAAGTGATTTATTTATGCAAAGCAGCTGGCTATGATGCCATCATTATTGAAACTGCAGGAGTTGGTCAAAATGACGCGTCCATTGTTGATTATGTAACGCTACCTTTGTATATTATGACACCAGAATTTGGTGCAGCTAGTCAGTTAGAGAAAATTAATATGATTGACTTTGCACAAATTATTGGTATCAATAAATTTGATAGAGCAGGCGGATTGGATGCGATAAGAGATGTCAAAAAACAATATGCTAGGTCGCGTCATTTATTCAATGCAGATCATTCGACATTGCCCGTGTATGGCACCATTGCTTCAAAGTTCAATGACCCAGGCATGCAGCATCTATTCAATCATATGATTGAGTTAGTGAATCAGCAGCATCAATTAAAATGGAAGACCATTGCTAAGCCATTGGTGTACAATGCGAGTCAGGTGGCCACACCAACTATTCCACTCAATCGTTTTAATTATTTAAATGAAATTGTTGAAACCATACAAAAAAATAAAGTTTGGATAGCAGAACAAAAGCAACTGGCTTCTCAGTGGTATAGTTATGACCAAGTGATGCAAAATCCTAAGCTAAAAAAATTACCAGTTTTAAAAGAAGAAGCAGATAAAGTAGTTGGGGCAATCCATCCAGAAGTAAAAAAGTCTATTCAAACTTGGGAAGCAACAAAAAGGACCTACCAACAAGATGCATTGGTCTATGAAATCAGAGGCAAGAAAATTCATCAACCTTTAAGTTTTAAAACAGAATCAGGGTTGTCACTTCAGAAAGTGTATCTACCTAATTTTAAAGATTGGGGCGATATTGCAGAGTGGCAATTAAAAGAAAATATACCAGGGCATTATCCCTACACGGCTGGTGTGTTTGATTTAAAACGAACAGGTGAGGATCCAACAAGAATGTTTGCAGGTGAGGGCGGTCCAGAAAAAACCAATCAACGCTTTCATTTTTTAGCCAATGGACAACCTGCAACAAGATTGTCTACTGCATTTGATAGTGTGACTTTATATGGGCAAGATCCTTCTAATAGAATGGATGTATTTGGAAAAATTGGCAATGCGGGTGTGAATATTGCTTCGGTGGATGATATCAAGAAATTGTATTCAGGGATTAATCTAAATGACCCAACCAGTTCTGTGAGTATGACCATCAATGGTCCTGCGGCCATCCTACTAGCGATGTTTTTTAATGCAGCGATTGATCAAGCTTGTGAGCAATATATTACTGAACAAAAAATGTGGCCAGCTGTCAATAAAAAATTAAATCAAATTTTTAAAAATACAGCTAGGCCAGTATACCATGATTTTGAAGGATTGAAAAAACAATCCATCCAGCACAATGGCTTGGGCTTAAAATTATTAGGCGTAAGCGGTGATCAAGTACTAGATCCAAAAGTCTATGCCAATATTAAAAAACAAGTGTTACAAAATGTACGTGGAACACTGCAGGCGGACATCTTAAAAGAAGATCAAGCACAAAACACTTGTATCTTCTCTATTGATTTTGCATTAAAATTAATGGGCGATGTGCAAGCTTATTTTGTAGATCAAAAAGTAAAAAACTTTTATAGCATCTCGATCTCAGGATACCATATTGCAGAAGCTGGGGCCAATCCAATCACACAGTTGGCATTTACACTGGCAAATGGGTTTACTTATATTGAGTATTTCTTAAATAGAGGTTTAGCCATAGATGATTTTATTCCAAATTTCAGTTTCTTTTTTAGCAATGGCATGGATCCAGAATATGCAGTGATTGGAAGAGTGGCAAGAAGAATTTGGGCACAATCTATGAAGCTTAAATACAAGGCCAATCCAAGGTCTCAAAAATTAAAATACCATATCCAAACAAGTGGCAGAAGTCTACACGCGCAAGAGATTGATTTTAATGATATCAGAACTACCTTGCAGGCATTGTATGCAATTTATGATCAGTGCAACAGCTTACACACCAATGCCTATGACGAAGCCATCACCACGCCAACAAAGGAGAGTGTAAGAAGGGCTCTTGCCATTCAGTTAATCATTAATAAGGAATTAGGCACTGCGAAAGTGGAAAATGCGCAACAAGGCAGCTTCTTGATGAACGAATTAACAGACTTGGTGGAAGAAGCAGTGTTGCAAGAATTAGAAAGAATCAATGCAAGAGGTGGGGTGCTAGGCGCCATGGAAAGAATGTATCAGCGTTCAAAGATTCAAGAAGAGAGTATGTTGTATGAAACCAGAAAACATCACGGGGAAATTCCAATCATTGGTGTAAATACTTTTATTGATGAAGCAGATCAAAATAGCAATGATCGTCGTCCCGTATTTAGATCCTCCGCTTCGGAAAAGAAATTGCAAATTTCTAATTTGAGTCAATTTAAAAATAGAAATAAAGGCCAAGCCGCAGCTTATCTAAACTTGCTGCATCAAGCTGCTGTTCAAAATGAAAATGTTTTTGACCTATTGATGGAAGCGGTGAAGTATTGTAGTTTAGGGGACATTACGAACCTGCTTTACCATACTGGGGGTAAATACAGTAGGAATTTGTAATTAAAAACATACCTTTGCCGCATCTATTTAGATTAATTTAAAAGCATGAAAACGGACAAAAATACGGTCATTGGGTTTGTATTATTAGCAGGTTTATTCTTTGTTTACTTTTGGTATACCAGTAAGCAGCAAAACGAAATTGCAGCCTATAAGCAAAAATTCGATGATTCGGTTGCCATGGTGAAAGCCAATGCCGAAAAAGCAGCAGCATTGAATACGGTTCAAATCATTGATTCCACTAAAAAAGATGCAACTGGTAACGAAGTTGTTGCGGATACTTTGAAAGAGGAGATTGCTATTTTAGAGAACGATTTAATTAAAGTAGCATTCACTAATAAAGGAGGTCAGGTTGCAAGTGTTACTTTGAAGAAATACAAAAATTCAAAAAAGGAATTGGTCCAATTGGGAGATAGTAGCTCCTTGTCTTACGCTGTGAATGCAGGTAATAATCAAACAGTACAAATTAACCAAGTTATATTTCCTGTATCTAATGTATCCACCGATCCGAATGGGGATCAAAAAATGGAATATGCTTGGACTGCTCCTAATGGTAAAACAATTAAGCACCAATTTATTTTAGCTAAAGGAAAATACAATGTGGATTGGAATATTGTATTGGATGGTGCGGATCAATTGTTGACAAATAATCAATTAAATGTTTTGTGGGATGTACATTCTTATGGACAAGAAAAGACAACTACTTATGAGCGTCAAATGTCTAATATTTGTTTTTCGGAAGGAAATAAGTTTGATTATATTTCAAGTAAAACCAATAAGGTTTTTGAAAAACCTATTCAATGGGTAGGTTTGGTACAACAATTTTTTGCGACGACAGTGATTTATAAGGATGGATTTAATTCAGGTAAAATTGACTGGCAGCGTAAGACAGATAGCAGCAATGGACTTGCAACTTTACAAGCACAGTTTCAAACAAAATTAAATGGGGCCAATGCTTCTATACCACTCTCACTTTATTATGGTCCAAATGACTTCCAAATCTTAAAATCACAGGCGCCAGAGATGGAGCAAATTGTGAATTTAGGAAGAGACTTATATTCATTTGTTCGCCCTATCAATAAATTCATCATTATGCCAGTGTTTGATTTTTTCGCTGGCTTTGTTCAAAATTATGGATGGGTTGTATTTTTATTAACCATCTTTATTCGTTTAGTGACTTCGCCTTTGACGTATACAAGTTTCTTGAGTACAGCCAAGATGAAAGTATTGAAGCCTGAATTAGATGAGATTAAGAAAAAGACAGGGGATGATCAACAAGCTTTCGCAATGGAGCAAATGAAGTTGTTTAGAGAAGCGGGTGTAAATCCTTTAGGTGGGTGTATTCCTGCTTTATTGCAAATTCCTATCTTCTTTGCACTTTACAGTTTCTTTAATTCCAATATCGCTTTAAGGGGACAGTCCTTTTTATGGAGCCAAGACTTATCTAGTTATGATTCTATTTACACCCTTCCTTTTAGTATTCCCTTGGGTTTTGGAAGCCATATCAGTTTGTTTACTTTGACTGCAGTATTGACCACGTTTATCTCTTCTATCTATAATATGTCGATGACGCCTACGCAAGATAATCCTGCATTAAAGTACATGCCATACATCTTCCCTTTCATGCTATTGTTTATCTTCAATAGTTTGCCTTCTGCATTAACTTGGTATTATACCGTTTCTAATATTGTGACTTTATTATTACAATTGGTCATTCAAAAAGTCATCATAGATCATGATAAAATTTTGGCTACCATACAAGTTAAAAGAAAGACACCAAAGAAAAAAAGTAACTGGCAGGAGAAATATGAACAAATGATGGAGTCGCAAAAAAAAGTACAAGCCTTAAAAGACAAGACTAAAAAATAATATCTGCTAAAGAGGCCTAATGCAACATTAGGTCTCTTTTATTTTAAAGCATACTTAATATGCTACGATTATCCCCTTTCATTTTTTGCTGTCTTAGTTGTATCGTCTTTCAATTACAGGTCCAAACTAAAGTTGTAGGTGAATGTGCCATCACCTATGACATTCATCAAATATCAAATATGCTTCCATCAATCCTGTTATTTTATCCACGGTGACAGTGTATGAACATGCATTTAAACAAATACTAGGCTTGGGATTGAATTATCAATTGACGACAAAAGAAGGGAATAAAATTAACTACCAACAAATTAATTAGGGATGTTGTGGACTTGGTGTCTTAAATCTAGGTAAAATCACTTTGTGACGATAAGGGATTACGTAGGTGATATTTCCTTTATTGTATTTAAGATAATTTGTTTGTCCTAAGCCAGTATTCAAATTACTTGAAACTGAAAGGCCTTTATAAAGTAGGCTGGATTTTAAATCACGAAATGTGCTTGCTTTATGACTTAAACTACTCAAGTTTTTTAAACTGTATTTCTCGGTGACTTTTTTTGACTCAGTCGTTACAGTCACAATTGTAGATGCATGTACAGAAGAGGATACGACTGTAATGAATACTAAAGAGGTTAATATGTTTTGTAGGATACGCAAGATTATTACGAAGATAAAACATTATGCCATTCCAGCATAAATATTTTTTTAACGATAAATTGGGTCGACTGTGAACAATAAATTGGTTCAAATTAAGCCCGAACACGTACATTTAGTAAAGCAATGGAATGCTAATAATTAGACCTATTTCATTGATTTTCAGTGTTTTATTAAACATATGTAAATAGTTGCCATGTTCAATCATCAGTTTGAAGACGAAAATGGAGATATTCAAGACCTGCTTTTACGTTACCAGAACCTAAAAACGGGCAAAGCACCATCTTATATAGAAGAGGATGATTTTGAGAAGATCATAGCCCACTTAGATGAAAAAGATGCGATTGTTGAAGCGATTGAAGCTGCAGATATTGCATTATCCCAATTTCCATCTTCCGCACTGCTGATGATTAAAAAAGCAGATTTATTATTGGCTACCAGAAAATATACCGAAGCATTAGTCTTATTGAATACAGCCGCTTTGTATGATCATCAAGACATGAATTTGTTCATTCTTAAAACGGATGCTTATTTGGCTTTGGATCAACCCGAAGAAGCAATTGTTTTATTACAAGAGGCATTGCATTTGTTTGAAGGTGCTGAAAGAACAGAATTACTTTTTGAATTAGCAGATGTCTTTGATGACCACGAAGCCTTTGATAAAGTATTTGATTGCTTACAATTGATTTTAGAAGAAGAACCAACCAATGAAGAGGCACTCTATAAAATTTGTTTTTGGACAGATTTCACAGGGCGAAATGAAGAAAGTATTGTAATGCATCAAAAAATGATTGACGAGCAGCCCTACAATGCGCTCGCATGGTTCAATCTTGCTGCAGCATACCAAGGTATAAAACTATATGAGAAAGCAATAGATGCGTATCAGTTTGCAATCGTGATTGATGAAAAATTTGATTATGCTTATCGCAATATGGGAGATGCGTATCTAAGAACTAGAAAATACAAAGAAGCCATTGAAGCATTAGAGAAAGTCCTAGAACTATCAAGGCCTGAAGATGTGATATATGAAGCCATTGGACATTGTTATCATCGATTAAAAAACTTTGCGCAAGCGAGGTTCCATTATAAAAAAGCAGTGCACTTAAATCCAGAAGATAGCAGGCTCTATCAAAAAATTGCTTCTACTTATATGTTAGAATCAAAATGGCAAATGGCGATTAAACAAATCGAACATGCCATTAGAATTAATAAACATATCAATGAGTATTACATTATGATGGGGGAGTGTTATATGTACTTAGACCAATACAAAGAAGCAGCAACTTATTTTGGCATCGTGGTAAAACATAAGCCAAAGCAAATTGCGGGATGGGAAAGTTTTATCAAATGTTTAATTGCCAATCACCAATACGATGCTGCGCTAGAACAAACAGAACTGGCTTATATGTCCACACAGGGTAAAGTTATTTTTGTCTACTACAGAAGTGCCATTTTATTTATGATGAAAAAGCGAAAGGAAGGATTGCTGCAACTAGAGATGGCTTTGTCTAAATCGGGTAAATGGTTAAATAAGCTCATTAAATTTTATCCTGAACTGATTCAAGATCCTAAAGTGGTGGAATTAATCAGTCAATACAAGAAGCTTAGATAAACTGAATATTTTAAATTATCTTTGCAAAAATAGCAATATGATGAATTTTAGTTTAACACAAATACCAGAAAGAACAAAACAGCCTAGACAAAACGGATTAACAATGGTCATGGATAAAGGCCTTAGTTTTAGAGATGCGGAGAATTTTATCAGTGTTGCCGGACCTCATACAGATATTGTTAAATTAGGTTTTGGTACTTCTTTTGTGACACCGAATTTGAGAGCAAAAATTGAGTTATACCAACAGCATCATATTCCAGTTTATTTTGGAGGTACTTTGTTCGAAGCATTTGTTATTAGAAATCAGTTCGATGATTTCATAGCAATGTGTAAAGACTATAAGATTGATGTAATTGAAGTAAGTGATGGTTCAATTGAAATTCCACATACAGAGAAATGTGGTTACATTGAAAAAATAGCAAAATTTGCAAAAGTATTTAGTGAAGTAGGAAGCAAAGACGCCGCACATATTATCCCTCCTTATAAATGGATTGAATTAATGAGTGCGGAGTTAAGTGCTGGCGCTTCATATGTCATTGCAGAAGCTAGAGAAGCAGGAAACGTAGGTATCTATAGAGGTTCAGGAGAAGTGAGGGAAGGACTTGTACAGGAGATCCTAACTAAGATCCCTGCTGAAAAAATTCTTTGGGAAGCACCACAAAAAGCGCAACAATTATATTTTCTTGAATTAATTGGTTGCAATGTGAACCTTGGGAATATTGCTCCATCTGAAGTGATTCCATTAGAAGCAATGCGTATTGGCCTTCGTGGAGATACTTTTGATTTATATTTAAATAAATAAATGTGCGCCAGTTTGGATTAATCGGATTTCCATTATCACATTCTTTTTCAAAAGGGTATTTCGCCAATAAATTCTTGACTGAAAATATATTGGATGCCCAGTATGAAAACTTTCCAATTGAATCCATCGATAGATTCTCAATTTTATGGGAGAACAATCCATCTTTACAAGGATTGAATGTCACCATCCCGTATAAAAAATTAGTGATTCCTTTTTTACAACATGCTTCATCGGTGGTTCAATCCATTCAAGCATGTAATTGCATCCAACTGCACGAAGGCGCTTTATATGGCTACAACACAGATGTCATTGGCTTTGAACAATCTTTACTGCCCTACTTACAACCCCATCATCAAAAAGCACTCATATTTGGAACTGGAGGCGCTGCTGCTGCAGTAGAATGGGTACTTAAAAAATTAGGCATTGCCTATCAATTGGTTTCCAGAACAGCATCTGATGGCTGTATTACTTACGCAGCCTTAAGTCCCAAAATCATAGCAGAACATACATTGCTCATTCAAACGAGTCCTGTTGGTACATTTCCGAATGTGGATGAGGCGCCCAATTTGCCTTATGAAGCAATCACCTCAAAGCATCATCTGTATGATTTGGTGTATAATCCAGCCGAAACTAAATTTTTAGCATTGGGTGCAGCACAAGGTGCGACCATACAGAATGGATTAGAAATGTTACACTTGCAAGCCAATGCGAGTTGGGAGATATGGAATAGAGAGACGCCATTCATTCAATAATATTATAAAGTACCTAAGAATTCAAACAATTGCGTCACGGCTTTTTGTCTATGACTGAATTGATTTTTTTCATCCATCGTCATATTGGCAAAGCTTTTAGAAGCACCATCGGGTACAAAGATTGGGTCATAACCAAATCCATTTTCACCCTGCATATTGCTTAGTATTTGCCCTTTACAAATACCTTCAAAATAATAGGTTTGATTTTTCCAGATCAAACAAATGACTGTCCTAAATTGTGCAGCTCTATTTTCAATGCCAGTCATTTTACTTAAAACAAGGTCGATATTGGCTTGCGCATTGCTATTTTCACCTGCATATCTTGCACTTTTAACGCCAGGGGCGCCGCCTAAAGCAGGAATTTCTAATCCAGTGTCTTCACTAAAACAGTCTTGATTGGTCAAATTAAAAATGGTCATTGCCTTCTCTAGGGCATTGGCTTCCAATTGGTCATGTGGCTCTGGAATGTCAATCTCAATGCCAGCTTCTTTGAGTGGAATAATCTCAAAATTGTTTCCAACTAAGGATTGAATTTCGGCCACTTTATTTCGGTTATTTGTAGCAAAAATGAGTGTATGCATTTTAATTAAAAATTAGATTTATAATTTAAAAATGATTTTTAATGCGCTCCATAATTTTGTCTTTTCAATTTTAGAAGCTTGATCAATTCCTTGCATTTGTGCTAAATTATTACTGAATAACAATTGGGTTTCCCCAAGTAAAATGGGGGTATATAATTTAGTAGGCAATTTAATTTTTAGGTGCGTAGGATTGATATCAAAAATGAATACAAATTCAGAAGGCACTTGTGTTAATATTTGATGTAAGGAAAAGTGTTTATTTGCTAGATTAATTAAAGCTATATCAGCAATGGTTAATTTACATGCATTTAATATGGACGTTAATAAATCGAAGTCTCTTTCATTTAGATGCACTGCATTGATATCTTGCACTAAAACAAGGATCTTTTTTTGGTGCTCCCCAAGAAATTTGATTGGCGTAATGAGGGGCTCTTCTGTCTCTGTTGTTGCATTTTTTTCCTCTACAGGTTGGGATGCCTGTGCTTTTTTATCCACAATGGCTGGCGCAATACCCAATACTAAACTTTCTTTATACAGGTGCACTAATACGCTATTTGGTAGCTTGTTTTTAACTTCTTTCATAGAATTTGTATACCGAAAATTAGCTGAATTGATTGATTTGAAAAAATAACAATTGTATGTCTTTATTTTTTTGTGTTTCTTTGTGCTTGATTTTGCATTAAAAACGAATAAATATGAGTCTACACAATATCCCATTTATCGAAATGCCAAAGGAGCAATTAAGGCAGTTAGATGCTAAAAATTTCTACTTTGGTAAGAGCTTCACCAACTATATGTTGGAAGCAGATTATATCAATGGCGAATGGACCAATGCAGTCATCAAAAAATTTGAACCATTGCAATTAGATCCATCTTCTGCTGTCTTGCATTATGGTCAATCCATATTTGAAGGTATTAAAGCTTACAAGAGTGCAACAGATCAGGTGGTTATTTTTAGACCTCAAGAAAATTACAAACGCTTTAATATTTCTGCTGAAAGAATGCAGATGCCAACAGTGCCTGAATGGTTATTCATGGATGGCATGAAGCAGTTAATAAAAATTGAACAAGATTGGATTCCAAAACAGGAGGATCATTCTTTATACATTCGACCATTCATGATTGCAACTGATCCATTCATCGGTGTGCGACCATCGGCCTTGTATAAATTCATGATTATTTTAGGTCCTGCTGGTCCATACAATGCAGAAGCAATGAAGATTTTGATTGAAAAAAATTATACTAGAGCAACACCGGGTGGGGTAGGTTTTGCAAAAAATGGGGGTAATTATGGTGCAAGTTTGTACCCAGTTGTTTTAGCACAACAAAAGGGGTATGATCAAGTTTTATGGACAGATGCATTGGAACACAAATATGTAGAAGAAGTGGGGATGATGAATGTGATGTTTGTGATTGATGGAAAAGTGATTACACCAAGCTTAGAAAGAGGTACCGTCTTGAAAGGGGTGACAAGAGACAGTGCAATTATCTTATTAAGGGAAATGGGGTATACTGTAGAGGAGCGTAACCTTTCAATAGAAGAGATTGTTGCTGCACACAAATCGGGTAAGTTAGAAGAGGTATTTGGGGTGGGCACAGCGGCTGTTGTCTCCTTTATTTCCAAATTAGCAGATGGAGATTATATGATGGATTTTGATTTAACTAAGTCAGAGGTTGCGCCAAAGCTTAAAAAGAAGCTGAATGATATCCGAGTAGGGCTAGAGCCAGATGAGCATGGGTGGTTGGTGAAAATATAGTTAAACAACTGTCAATCAGTCGTTTAATCATCAAAAACAAAGACAATCGTACGGCAAAAGGGTCTAATTGCTTTATTTTTTAAAAAATAGCAAATAACATTTTGGTAATTCGTTTACAGACATTACCTTTGCCGTCCGAATTTTTTATAAACCAAAATTGAACTAAACAGCATAATTAATGCCTACTATTCAACAATTAGTGAGAAAAGGCCGTGAGATCATCAGGGCTAAAAGTAAATCAAGA
>Ga0304730_1002489_pt1 | contig 13129 bp, 10 predicted proteins | sample M_130628_MF_Meta_FD_190474 | JGI IMG/M metagenome (GOLD analysis project Ga0304730, IMG submission 190474) | Freshwater microbial communities from Lake Montjoie, Canada to study carbon cycling - M_130628_MF_MetaG (v2) (version 2) | ecosystem: Environmental > Aquatic > Freshwater > Lake | place...
GATTTTATTGGAGAAGATGAAGTATGGTTTATAGCAACTTCGGCTATTTTATTCCGTAATGGTGTAATTACGCATTATCCACAATGGTTTCATGCATCAAAAAGTGGCGATATTCCTCGCTATATTTTGTTGGGAAAAGGTGGAACTAAGTTTAGGTATATCAGCGAAACGATGTCTGTATACCGCAAAAACCGTAATAGCGGCATGAGTTTTACGGATGGCTATAAAGATTTTGATTTCTTACAAAACCGCATCGGAATGTATCGTGGAATTGACAAAGAATTAGATTATAAATTTCACGAAACACTTAATAAAAACATTGCACGATATTACCTGATGATGCTTGATAGTAAGCAGTTTGTTGGAAAATACTTTAAACAGATGCCAACGGCGATTACATATTTAAGATTAGCAAAACCAAGTCGAGAGAAAAGAAACGAGATTATAAGAGAATACATTTTTCCAAAATGGCTAAGTAATCTTTACAGTTTCTTTGCTCTTCTACCTCATCGAATAAAGAAAAGTTTTTAGTGTTGTATTTATTGCCAATTGTTTTTTAACAATTGTGTAACAAAATTCACAACCTGCAACAATGTATAACATTACAAAATATCATGGCACCAAAAGTAAGCGTTTGTGTTCCGACTTATAATCACGAAAAATATATTAGTCAGACCCTCAATGGAGTTTTGATGCAGCAGACAAATTTTGAGATTGAAATCGTAATCGGTGATGACGCTTCAACTGATTACAATCAACAGATTATTCAGGAATATGTTGATAGGTACCCAAATATATTTCAAGCGTTTTTACATAAAGAAAATCAAGGCCCGAAAGAACCAAAGGAGTTTGGTGGTAGAAATAATGTTTTGGGACTTCTGAAATCCTGTAAAGGCGATTACGTAGCACTTTGCGAAGGCGATGATTTTTGGACAGACCCTCTGAAACTACAAAAACAAGTAAATTTCATGGAAAAAAACAAAGATTATGCTATTTGTCACCATAATATGCGAGTAATTTATGAGGATAATTCGCCCGAACATTTTTTCAATGATGAAAACCAAAAAACTGAGTCGAGCATTGTAGATATTTTGGAAGACCGTTGGTTTATTGCTACTGCAGCTACTCTATATCGAAATATTTTCCGTAAACAAGAATTTGTAGAATGGCATAGCCGTGCCGCAGCAGGTGATTGGGCGTTGGTAATTCAGTTGGCCGCAACAGGGAAGATTCATTACATCAATGAAACAATGGGCGTTTATCGTAAGCACCGTGGTGGCCTGAGCAATGTACAATCTTTAACCAATTTGTATTTTATACGAAACCGCCAACAAATGTTTACGGATATTAACGAATGGTTAAATTTCAAGTACAATACCACGATTCAGCAAACACTGATATCCTACCAAAAACAAATTCAAACACTTGAAGCGAAATTTTATTAATTTTACAAAAATTATGGTTTAAAGCAGTATGCCTTTAGATATATGCTCTTAAATTTTTTAACAAATATAACTTGCTTAATGCCTATTGCGTAAAGCTTAAAGCAAATTCAAGGGTTTATGTCTTACAAAATAGCAATAGTTTCACCTCTTTTTAATGATTGGGATTGTCTTTATAAACTCGTTGAAGATGTTCGTAAAGTGCTTTCGCCTACCCAATTTGCTGATTATCGAATTATTGTTGTTAACGATTGTTCGAGTTTAGAAGTTGACGCTACGAAATTGGCTGGACATCCTGTTGAAATTATTCACCTCAACAAAAACCTTGGTCATCAAAAATCAATTGCAATTGGAGTTTCTTATTTAAATAAAAATTCGGAGCAAGATTTGGTTGTTGTCATGGATGTTGACGGCGAAGACAAGCCCGAACATCTGCCGATTTTATTGGAAGAAGCTATCGAAGATAATGCAAATAAGATTGTTTTTGCCCGCCGAACAAAGCGAAAAGAGAGTTTTTTCTTCAAGATTTTTTATAAAATTTACAAATTCATTTTTGTTTTTTTGACAGGAAAAGTCATCAATTTTGGCAATTATTCAGTTATTCCGAAGGGTTTGCTTGACAAAGTTGCCCATATTTCTGACATTTGGAATCACTATCCTGGCGGTGTTATTCGTTCTCGATTGCTTTATAAATCGGTTGGTCTAGAGCGTGGAGAAAGATATACGGGGAAATCAAAAATGAATTATACATCTTTAGTGATTCATGGTCTGAGTGCAGTAGCAGTTTATATCGATACCGTTTCTGTTAGATTGCTTATCGCAGTTTTATTATTTATTTTATCCGCTGTTTTTGGGATTTCTTTAGTTTTTATTTTTGATTACCATATTCCGATTTGGGGCTTACTCTTGTTTTTTGGAATTTTGAGTCAAGCATTTTTAAGTACTTTGATTTTAGTTTTCACGGTTCTTTCATATCGTGTAAACTTCAATTTTCTTCCTGCTGTACATTTTCAAGATTATATCCAAACCGTTGAAAAAATATAATTCCAATTACGAATTTAGAGTATGTATAAAAAAATCATCACCTACTTGTTGATATTTCTACCAATTATTGGCTTTTATGTATTTGTTTTTCATAATGCTTTCAATATCGGTTGGAATGACGATTGGCACGGAATCGAAGGTTTTTTGGCGAGTTGGATGCAGCAAGAAACGTTCTCCGAAAAAATAGCTTTGTTGTTTTCACAAATGTGTGAACACCGAATTTTGTACGTACGCCTTAGCACACTACTTTGCTACAATCTTTTTGGAGAGGTAAATTACAAGATTTTGATGCTCATGGGCGTTTCGTATCTGTTGATTTTACCTTTTGTTTTCTACCGAGTTTTGCGAGAAATCAATTTAAAATTGGCTTATCTTATTCCCATCATTTTTATTGTTTTTAATACACAACCCATAGAAAATATCTTTTGGGCGATTACTTCTCTTCAACCTAATACTGTTATAATTTTTGGTCTTTGGGGATTTTCTCTTTTGTTATTCTACAAGCAAAAATGGGCTTTTTACTTAGCTAATGTCTTGTTTTTTATAGCAATGTTTACGAATGGCAACGGAATGTTTTCATTTGTAGCGGCCATTCCTTTGATTTTGTATGCTCGCACACGAAGCGAGAAAATACAATTTTTGGTTTTTACTGTTTTTTCGTTTTTGCTCTATTTCTCAGATTTTAAACAACCAGGTATTCGTCCTGATGTCAAAATAAATTTCACACTATATCCACATATCATTATCGGAGATATTTTTGCGTTTTTCGGTTCACCGATTGACAGCACTGTTCAGTTTTACAGCACAAATCTTAAATATACAGTTGCCATTGCAGCAGGTGTTTTGATGCTTGGTTGGGTATTATATTTAATTTTAAGCTTTTTATATTTTTGGTATCTGACTACTTATAAAGGATTTACAAAAGAAAAAACGAGTGCTCTTTACCAAACTATCTTGAAATACCCCAAATTCAATCTTTACTTATTGTCTGCTTTCATATTTGTTGGTTTGAGTGGAGCAGCTTTTGCAGCTTCTCGTGCCAGTCAAGGGCTCGAACAAGCATTTGCAAGTCGATACAAAACAGTTTCGTTGATTTTGTTTGTGGTGGTTTATCTAAGTTTCTATAATATTATTAAAGCTAAAAACTGGAAAAAATATTTACAGATTTCTATATTCGCTACCATATTATTTAGTGCGTTTTCGTACTTCGAAAGTTGGGATGATGTTGAAAACCGCAGAAAATTCTTCGGAACAACGATTTTAAACTGGAAAAATAATGGACGGTATTATTATTACGCCTTCAATAATTCCAGAAATCCTGACGACCATGCCCCAATCAGTACTTATCAACGACTGCCGATTCCTCCGTACAACTATGCAGGTTTTGTGCATGGAGTTATGAAGTACGTTAATGACATTTTGTGGATAAGTCGTGTACATTTTAAAAACTACACACCACCTGCCGAAATTGATGATTTGTATCAAGCTTTATATAAAAACCAAATTGTAGCTAACACGGGTGAACAGGTAAACGTCACGGAAGGCTCAAATACTTTCAATATTGAAATAAATAAGGTTTTTGTGCTAGCCAATAAACGATACGACGGTTATTACGCTATTTTTAGCAATAATACGAATCGTTTGGCTTTTCATTTTGAAACACAAGCTAATAAATTTACGACATTTCTTATAACTCAACAATATTACAATAATCATATTAATATGATTATTGCCAAGCCCGATTTGCCAATTGGAAGTTTCAATATGCAAATCGGAAAACTCGAAAATGGCAAATTTAAAGTTTTAAAAGAACAAGTGATAGAAATAAAATAACTTTAGTAGCGAACCGTAACGACGGCGGCCGACGTCACGCAATTAAATAAAAACAAATCAAATAATCCCTCCTAAGGTAAAAGGAGAATGGACTTATGGAAAAACTAACAATCATCGGTGGTGGAATGACGGGCCTTGCAACGGCCTATATTGCAGCCAAACAAGGTGTGAAAGTAACAGTAATTGAAGGAAGCGATAAATTTGGCGGACTTCTAAATACCTTTGAAATAGGTGGAAACCAACTCGAACACTATTATCACCACTTTTTCACGCAAGATGCTGAACTTCGTTGGTTGCTCGAAGATTTGAAAATATCTGATAAAGCATTTTATAAAAAAACCACAATGGGGGTTTTTCGTAATGGGAAAATATACGATTTCAATTCACCGATTGATTTACTGAAATTTAGGCCAGTTGGTTTAGTAGGTAAAATTCGTTTTGGCATGACGAGCCTTTATTTGGGAAAAATGGCAAAATGGCGAGAAAACGAAGGAATTCCGACACTTGACTGGTTTTATCGTTGGGCTGGCCGAGATATTACCGATGCCCTTTGGAAGCCAATGCTCAATATTAAATTTGGGCCGTATGCCAATAAAGTTCCGTTGGCTTGGATGATTGGCCGAATGGCACAACGCCTAAACTCACGAAAGGGTGGTGACGAACGCCTCGGCTACATCAACGGCAGCTGGAAAACCTTGATGGACACGCTGATTTCTCGTTTGGAGCAAATGGGCGTAGAATTAATCAAAAATGAGCCAATAGAAGAGTTTAAGATAATAAACGGGCAGGTAGAAGGCATCATTACAAAAAATATGACAATTGATGGAGGGAAGTTTCTTTTAACAATTCCGTCGCTTTATTTCGATAAAATCAAAAATTGTCCCCTAAATGCCAATGGCGTTGAATATTTTGGGGCAGTTTGTACGATTTTGGAATTGAAAAAATCGTTTAGCCATATTTATTGGATGAATGTTGCTGACGAGGGTTATCCTTTCGGTGGCGTTATCGAACACACGAATTTCATCCCGAAGGAAGAATATAACGGCTCACATATCGTTTATCTTTCTCGTTATTTTGCTATGAGCGAACCTTTGGCAACAATGACGGAAGACGAAATTAAAGCAATTATGATTCCGCCATTGAAGAAAATTAACCCTGAGTTTTCGGAAGATTGGATAAAAAATGTATTTGTTTTTAAAACCAATACTGCCGCAACGGTTTGCGATTTAAACTTCTCAGCAAAAGTAACCAATTGCAAAACTGCTACCGAAAACCTATATTTGGCAAATATGGTGCATATTTATCCCGATGAACGCAGCACCAATAACTCAATTAGAGTTGCTGCCGAAGCTTGTAAGGCAATGGGAATAAATACAGATTTTGTACCTCACGGAGCTTCTCTTTCTGGTCAAATTGGGTTTTGATTTATACCAATTTTATTTTTCAACAATCACCCTTTAGAGGCAGAAACTTCGCCTGCTTGACAGTGAATATTATAAATAAATTCAATCGTAATTTTATCTTCAATATTGATTTCAAAATTATTCGTGCCCTCAACTCCTTAAAATAAATATTCTTTTATTTTAAGGACATTGTTTGTCTTTCCCAATACATAGACCAATGCCATCAACGTCCCCTACGTGCCTACGGGAGACATTGATGGATCGAATTTTAGTTCTGTTGTTTGTCTGTGTGGTCGGTCATATGATATCGCCTAACGTGCAGGTATTTAAGAAGGACTGGAAATAGAATTCCTGAAGTTTCAATCACTTCCAGAAGCCAAATAGCATTCCAAAAGTTCAATTACTTCCGTCAGCCAGTCTTTATTAAATACCATGTTGGCGGTAGTGCCTTTTGGTTCGATGTCTCTATTTTACTTCTTTTCAACTACAAATTTCACACTGTACCCAGTTTCAATTTTGTTTACGGTTATCCAATTCATATTAACTGCTAAACTCTTGCAAAGTCCTTCTTCACAAACTCCAAGATAATAGGTATATGTTTTATTAGTTTTATCTACTACAACAGATTTTTTGATAGTCAATTGACATTTTCCACTTGTAAACTTTCCTAACAATGTCTTACTACTAAAATCTATATTAGTTTGTTGAGTTGAACAATTACCATTATTCTGTAAATTTTTAAATTCAGATTCATTATTTATTATATATTCGTTTTTGGGTAAACCCGAAGCCAAGCAAACCCCTAATGAAACATCCTGAAATGACTCAGTATTATTTGGAATAATTGGGCAATTATTGCAACTCGTTAGAAAAGTTATGATAAGTAATTGGTATATTTTCATGATTTTGAGTTTAAATATTCTTAAATTGATTATTGACAACCTTGTATTCTTGCTTCAAATATTACATTATTTAGCGTCTCAAAGCCAGGTAAAATAGTAATATTATTCCCTGCTCTAAGTTGATAATATGAATTTTGAGCAACAGTTGAGTTTACTAAGTTTATAGTTTGAACTGCACTAATACTTGCAAAACCATTGTCTTGATATTGTATTGCAGGTCTTAATATAGTTGAAGTGATATTTAGATTATTTAAGCAAGGTTCTCGTCCTTCAAGGGTAGTATTGTCATTATTATTGGGGTCTAACCAGTCTTTTAATCTTTTATCAGAACCTCCTGGGTCATCCCTTGGGCTCTAAATTTACCGTATCGGTCAATTCCATCCAAGTTGTAGCATTGAGCAGTCCCGTAAGACAAGTCCCCTATAACTTTGAGGCTATTATTTAAAAGAAGTGGAGAACCTGATGAGCCTTGTGAAGTAGGATGATTATTGATATCCCAAGTTACTCTCCAAAAATAAGGGTTGGTATTTGCATTAAACGTCCCAACTGATACAGCTTTTTTCCCACCTTCTGCATGATGAATTCCTCTTATTTCATTTGGAAGGTCGTTCCTATCATTTCTATCCCAACCCAAGTAGTAAATATTGAATTCTGGTGGTGGGACATTGTCAAGTTCCATTAAAAACATATCAGATAGAGATTTTTTCGATCTGAAATTAGCACCAACCAAGCTATAATTAGGTGGACTTGAGGTAACATTGCAAATGCTGTTTTGAAAATGAAAGTTAAATATTGCTGTTGTTAAATCAGCACTTCCTCCACAATGTTCTGCGGTGTAAGCGAACGGTCTCAAATCACTATTGGGGACATCTTGATTTATCATTGAACCCGAACAAACATAAAAATTGTATTTATTTGACCAATAACATTTGTAATTGATGCAAGCAATAAGGCGATTAAAAATGATGTCTTAAATTTCATTTGAATGGAATTTTATGTGATTAAACAGTTTTAGTGTCTCTCGGCATTACCGCCAAAGTACAAGTATTTATGAAGAAGGGGGAATTTGGAACTCGTCAGCCCGTAACCGTTGCTGGGTTTTGTTCCAAAATTGAGTTAATCACAACTGCTTCATAATATTCCGTCCGCTGGTGAAAATGTTCATTAATGTACTGCTGTTCAATTACTTCCGTTCGCCCCCTTTTTCATAAATACATTGTTAGGGGCTTTCGCTTTTTCATCGTCCGCTATGCCCAGCTATATATTTTATTTGTCTTTAAAATTAAATATCAAAGACAACGTAAAAGTTACGATAAAAGACAAAATATAAGGAACAAAAATTGGCAAGAAAACTAACCACTCTTTGTGTAGTTTAATTAGTTTCTTATAATAATTGTCGTTTGTCGGGCTTAAAATCTGAAAATACCAGAATTATCAAAAAGTAACCGATTATAAATGTTATTAGATACCTTGAAACTTCTTTTAGACCTAATTGTCCGATAAGCCAAAAGGTCAGAGGAAAAATAATCAATAACCCTAACGCTCTAATTATTATAACAGACAATGCAAGTCCTTCATATTCCATAAATAATTAATATAGAACTGATGAAATTAGAATATCAAGATCAATCAAGAAAAGATTATTTATATATATGTATCTCATTCTCAAAAGTCTGCTCTTCTATAAGCTCTATTAAGCTCCATGTAGTTGCTATTAATTTGTAACTCGCCCTGCTCCATAATTATATCTTTCTTGTGGACTCAAAATATTACCTTGAAATCTTAATGATGGTGTAAGTCCTAAACCAAAAACACCTTTTCCTTTTGCCATAGAGTTGAGTAAATTAATTGTCACAGGTGATTGAGCTATATAAATTGGTTGTACCATATTAAATTGTTCATGATGATGGGTTTTTGTGTCTTCGCTATATCTTCCAAACTTCTTAAAATAGCTTCTTTTATTGTCATAGATATAAACTTAAAAAACGACTTACATTCCCTTATTAATCATTTAACCTCCCCTATTTTAATGTCTTCCGAGTATACAGTTATTCCTAAATTATATTCCTTATACAAGGGAAATACTGTCAACCTAAATTCTTTAAGGGAATGATTTTTTAAACTATCTAAATTGTCTGAAACCTGTTCGGAATAATGAAAAAATCTTCTTTTTTTCAAATCATTTTTTCCAACGTGTTTTTCTAAAGATTCATCCGAATACGGTATTATTACGTAATATAAGTTTTTCTTTGGTTTGCTTTCAGTATTTGAATCTTTTTGAGCCTCAGGTATGATAAACATGTATGTAATAACCGAAAATATAATTATTAGCACCACAATAATACCATGAATCCATGTTTTTGATGTATCGGAAAACTCATCAGAACTTGCCATTTCCAATTGAGAAGATGAAATAACAAAAATTATATAAATGATGAAAACTGCAGAAACCCATTTTGAATCAAGATTTAGTAATAGGGCTATTACAATACCTGAAGCCGTATAAATTAAATCCAAGCTAACATGTAAAACCTTGTGTTTATTTTTTCCGAATTCCTTATTATATTCCTTCTTTAATTTAAAAAACCTTACAACAAAAACTAAAGTAAATAGGGCTAAATAGTAAATTATGTTTTCCATTTTTTTTTGCGATTAGATTTAACTTTTTTGACATTGGCTATAATGTGTATAGCTTGTGATCAGATGGGGAATTTGAAACACCTTTGCCCAAACGTCTGCCGATATAAATTACTGATGTTGAGTAACTTACAATTGTTCAATAGGATTCCTTCTGCCGGAACAAAATGGAGCCGCCCATTCGGTACAATAAAGTTACTATTGTAGTTACTTCAGTCAGCCTTTTTTCATAAATACTCCTATATTTTTCAAAATAATTTGTAAGCGTTATCTAATTTGGGCTAATAACTACTTAATAACGTTGTTTATTGGCCTTGTAACTATCCAAAAAGGTTATTTTTCTTACCATTTTGGACTTATTTTGGACAGCCAAGGGTCAATAGCCAAGTTTCACAGTATGGTAATAAGTTTAAAGAACTCTCTTTAGCTGTTCGCAAATTTGTCGATTAATATTATCCTGTTTCTTAAACTCAAACATCCAAATTATCAAACGGTCTTTTTGTTTGATCAAAACCACAATTAAACCTAAGATTTTGTTTATTAGTGTTTCCAAAATTTACATAAAAACAATTTTGAATTTTGTTTCCCAAAATGCGGCTTTGAACTTTGTTATTTTCATAAAATATTAATAATCAAGTATTTAAAAAATACTCCATAAATAGGGGTTTTTAGGTATTGGTTTTAGGTAATCTCATCACGTACAAAAACGTTGAAGATGATGTGATTGCAGGAAAAGCGGTTTTGGTTGAGTAAAACCTCAACAGATATCTATAAAAAAGGCTGTCTCGAATAATTCGAGACAGCCTTTTTGGGTAAAATAGTAATTTGTTTTAACGATTTGTGTAACTAATACGACCTTCCGTTCTAAAACTCCTCCTTCCTTGTGCATAAAAAGTATAAACTTTCTAGCTAAAAGGTAAAAAAGTTACAAAATACAATGCTTTTGTTGGGCTGGTTGCATCAAAAACGTCAAGCATCAGCATAATCTCGCATATTGCTTGCTTTAGTTTTTAGAAATTTCGCAATAGAATCGTCTTTCGTCTGTCTTGTTTTGGTATTGCCCGAAGCAATATCTGCACTATATATTTGTTGAAGTTCAGCATCTAAATGTACGGCACGAAATTTTTTGTAATTTCCTATGTTCTGTGCTTTTGCTATTCTACATTGATTGTTTTTTTCGACAATTGTATCAAATTCTCTGTAGTTAACTAATTGTAATCCAAAAATCATTACTTCGTCAAATTTCAAAGAACCGAAATGACGAACTAACCTTAAAAACGTCCGCTCAATTTTTCAATTTACAGGCACTCCATTAACAATCATATTGTCAAAAATTGCGGTACAATATTGACTATTACCGCTATTATAAGCAACAAAACCTACCAAAAAACTTGTATCTAAATCATTGTCTGTTTGGTTGTCCCAACCAACCAATTCGTTCCAAGTCGAGCCGTCTGAACTTACGTAACACAAAATCGTATAATTAGTTTTTGTCATTTTTAGCCAAGTATTACTCGTTGGCATGGGTGCATAACCTATAAAATCAGCATTTTCTCCTGTGTTTCTTCGTTTTAGTTTGCCAGTATTTGCGTTGCCGTCCAAGATAAATTCATACATTTTGGCGTTTTGGTTGGTGTTGCTTCGAAGCATAATTCCGCCTCTCATGCCGTCAATGGCAGTAATATTGACGATTCGAGCAATAACAGTAACATCTCCAGAAAATGCTTTATTGTAAAACTGAAAATTATCTGCTATGCCACTGACTGTACCTGTGCCATCAATAGTCAAAGTTCCATTATTGATGTTTGTTGTGCCAGAAATACTGCCTACGACCGAACTCATCCAAGGCGTATCAGCGATACAACCTTCTATTTGAGCATTGAAAACTACACCATTTTCGACCTTAAACCCTGCATTAAGCGTAATAGAATTGCCAGCTTTGTAAGTTATTGTAGTGCCATTTGTCATTAATTTGTTGGTGGCTTGAATAGTTGATGCAGTCTTTTTGGTAATTGTGCTTAAATAATCGTTTTGTGGACTTACCAAATTTAACGAAGTATTGCAATCATCAATACCTTCTTGATAAATTTCAATGGTTTCAGTAATTCCTCCTCCCTCTTGTTGTACTGTAATATAGGCAGTTCGAGCGGTAGTTGAAGTATTTGGAATCGTGTTTATAGTCATCGGATAATTACCTTCTCCTCCGCTGACATCTTCGGTTGAGGTCTGAAATGAAACCCAAGAACTATTTTCTGTGGCGGTCCAAGTTAGGTTTGTAGCCGAAAGAGTAAAGGTATTATTGCCACCATTTGGGTTATATGCCAAAAGATTTTTAGAAGGAGCAAGCATAGCAGGAGCATTTTCATAACCTGGAATGATGAAAGGCTGAGTAACATAAAGTTTTAAATTCCAACCATCAGTTGCATTGCCAATATCTTCGCCAGTTGAAACGCCTGCATAACAAGTAATAAATTTGGGTAAACCTGCTTGTGTAGCAGGCACATCAATATAGTTTTGATTCAGATTGCTATTGATAGGGTTATAAATACCGTTTTCATTTTCTACCCAAAAGTATTTTACAACAGAAACACCACTTGGCACTATAGGAGTTAGCCGATATTGTGTATCGCTATTGACTAATTGTACACTTAAATTCAATAAAGGTTTTCCTTCGGTGGGGGTAGCTTGTACGGGATTTTTATCATACCAACGCTCGCCAACAGTTTTGAGGGTTTCGCCAGTAAAATGGATTTTTAGAACTGAGTTACGAGCATTTGCCCCCAAATCATCAGTAAAAACACCTTGATATTTTTTATTGTCAGTATTCCAAACGGCTTGTTGAGCTAAGTTCAGACTACTTGGGCTACTTTCGGGGTGTTCATTGAAAACTTGTCGAGTGCCACCAATATCATACGAATAATAAGAAACCTGCGACGAAAGCCAACTTAAATTTGGATTACCAATGTCAGTACGAGATTGTCCAATTGTATTGCTCATTCTCTCAGTATAATAATCAACATTCGTGTTAATTTGGGCATCTTTTTCGCCTTGATGCCATAAAATTGCTTTTACACCACAAATATGTCCATACATCTGTAAAGCTGAACGAAATTGTTTATAAACCCAATAATCATCTCGTAAACATGGCAGAACAGTGCAACCACCGTAAGGATTGAATATTATATTACCTGAATCATCTTTCCAATATTTATCAGACCATTGCTTTATTTGGCTATCTCTTTGAGCAGAATTAAAAAACATAAGAGGCGTATCTGTTTGATTTTCAATGAGTTTACTTGCCAAAGGCCCCCAACACCACGAGCCAACACCACGTGGGTAAATGTAAGAATAAGCCCCATTTTTTGTTTTTTCTAATTTAGAAAACCCTTTTTGTTCATACCCAATCGTATTGGCATTAATATCTTTTATAATTTTATGGATAGGTAAACCTTCAATTTTGATAGATGCATCTGTATTATCTAAATCTTTTCTATCAATGACAGAGACCCCATGTCTTTCTATGTAATTTTCTGCATTTTGCTTAATTCCTTCATCATTTCTATCAAAGTAGCCAGAGGCATTACTTTGTCCAGCAATTAAATAATTATCTCCTACGCCAAACAAAACTTCTGTTCGAGCTAAGGTAATAGTAAAAAAACTTATTCGTTTGCGAAGCCTTACTTGCAAACAATACCAACCTTTGTTGAGGAGTTCATTGAACAAAAATGTCTTTAGATATTTGCTACTGATTGTGTTATTAAAACTCGTAATAGTTTCATAGGCATTGATTATGTTTACTCCCTCGGAGCCATCTTGGGTATTGAGTTTTACAATTTTATATTCCAAGACACTACTATAAGGTAAGTTC
>Ga0304730_1002491_pt1 | contig 13116 bp, 14 predicted proteins | sample M_130628_MF_Meta_FD_190474 | JGI IMG/M metagenome (GOLD analysis project Ga0304730, IMG submission 190474) | Freshwater microbial communities from Lake Montjoie, Canada to study carbon cycling - M_130628_MF_MetaG (v2) (version 2) | ecosystem: Environmental > Aquatic > Freshwater > Lake | place...
GTAATCGATTAGAGATTGCAAAAAGCTATGGCTGTGAAGTAATTATTGGTGATGCAAGTAATTGGGCAAAAGCAGTTGATGGGCTTGGCGCAGATGGTGTGGTTGATGCTGCCGGTGTTAGCGCATCTCTTAAAAACGCACTTGAGGTAATTCGTCCAGATGGTTGGATATCAAAGGTTGGTTGGGGCCCACAACCATTAGATTTTTCACTAGATCCATTAGTAGCAAAAAATGTTAACTTACAAGGAAGTTTTTCACACAACTGGCCGATGTGGGAGCGAGTACTTAGATTGCTTGAAACCGGAAAGTTAGATTTAAAACCAGTGCTAGGTGGAGTATTTCCGATAAAAGATTGGCAAATCGCATTTGAAAAGATGCAGTCTGGTGAGATTCTAAAATCAGTTATTAAACCGGAGTAATTATGCGTCTAAAAGATAAAGTAATAATCATCACTGGTGCGACCTCTGGCATTGGTAAAGCGATTGCTACTAGGGCAGTTGCTGAAGGCGGAAAAGTTTTAATCCATGGGATTGAAAAAGATGATGGCCAGAAGGTAGTTGAGCAATTAGGTAAAAATGCCGCGTTATGTATTGCAGATCTTGCAGATCCTGCTACCCCGCAAAAGATTGTAGATAGCGCAATTGCAGCCTTTGGCAAGATTGATGCAGTGGTTAATAACGCTGCAATCATTGAGCGAAATAATCTCTCCCAATTAACACCGGAAGCATTTACCAAAACCATTACCGTTAATCTGCAGTCAGCGTTATTTTTAATTCAAGCAGCTTTTCCACACTTAAAAAAGAGTGAGGGATCTGTTTTAAATATTGGCTCAATAAATGCCTATAGTGGTGAATCATCCCTACTTGCATACAGCATTGGTAAAGCCGGATTGCAAACAATGACTAGAAACCTTGCTAACGCCCATGGCGCAGATAAGGTGAGATTTAATTTAATTAATCCTGGCTGGATTCTGACTGATCGTGAGTATGCAGATCAGGTTAAAAAAGGATTGCCGCAAGGTTGGCCAGAAAAACTTGGTAAGGACAACATTCCATTTGGCGTAATGAGTACACCAGAACAATTAGCTGCTGCTTGTATTTATTGGATTGGCGATGAATCTCGTCCCTTTACCGGCTCCGTGGTTGATCTTGAACAATTTTCTATTATTGGCAGAAACCCCGAGAAGTAATGCCAAAGTTAGCTGCATTCCCTAAAGGGTTTATTAAGCAATTAGTTGCAGGTGATATGAGTATTTATGAGTGGATTAAATTAGCTGATGGACTTCGAGTAGATGGACTTGAGTTTTATAACAACTTTGCCGATGTAAAAGATCCGGCAAATTGGCCAAAGATTAGAAGAGCAGTTGAAGACACCGGCATGGTCATTCCAATGATGTGCGCCTCCCCTGACTTCACAATTCCAGATACTGCGCTTCGCAAAAAAGAGGTTGATCATGAAATCAAAGCAATCGAGATGAGTGCAGCTCTTGGTGCTAAGTACTGCCGGGTTTTATCTGGGCAACGTCGAAAAGATATAACGAGGGAAGAAGGTATGGGTTATGTAGTTGAATCAATTAATGCCTGCATCCCTACTGCAAAAGATTTAGGTATCACATTAATTATTGAAAATCACTATAAAGATGATTTTTGGACAGAGCCAGAGTTTGCCCAGATGATGGATGTATTTGTGGATTTAGTTAGCCGAATTGATTCACCTTACTTTGGCGTTAACTTTGATCCATCTAATGCAATTGCAGCTGGTGAAGAGCCGCTTGAATTGCTAGAAAAGGTCAAGCACAAAGTGTTAACTATGCACGCCTCTGATCGCTACCTTGCTAACGGCACAATCGAAGATCTTCGCAAAGCCGAAGGTGGAACTGCTGGTTATGTTTCATTTTTTAAGCATGGCGTAATTGGAAAGGGCTTAAATGATTATGACGCGATCTTTAAAACCTTAAAAGATGTGGGTTTTGATAGCTGGATCTCAATCGAAGATGGCGTTGATGGTATGGAACAGATGCATGAGAGCGCAGATTTCTTACGAGAAAAAATAAAGAAGTATTGGCCTAGTTACCAGCCACGATAATATTATTTAGCGGCTTACCTTCTGCAAGTAAGTTCAATTGCAACTCGATTAATCTACGTGCTCTTCTTTCAAAAGCAGTGGTGTTGCCACCAACATGTGGTGAGATTAAAACTCCTTTAGCCTTCCAAAGTGGATGATCTTTTGGCAACGGCTCAGGATCTGTCACATCAAGGGCGGCGGTGATTCGGCCTGAGTTCAGCTCTTTAATTAATGCATCGGTTTCAACAATTGGGCCACGAGCCACATTTACCAAAAGTGCGCCATCTTTCATTAAAGAAAGCCGCTTAGCATCAAATAGGTGTTTACTCTCTTTTGTTAACGGCAAAATCAAGATCACTACATCAAGGGAAGGTAAATGTTTATCTAAATCAGAGATTGCTATTGTGTTATTTCGACCGCTTTGTGTAAAGGGAACTAATTCAACGGCAAAACCAGCCAACATTTTGGCGATTGTGGTACCAATAGATCCAAAACCAATTATTCCGATCTTTCGATCATTTATTGATTTATTCTTAACATGAACCCACTCTGATTTATCTTGATTGCGAATAAAGTCAGGAAACCCGCGCAAGGAGGCAATAGTTAAGCCAACTGCAAGCTCTGCAGTTGAATCATCATGAATACTTTTTCCATTACATAAAGTAATTCCAGGGCGAATGTATTCAATGGCATCGTCATACCCAGCATTTGGCACTTGCAGCACCTTCAAATTTGGCATTTTTTTAGTCATCTCAAGTGCGGGGCGACCGCCCATGTACCAAGGAACGTAGAAGGTTATCTCTGATAAATCTCCACCTTCGATTGGAGTTGTGGCGGGTGAAAGCTTTTTAAACTTACTTGGTACATTTAAATCATCCCACTGTGTCCAAACTACATGCTCACTCATTACTTAATCCGTTCATTTATATCTTCAGGAGTTACTACAACTTTATTTACTAAGGTACCGATTTGATCAACAGTTATCGTAACAAGATCACCAGCAAGAAGTGAAATATCAAGTGGTGGCACGATTCCAGTTCCAGTAGAAAGTATTGCACCAACTGGAAAATGTTGACATTTAAATAGGTAATCAATCAAGTCATCAAAGGAACGATTTAATGATTTAAGTGAGGTCTCTGCCTGCCAAACAATTGAGCCACCTCGTTCAATCTTGGCATAAATATCAAGTTTGTCATGATCAACAATCTCCCAGATTGGCCGAATCATTGGACCAAGTGCATTTGATCCATAATAAATTTTGGCTTGGGAAAGATACAGTGGATTCTCACCCTCAATATTTCTTGAGGTCATATCATTACAAATACTCATTCCAATTAACTCACTAAATTTATTGATAATTATTGCAACCTCAGGCTCTGGGACTGAGGTTTTAGCATCCTCTCTAATTCCTACTTCACCTTCTGTGCCAACTGTTCTACGCGCAGTTGCTTTAAAAAATAACTCTGGCCGATCTGCTTCATAAACTAATTGATAAACATCAGGAATTCCGCTCTCCTCTTTGCGAGCATCTCTAGAGCGTTGATAAGTCACACCTGCGCCCCAAATTTCACTATCAGCTGCAACTGGTGCAACTAATTTTCCTTTAACCTCTTTATCGCTTGGTGCTTCATATAATTTACGAAATGCTCCCATGTGAAGTGCTAGGGCCTCAGATAATGTCTTTACGCCTGCAATTTCAAAGTACTTACCATTAATCTCTTTAACTAATTTGTAGGCTTCAGTTGGAGTTTGAATTACCGCTATATGACTCATGGTTTAACTCTCAATTCGATTAATTAGGCCAGACTCATCTAGTGCTTCCCAAACCGCTGCTGGAATATCTCGATCAAAATCTACAATATTTGAGTTCATCTCTTTTGCAGTTCTAGAGCCAGTCAATACTGAAACTACCGCTGGATGACGAAGTGGAAATTGAATTGCTGCTGCGGTAATTGGAATTTGAAAATCCGCAAGTAATTTCTGAATCTGTTGCGCTTTTTTAATTAACTCATCACTTGCTGGAACATAATTATAATTAGCACCAGCTACCGGATTAGCTAAAATTCCAGAGTTATAAACGCCACCTACCACTACAGCAGTATTTTTCTTCAGACACTCTTTGAATAATACTTCTTGTGCTGATTGATCAAGGAGAGTGAATCTGCCCGCAATTAAAATTATATCTAGGTCCATCTCCTTAACAGCAGTGATAGAAGGTGCGCAGTAATTCATGCCAACACCGATCCCTTTAATTACTCCTTGCGCACGTAATTCATCTAATACTGGATATGAGTTGGAAATTGCCTCAGCAATTCGATCATCAGCATCATGAATATAAACAATATCAATCGCTGGAATGTTCAATCTTTTTAAACTCTCTTCGATTGACCGCAAGATTGCCTCTCGCGAGAAATCAAAGACCGGCACTACATCGGGGTCTTTATCAGCGAAACCACTTAATGAGGTATCAGCAACCGGGTTGTTTGGATCAACTTTATTTAAAACTCTGCCAACTTTAGTTGAGATTACAAATTTCTTACCAGATTTATTTAACCCGGCACCGAGGCGACGCTCGGCAACTCCATGACCATATAAGGGTGCGGTATCAAAGTAATTTATTCCAGAATCAGTTGCCGCCAGAATTGTTGCCTCAGCATCAGATTCAGCAACAGTTGCAGGCCAGCCACCCATAGGTGCAGTTCCAAGGGCAAGCTTTGTGACATATCGATCTATGCGAGGAATTTTTACTAATTCGCTATGACGGGCCATATTCGCAATAGTATAGGAAGGTGTTGAGATAGTTAATGGTGCTCAACTAATGAGATAAAGGTGAAGGCGGCATGAATAAAGAGTTTGCTGGTTTGGTTGCAATAGTTACTGGCGCAGGCTCAGGAATTGGCCTTGAAGTTGCAAAGGGGTTAACAGAGCGCGGTGCCACAGTCTTTGGTTTTGATATTAACCAAGGTGAAATGGGTTCTGCTGCAACATTTGTTAAGTGCGATATTGGTGATGCCACCTCCGTTGAATCTGCTTTTACTGAATTTAAAAAAGCTAGTAGTAAATTAGATATCTTAATTAACAATGCTGGTATTGGCTCATTAACTAATGTTGAAAAAGAGACAGATGAAATTTGGCAGAAAGTACTGAACATAAATGTGGTTGGAACTGCAAGAGTTTCACGAGCTGCAATTGCACTGCTGCGCGAAAGTAAATCAGCCGCAATTGTTAACACAGCCTCAGTTGCTGCGATCGATGGCATTCCAAACCGTGCTGCATACAGTGCATCAAAAGGAGCGATCCTGTCATTAACGCTTGCGATGGCAACTGATCACCTTGCCGATGGAATTAGAGTAAACGCGGTAAATCCGGCAACTACCGATACACCATGGGTTAAGAAATTACTTGAGCAATCACCTGATGCAAAAGCGGCCAGGTCAGCACTGGAATCTCGCCAGCCAATGGGACGTTTAGTCTCTCCAAGTGAAATTGCAAGTGCGATTATTTTTCTTGCTAGCCCAATACAGGCTTCAGTTACTGGAACAACAATAAATGTTGATGGTGGCATGCACTCTCTTAGGATTCCCAAATAATGCTACCAATCAATAACTATAGATTTGGTGCCTATGCAATTCTTGCTATGGGTTTAATTAACCTTCGCTATCAAACCGGTGCTGGTGAAAATTTACCTAAGAGTTCTGTTTTGATTGTAGTTGGTGTAATAGCCTTGCTTTTAACTTTTATTCCACAATTAAATAGCTTTTTTATGAAAAAAATAGTTAAGTTATTGGCCTTAGCAATACTGGCAGTATTTATTGCGTACGGCATGTTGATTTAATAAATGGAACTTGAGCAAATAAAGCAGCGTTGGAATAACGTTTTAGATCAACTTCTAGAAAAAGATCGCATAGCTTGGTTGGCTTTTTTTGATGCCAGGCTCGTATCATTTGAAGATAACCAACTAACCTTAGATTTTTCTGATAGTCAGAAGTTTGCAAACTCCCATGATTTTAAAAAAACACGTAATCCTGACCACACTCAGTTACTTATCAGTGCGATTAAAACAGTTTTAGGGATATCACCCACAATAATAGAGCGGTGAAGAGATTATCCCTGCTGTTAATAGTTGCTGTCACTTGCACAAATTTTAGCTCAATAGCAAACGCAGCTACGGCAAAAACTTCAATTTCATTTGCAGTTGCCAGTACACCAAATGCTGGCGAATCACTGGTAACTTTTTACGGACAGGTTAAACCTGCTGCAAAAGGAAGTGTGGTGATAAGTTCATTTGATGGTGTGAGTTGGAAGGTGACACCACTTAAAACAACCTCTACTAGTAGTGGTTCATGGAAAATTACTACAGTTGCAACCGCGATAAAAGCTGAGGGTCAGTACAAGGCGACGGTTACAGTTGGTAAGAAGAAAACTCTTTCTAAGGCAGTAAATTTTAAGGTTGATAACTCTAAAACTTTCACCGATTCAAATGCACTTTTTATTACAGCTGAAACCAGTAAATTAACTGGTGGGCGCATCCAAGGCTCAGATATAAGTCGCTGGCAACACCCCAATGACAAACCAATTGATTTTAAGAAAATGTTTGATGCCGGAATGCGATTTGTTTTAATTAAAGCAAGCGATGCTCAAGAAGCGGCGGATATTGCAACTATGAAGTGGTTAGTAGGTGACAGAAATGCAGCCCAAGCAGCAGGTCTTTATACCGGCATGTATCACTTTGCATACCTACCAAATAGTGAAGATTCCGATTATGTAATTAGAGATGCTAAGGCGCAGGCTCAGAAAGTTATTTGGCGGTTGGCATCCTTAGGTGGTTATAACGAACGAGATTTACCACTCGCCCTTGATTTAGAAAATAATTGTGTCAAAAAGAGTAAATCAGGAGCTTGTATTAAAACTATGCCACGAAGTTTGGTCACACTTTGGGCAGAGACTTGGCTAAAAACTGTCGAAGAGAAAACCGGCCGTAAACCATTTTTATACTCATATTCACAATTTCTAGAAAGTGCTACTGCTCGTAGTGAAACACTTCGCCAATATCCACTTTGGATTGCGCACTACGGCATAAATCCAGCAGATCCAATTACGCAGCCTGGACAGCGACCAACAATTGGCTGCTTTGTTCATTCTTGGAGCACCGCTAATTGTTCATCGCAATGGCAAATCTGGCAGTACTCATCATGTGGAATTGGAAGTAAATATGGCGTACCAAGTGCACGTCTTGATCTAAATGTTTTTAGAGGCTCAGCTGAAAACTTTCTCTCCTTAATCCAAGGTAGATGGCAACCAGAGGTAGTTGATTTAATGCCAATAAATGAGCCAACTAGGATGAATTTAATTTCAGTATCAGCAACTGACACTAATAATCCAGTCGAAGTTAATGTTGAAGTATTTAGAAATATTGGAACACCAGTAGTTACCGGTACTGTGGTGTTTAGGCCAATTGACACTACGGTAAAAGTTAAAAAACAAACTGCTGTGCGGTCTGCAAGTGGTAGGTGGGAGTTAACAGTTGAAGGTTTACCAGCTGGCTTAACCGCTGGCACACTAAATTATGTTGATATCTCAAAAACACACTCTGATAATGAGCTACCGCTTTCGATCAATTTAATGGCTGGGCCAGAACTTCCAACCCCAAAACCAACACCCAAACCAACACCTACTAAGCCTAAAGTTGATGGCTGCGCTAAACAAATAAAGCACTAACGCTTTGCACTACAGTTACCCTTTATGACGCACTCATTGCCTGGCGGAGTTACGCGAAGTGATCTCAAACTTTCCGATGGCAGAACTATTTCCTACTACGATAATTCAGCGGTTAATCGCAGCGCAGAAGATAAACGAAAAGATGAAGCCCAACCTGGCATTGGCCACCTTCGCCTGGATCCATTAGTTAATGAATGGGTAGCAGTTGCATCTCACCGCCAACATCGAGTTTTCCTACCGCCAAAAGAATTATGCCCGTTGTGTGCATCAAGTGGTGAAAAATTAACTGAAATTCCAGATAAAGATTATGAAGTAGTAGTTTTTGGTAATCGCTCCCCCGCTTTAACTACGCCGAGTAGTAGCTGGAAATTGCCACAAATAAGTGGGATTGATACACAAAATGCTGATGCAGCAGGAGCATGTGAAGTGGTTTGTTACACCTCAGATCATAATTCGAGCTTTGCAAAGTTACCGGTAAAACAAATCAGAACTGTGCTGGAAGCATGGAAGGATCGCGATTCTGCGCTTTCAAAACTACCTTTTATTGAATATGTATTTCCATTTGAAAATCGCGGTGAAGAGGTTGGCGTAACCCTTTCGCATCCACATGGACAGATATATGCATACTCATTCATACCGCCTAGAGTTGAAAAAATGTTACAAGCAGCAGAATCACACCTTAAGAAAACTGGCCGAGTATTGCTAGATGATGTTATAAAGCGTGAGATCAAAGATGAGAAGCGAGTTATTTGTGAAAATAATGAGTGGATTGCTTATGTGCCATATGCGGCAAGGTATCCATTTGAGATTCATATTGCGCCAAAACGTTCAGTGGCTCGAATGAGTGATTTAGATGAAGGACAATCTGAAAACTTTGCCTCAGTGGCAAAGGAAGTATTGACTAGATTAGATGGAGTTTTTGGAATTGAAATGGCATATATCGCCGCTTGGTATCAAGCACCAGTAAAGATTGGCAGCGACAGCATGAGGCTGCATTGGCAAATAGTTTCGGTAAGACGCCAGCCTGGAAAGTTAAAGTACTTATCTGGATCAGAGTCGGCGATGGGTGCCTTTATTATGGATTTAGAGCCAGAACAATCAGCTCAGCAATTGCGCGCAGTTAAAATTTAATTATTCAACTGGGGTAATTGAGATAACCTCAACACCACCAATAGAAGTAAGAACATTAACTAAATCTGTTGGATCACTTCCTGGAACTGCAATTGTGATGTCATCAATGCCGCGGCCATTTTCACTACGCAGCACGACAAGTCCTCGAATATCTCCGCCAGCAAAACCAATTGCAGATGCGACCGCACCCAATGAACCAGGGCGATCCGGTAGTGCAACCTGAACTTTGTATAGAGCCATGCTCCCTGACTTGGACTCGAACCAAGAACCTGCCGGTTAACAGCCGGCTGCTCTGCCAATTGAGCTATCAGGGATTACGCCAATCTAATTAAAGATTGGTGAGGGCAAATAGTAGCGAATATCTTAACCTGCTCAAACCTGCGCTTATTTCTCTTTAACTCTCCCCAAGTGCTAACTCTTTTTGCACCCTTCGGGCTGCCTCCATGCCAACTAATTGGCCAAAAATCTCTTGATACTGCGCATCATTTTCAACTGGATTAAGCCGCTGCAAAGTTGATTTAATCTCAGCAATAGATCTGCTTAAAGCAACCTCGCGAAGCCGAGCGAAAATACTGGTGATATATCGATCTGAAACCTCACCATCAGTTCTAATTGGCTCAACAGTTAACTCCGTAATTAGTGATTTAAGATCTTCACCTTCACATTTTTCAAGTAAATCTTGCGTACTAAACTCTTTTTGATTATCAATTAAGGTACGAAGTTCGGCATATAGCGGAAATGAAAATGCAGCTGGCTCTAAATCAACCCAGCTATGCGCCATGGTTGGAAGTTGTAATTTAACCTTTAAAACTTCACGCTCTAAAACTAAAATTGGATCAGTTAAATTCACTCGTTTATCACTTTGGGCATCTGCTGGTTTACCGCTGCGTTTAACTGCAGTTGAAACTATATCTACCTCCATGCCAAGCCAGCCAGCAAGTAAGCGAACATACTCAGGGCGCAATGATGCATCTCTGATCCGGCCAATTAATGGCGCAACTTGATTAAGTGCATTTACTCTTCCTTCAGCGGCTGTAATATCGTAATTAGCAATAACTGATTTAATTGCAAACTCAAATAATGGAACTCTTCTGGCAACTAAATTTCTAACTGCATCATCCCCATGAGCTTGGCGAAGTTCACATGGATCCATACCATTTGGTTCAACGGCAACAAAGGTTTGGGCGACAAACTTTTGATCATCCTCAAATGCGCGAAGTGCAGCTTTTTGCCCAGCCGCGTCACCATCAAAGGTGAAGATAACCTCACCACGGAATGCATCAGCATCCATAAGTAATCTTCTAATAATTCTGATGTGCTCATCGCCAAATGCAGTTCCACAAGTTGCAACTGCGGTGGTAACTCCCGCTAAGTGTGCTGCCATAACATCGGTATAACCTTCAACAATTACTACCTGACGGCTTTTGGCAATATCTTTCTTTGCCATATCAAGGCCGTAAAGAATTGCATTCTTTTTGTACACCGGAGTCTCTGGTGAGTTTAAATACTTTGGCCCCGTATCAACCTCATCACTAGCAAGTTTTCTGGCACCAAAACCAACGACATCTCCGGAAATATCTTTTACTGGCCAAATTAATCGATTTCGATATCGATCAATCATGCCCCCCTTACTTCCCTCTTTAACTAAGCCAGCAAGATTTAACTCTTCATCGGTAAAGCCCTTACCTTTTAACTCTTTATATAACCCATCCCACTCATCTGGGGCGTAACCAACATTAAAGTTTTTAGCCGCATCCCGGTCAAAGCCACGTTTAGTTAAGAAATCTCTGCCATGTTGAGCGGCAGGAAGTTGTAATTGTTCTTGGTAAAAAATAGAGGCGGCTGTGTTTGCGGCAACTAATCTAGAGCGATTAATTGATGGGCCGCTATTTACACTTCCGGCTTCATAACGAAGTGTGTAACCAATTCGATCTGCTAGACGTTCAACTGTTTCAGTAAAAGTTAAATGTTCTAACTTCATAATAAATGCAATTACATCTCCGCCTACCTGACACCCAAAGCAGTGGAAATATCCCTTACTTGGAGTTACGTGAAAAGAGGGACTCTTTTCATCATGAAATGGACATAAGCCTTTTTTCTGGCCACCGCCCGCACTTTTAAGCTGCACATAATCTGCAACTACATCATCAATTGGTGAATGGTCACGAATATATGTGACATCTTCATCCTTAATTCGGCCGGCCATATTCCTATCCTAGTTTCTGCTTAGACAATTCAAATTACCGCCTGTTAATTAAGCGATTATGTAGGGCAACTGCGCCTGGATCGGTAAGGGATGCCACCTGGTCAATTACCACCCGAAGCCGTTGTTGATCTGTTTGTGCCTGCTGCCAATCCTGCAAGAAAAAACCCTCTAAAGCTGCAGGCGCACTCTGCAAGATCGCCTCCACCAATTCGGTAAGTAGTTTTTGCTGATCTGCATATCTAATCTGAGAATCATCGGCATTAATTACATAATGTCCTGCCATAGATTTCAGTAACGCTACCTCAACTCGTTGCGCTCTTGGCACAACTAAATTAGCGCTATATCTTGTTAGATCACCATCACCATACTTCTCTTGGGTTGCAACCTCAGCAGCTTGAGCAAATCTGCCAATTAGTTGGCTTGCTAAATCTTTAAGCCGGGCAAGTGAGCGATGAGTACCATCGTAGTAACGTGGCCAGCAAGATAATTTTTGCAGTGAGGAAAGCGCTATTTGCATCTCAGCTTCAGTAATGTCAGCTAAATACATCTGCTTTGCTACGGTAAATAATTTTGGCAAGTCAATATTTAATTGATCTAACTTAACTTGGCCAGAAACTAAAGAATCCTCTAAATCGTGAACGCTATAGGCAACATCATCCGACCAATCCATAATCTGCGCCTCCATTGAGGTTTTGCCAGACTCAATTCCGGTGCGATACCAATTAAATATTTCAAGATCATCCTCATAAACACCAAACTTTTTAGCATCTTTTACTCTGCTCCACGGATATTTGGTGGCGGCATCAAGGGATGCTCTGGTTAGATTTAAACCAATTGATTTTCCATCTGGCAAAACAGTTTTTGCTTCTAGTCTGATTAATAATCTAAGGCTTTGCGCATTACCTTCAAAGCCACCGCATGAATCTGCAATTTGATTTAAAGCCTCTTCACCATTGTGACCAAATGGTGGATGTCCAATGTCATGTGCAAGACAAGCACCCTCCATTAAATCTGGATCAGCACCTAAAGCAGCACCTAACTCGCGTCCAACTTGAGCACACTCAAGTGAGTGAGTAAGTCTGGTTCGTGGAAAATCTGTTGCCCATGGAACTGCAACCTGTGTTTTTGCAGCCAGGCGTCGAAGTGCAAATGAGTGAATTATTCGGGCGCGATCTCTAGCAAACTCTGTTCGCCCACCACGTTTTGCAGGTTCATCTAAAAATCTGGCGCGATCAAATGAGCTATAACCAGGATGTTCAGCAGCTGCTCTAATCACCATTTGGTAATCCTATCTGCCAAGTAAATTAACCGCGATCGCTTAACTTAATACCAAGCCTGCCGACAGTTACATAGGCAAGATATGCCCCAGTCTCTCTGGCTAAATACTTAATTCCAGAGTTTGCTGCCGGTCCACTTTCAACCGCAGAGCAAGTTGATTTGATACCGCGATCTTTTGCCATTTTAATTGCTCGATAACAATGGTATGGATCGGTAACTATTACAACTGATGAAAACTTAGCTTTTCTCATTTGATCAACATAAGCCTTAGTGCTACTTAAGGTATCGCGGCCCTTTGCAATCGCCAATATATTTTTTTTACTAACACCGTTATTAATCAGCCACGTTCTACTTGCCGCTGCTTCAGTTGTTCGATCTCCAGGGGCACCGCCACCTATCGTATAAATTCTTGGCGCAAGCCCTGCTTTAAAAATACTTTTTGCTTGATCAAGGCGAGCAAGTAAAACCTCACTTGGCCGGCCATCAAATTGAGCAGCGCCCATTACCAAAATTACATCTGATTTTTCTGCTGTACTATTTTTTGCTGTGTACCAAATACTGCCAGCTGCATAAAGTGGAATAACAATTACTAGTAATAGAACAAAAGAGATAACTCTTCTAATTAACTTAAAAATAAACAATTACTTTATCCACCTGAAATAGCATCATCAATTGTGATTGTGGCAAACTCATCTGGATCATCTAGCCAGCCATCCGGT